>OFHK01000033.1_pt1 | contig 44231 bp, 42 predicted proteins | sample 1521951 | NCBI WGS metagenome assembly OFHK01 (sample SAMEA2468436, study PRJEB22500) | soil metagenome | biome: Glassland; feature: Farmland; material: Clay | place: Australia | collected 2013-01-31 | depth 0.55 m
GCTGGCCCGGGTGACCCTGGTGGACGGGACCGCTTCGCTGACCGCCATCGCCAACGACTACGCCTACGATGAGGTGTTCGCACGGCAGATCCGTGCTCTTGGCCGCCCCGGCGATGTCGCCGTGGGCCTGACGACCAGCGGCAACTCACCGAACGTGGTCAGCGCGCTGATCGCGGCACGTGAGGGCGGCCTGGTCACCGTGGCGCTGACCGGCAACTCGGGCGGGAAAGCAGCCGCGGCTGCCGACATCTGCGTCCGGGTGCCCACCGACGACACGCCGCGGGTGCAGGAAGCCTGCCTCCACCTTGGCCACACGATCTGCGAGATCGTCGAGCGCGAAATGTTCCCGGAGACGTGACCGCGCCGTACCGCACTGCCTTCCTGGACCGGGACGGGACGCTGAACGTCAAGGCGCCCGAGGGCGAGTACGTCACCACCGCTGAGGGCATGCGGCTTCTGCCCGGGGCTGCCCGTGCTGTGCGCCGCCTGAACAGCGCCGGGGTCTTCGTGGTGCTGGTGACCAATCAGCGGGGGATCGCCCGCGGCCTGCTGTCCGGGGACGCCCATGCACAGATCATGCGGCGCCTGACGGAACGCCTGGCGGCCGGCGGCGCCCACCTCGACGCGGTGTATGTGTGCCCGCACGAGGAGGGATGCTGCGGCTGCCGCAAGCCAGCATCCGGGCTCCTGTTCCGTGCGGCACGCGAGCACCCGGGCATCGAGCTTGCTCGCGCTGTCACCGTGGGTGACGCCGAGTCGGACGTCCTGGCCGGATCCGGCGCCGGAACCATGACCATCCGCATATCGGGGCAGCCGGTGATCTCCCGGGCCGACCACGTCGTTCCCGACCTGGACGCCGCCGTGTCGATCATTCTCCACCACACCGGCGCGCCCGCGCTGGGCACTCCCCGGACGAGCGAGCGGAGGCTGACCCACCTGCCGTGAGAATCGCCATTGTCGGACCGGCTCATCCCTACAAGGGGGGACCGGCGCAGCATGCGACCTCGCTTGCGCACCGGCTCTCCGCCGCTGGGCACGAGACGATGCTGCAGTCCTGGCGTGCGCAGTACCCGAAGATGCTGTACCCCGGCCAGCTGACCGTCGACCAGCCGGAGGTCGAACTCTTCCCGGATACGGAGCGGTCGCTGGCCTGGTACCGGCCCGATAGCTGGTGGATGGCAGGCCGCCGGCTGGCCCGCCAGCAGTTCGACGCGATCGTGCTGTTCATCTACACGCCGGTCCAGGTGCCCGCGTATCTCACCCTGGCGAGAGCGGCCAGGGCCGGCGGGTGCACGGTGATCGCACTGTGCAACAACGTGATGCCGCATGAGCGCCGCAAGCTTGACAAGCCCCTGATGACGGCCCTGCTGCGCCGGGTGGACGCCCTGGTCGTCCATTCCGGCGAGCAAGCGGACCTGGCGGCCACGCTGACCGGCTCTCCGGTGGCGGTTGCGGCCTTGCCGCCACACCTGCCGCACGCCGGCCACGGCGTGCCTGCCGGGGAGGAACCGGAGCCCCCATCCCCGGGCGGGCCGGAGTCCCAGCGCAACCGGCTGCTGTTCTTCGGGATCGTGCGCCCCTACAAGGGACTGGACGTCCTGCTGAGAGCGCTTGCCGCGGGACCGCCCCAGGTCTGTCTCACCGTCGCCGGGGAGATCTGGGAGGGCAGGGACGATCTGCTCAGCCTGATCTCGGAGCTCGGGCTGGCGGACCGGGTGACTCTCACTGAGGGGTATGTGCCCAGCGGCGACATCCCGGCCATCTTCTCAGCGGCTGACGCTCTGGTGCTGCCCTACCGGTCAGCGACCGCCTCGCAGAACGCGCTGATCGCGTTTCAGTTCGGCATCCCGGTCATCGCGACCCGGGCCGGCGCGATCGCGGACGCGGTCAGCGACGGTGTCAACGGGATTCTCTGCGGTCCGGACGACGTCGGCGACCTGGCGCGTGCGATCGGCCTGCTCTATCAGCCCGGAGAGCTGGAACGCCTGCGCCGTGGTGTGGCCCCGCCGGACCCCGGGCCTGCCTGGGACGACTATGTCGCCGCAGTGGAGAAGGCCATCTCGGCTGGCCGGACCTGAAAGCCGGCCCGGTGACCCGGGACTAGCCGGAGACAATGGGCTCGTTGGCGTCTATCTGCTGGGTACCTTCGCGGCCTGGGGGGTCTAGCTGTTCCGCCCCTGGCACGCTCAGGGCCAGGTCGCCAGGACAGCCGCCCCCACTGTCATGATCGCCGCGGCTCCGCTGCATCCCACGGCCGAGCGCGAACCCCGCCGCTGCCAAAGCGAGATCGCCGATAGTAAGGACAAGCCGGGAAACAACGACGACCACGATCGCGGATCCGCGCGGCATGATCGGCGCAAGCGCCGCGACGAAGGCGAGCTCCCGGGGCCCCACCCCCCCAGGGAAGGGAATGAGGATGAACCCGACCGACCACGCGAGCGCGTATGCACCGGCGGCTATCAGCAGGACACCAGCCCCCTTGCCGATCATGCCGACGACCAGCAGCCACGCGTGGACGCTGAAGAACCCCCAGCCGAGCAGCGACCAGGCGACCGCGCGCGTCATTCCGGCCGCGCCGATCCGGCGTTCCAGGGGCGGGCGGCGTGCCAGGCGCAGCAGGCGGTCGAGCAGGTAGCCCATCAGCGGCGGATACAGGGCCAGCAGCGCCAGCGGCGCCAGCACGAGCGCCCACCAGTATTCGCGGGCCGCAGTCCCCGAGCTCAGCGGAAGCGCCACACTCGTCACCAGCAGCCCGGTGGCGAGTGTGACCAGCATGCTGATGACGGCTGCTGACGCGGACCGCTTGCGCGGTATGTCGTGTCCTCGCCCGAACTCGACCTGCGCAGCCACCGCCCAGACGGCGCCAGGGACGTATTTGCCAAGCTGCGAGATGAACATGATCCGGGCCGCAGAGCGCAGTGGCAGCGGGGAGCCGAGGTCGCGCATGACGGCCCGCCACGCCAGCATCATGCAGGCCATCCCAACGATCGCTGCGGCGAACGACCCGATGACCGAGATCCAGGCGAAGTGACGCAATGCCGCCGCCACTTCGGTGCGCTGGGCGAACAGCCCGTAGGCACAAAAACCGAGCGCGAGCACAAGGAAGCCGAGCTTGACCCATCGGCTCGTAGCCAGGCGGCGGACCATCCAGCCAGCCTAGTGGCAGCCACAGGCCCAGCGCATGGCGACAGCGATGGACTCAGCACCTGGCAGGTGCCCATCATGGGGACGTGAACCTCCACGCGCTGCGCACTGCCGAACCCGGACACGATCCCGCGTGTCGCAATAGACTCCCGGGATGCGCATATACGACGCGATCGCCTTCGTGGGCCATCAGGTCCACTTCTGCCGTTACCGGGAGGCAGGAACCCTGCTGCGCTGGCTTGGCAACGACCTGCGGGGTCAGCGGGTGCTCGATGTGGCGGGTGGCGATGGGTACTGGGCGGCACAGGCGCGCAAGCGTGGCGCTCATGCCATCTCGATAGACCTCGCCAGGACGAAAATGAACCGCGGTGGCCAGCTGAGGTTCGCTCCTGCGCTCCTTGAGGCGGATGCGCTGCGGCTGCCGTTCAGGGACGCCAGTTTCGATCGTGTGATGTCCATCTGCGCGATCGAGCATTTCGATGACGGGCCACGATCGCTGGCCGAGATGGCACGGGTCCTCGCTCCCGGTGGGGAGCTTGTCATGTCAGCGGACGCCATCACCAGGGCCGACGAGTGGCCGCGGTTGTTCGATGTGCATTGCACGCGTTACGCGGTGAAGCACACCTACACTCATGAGCGGCTCGCGGGACTGCTCGCGGAGCGTGGTCTGGACCTCATGGAACACACTTACCAGTTCCGCACCCGGCGCGCAGAGCACTTCTACCTGGCTATGGCCGCGGTCAAGGGCAAGGCCGCGCCCAACGCCGCTGCTCTGGCCGTCCCACTGGTGGCCGTCAGCGATCGGCGGGCGCCGAATGACCACGGCAGCGTTGTGCTGATCCGCGCGCGCAAGCGCGGCGGCTGATGCCCGGGCTCTCCTGGCTCCGCCCGGTTGGGGGAGTGGAGCGACTTCAGGCATGAGCTTGGCCTATTTCGGGTTCGTCTACCTCACATCACCGCCGATGTGGTAAGTGTGTCCAGATTGGTCCCGTTCATGGACCCCGGACGCGGCGGTGGGATAACGACGTGAACCCGGGCAAGCAGGCTCTCGCGGATACCAGTCTGGGCATGCCGGCTCTCGGGCTCCACTGGGTGGCCCTGGGACACAGGAAGGGTGCGTGATGAACGGCGGGCTGCGCCTCACCGTGCTCGGCGCGGGGTACCTGGGCATCACCCATGCGGCGTGCATGGCCAGCCTGGGGTTCGAGGTTCTCGGTGTGGACACCGACCGCGGGAAGGTCGGCCAGCTCAATACCGGGCATCTGCCCATCTACGAGCCCGGTCTCGGGAAATTGCTGCGGTCGGGGCTGGACGCTGGCCGCTTGCGGTTCACCACCTCCTACCAGGAGGCGGCGGCGTTCGGCGATGTGCACTTCATCTGCACCGGTACCCCGCAGCGGCCCGATAGCGGGCATGCTGACCTGTCCCAGGTGCATGCCTGCGTGGCGGCGCTGGCGCCGCTGCTGGACCGGCCGTGCCTGATCGCCGGGAAGTCGACCGTCCCGGTGGGCACGGCGCGGCGGCTTGCCGCGGAGCTCGCGAGCGCCTGCCCGGGCGCCGAGCTTGCGTGGAACCCGGAATTCCTGCGTGAGGGCACCGCGGTGGCCGACACCCTGTCGCCGGACAGGATCGTGGCGGGCGTCACCTCCCGCCGGGCCGAGGAGATCCTCCGGCAGGTCTACGCCCGCCCGATCGCGGCCGGCTCCGCGTTCTTCGCGACCGACCTGGAGACAGCCGAACTCGCCAAGACGGCGGCCAACGCCTTTCTTGCCACGAAGATCTCCTTCATCAACGCGATGGCCGAGGTCTGCGAGGCCGCCGGGGGAGATGTGCGCTCGCTGGCGCAGATCCTCGGCGCCGATCCCCGCATCGGCCAGGCCTTCCTGCGGGCAGGGCTCGGATTCGGCGGCGGCTGCCTGCCCAAGGACGTCCGTGCCTTCGTGGCCCGCGCGAAGGACCTGGGTGTGGGCGATGCGGTCGGCTTCCTGCACGAGGTGGACGCGATCAACCTGCGGCGGCGTACCCGCGCCGCCGATCTGACTCTTGAGCTGGCCGGCGGGAACCTGGCCGGGGTGCCGGTATGCATCCTGGGTGCCGCGTTCAAGCCCGGGTCCGATGATGTGCGTGACTCCCCGGCGCTGGACGTGGCACAGATCCTCACCGGCATGGGAGCCTCGGTGACCGTCTACGACCCGGCCGCCCTTGACAACGCCCGCCGCGCCCGCCCGGAACTGTGCTACGCCGCCACCCTGGCCGAGGCCACCCAGGACGCGCACGTGGTGCTGCTGCTCACCGAATGGCCGGAGTTCGCCGCGCTCACGCCCGGCAGCCTGGAGGGCATCGTGGCGCGGCGCAACATCATCGACGCGCGCAGCGCACTCGACCCGGCCCCGTGGCGGGAAGCCGGATGGCAGTTCCGCGCACTGGGGGTGGCGCAGGACACGGTGGCTACGGCTGATTCAGCCTGAGCCGGTACCAGCGGGGAGCGGTGCCCCGCAGAGCCCGGGGCATGCCCGCGCCGTATGCCCGGCCGCTTCCCGGCCTTACTGTGGTGCGGTGTCCCGCTCTGTCAAGTCCGGGCCGACCTACCGTCAGATGCAGGCGCGGGCCATGTACCGGGCACTGGCGGCGGCTGGCGGCTACCGGGCGCTGGCCGACGAGTCGGGCTGGCCGGCTGACGACTTCGAGCGCTGGGTGGCGGATACGCTGCAGCGCAATCTGCTGGCGGCAACCGCGGCACCGGGCTGAACCTGGGCGCTGTGCCTGCGGGACGCCAGGTTCCCCGGAACAGAGGGACGCCAGGTTCCCCGGAACAGAGGAAGGAGCAGCCATCAGCGGCGATGAGGTGCGGGACGGGGTGACGCTGACCAACCTCGGCCAGTCGCTGTTCGAAGGGGCGGGGGCGACCAAGCGGGATCTGGTGGATTACCTCGACGCCGTCCGCGGCCCCCTCGTCAGCGAGTTGCGGGACCGGCCGCTGTCGGTGATCCGGGTCCTGCGCGGCCAGGAACCGTTCATGCAGAAGAACCTTCCCGGCTACACCCCGGACTGGGTGCCCAGAGTGTCCCTGTGGGCGGAGGCCTCGCGGCGCGAGGTGTCCTATCCGCTGTGCAACGACCGGCGCACCCTGCTATGGCTGGCCAACCAGCGGGCGGTGGAGTATCACCCGGCACTGGTCCGGGCCGGCCGCTGGGACCACCCCACCTATCTCGTACTCGACCTCGACCCGCCTGCCGGGCCGGCCGGGAACGCGTTCGGGCTGGCCGTCCGCGCCGCCCACCTGGTCCGGCAGGCCCTGGCTGAGGCTGGCCTGACCGGCGTGGTCAAGACCAGCGGCGCGAAAGGCGTGCATGTGCTGGTGCCGGTGGAAGACCGGGCGACCAGTGAGGAGGTGGCCGCGGCCACCCGGGCGATCGCCGCCCGTGCGGAGCGACGGGACCCGGCGCTGGCCACCACCGCGTTCATCCGGGAAGACCGCGGCGGCAAGGTGTTCCTCGATTCGACCCGGGCCGGCGGGGCGACGCTGGTGGCGGTGTACAGCCCGCGGGTCCGTCCCGGGGTGCCTGTGTCCTTTCCGGTCGCCTGGGACGATCTCGATCGGGTCGCGCCCGCCGACTTCACCATCCACACCGCGGCCGCCCTGATAGCTGGCGGTGATCCATGGGCCGGCCGGATGCCCGGGCCACAGCCACTGGACCCCGGCCTGGTCGAGGAGGGCCGCGCGATCCCAGTGGCCCGGGTCCAGGCGATGCATGAGGGCAAGCGGCGCGCCCGCGCCAGGCGCGGCAGCCAGACCTGACTCTCCCGGCGGGCTCAGCGCGGTCCTGCCCGGTGGGTCCGGCGGGGTCCTGCCCGGTGGGTCCGGCGGGGTCCTGCCGCACGCCGCTGCGCTGGTACAGGACGAGGTAGGCAAGGCCGCCATGCCAGATCCGCACGGCATGCCAGCCGCCTCCGGCGAGGGCGGGATCGGGCTTGAGCCTGCCCTCACCGATCAGCCATATCCGGCTGCTGGCGGCGAGTGCCGCCCGCTGGCGCGGTACCGGCACCGGGGTGCCGGTGAGGTTGCCGGCCAGGACCGGGGACTGGGCGATCCCGGGATCGCACAGCCCCGCGAACCCGGCCGGGTAGGCAGAGGCGAACAGCAGCCACCACGGCGGGTAGTAGAGCACGGCATCGCCTGGGCGCTTGCGGGCCGCCAGGACCTGCGCGATGAGACGCGCGTTCTGCAGGTGGCCGGCCGGCGCCCGCAGGCGGAACTGGGCCGGCAGGCCGATCGCCGCGACCAGCGCGAGCCCGGTCACGAGCGCCACGCCGCTGGCGGCCGGCCCGGCCCCGGGAAGCCTGGCGGCCCTGGCGGCGGCGATGTCGAGCCCGGCCCCGGTCAGCAGGGCCAGCGCCGGGGTGCAGAACACGATGTACCTGCTGTCGAAGACCGGCCATACCACGCCGGCCCCGAGCAGGATGGCGGGCGGCACGAGCAGCCAGGGCAGGCACAGTGCGGCAAGCCGGGCCACTGCCCGGCTGCCGGTCACCAGCCCGGTCACCAGCCCGGTAACCGCGATGGTGGCCGCGACGGCCAGCACCGGCAGCGACTCGGTGAGGCGTCCGGGTACATGGGTCAGGGTGGCCGGCGTCGTGAGTTCCAGGAAACGTGCCGTCTGCAGACGTTGCCGCCAGGCGGCCAGCAGGAGCGGGCTGACGCCGGCTACCGCCGCCGCGGCCGCGGCCAGCCACCCCGCCACCCTGCGGGCCCGCGACGCTGCCAGCGTCACCGCGTGTGCCGGGATGATCAGCAGGGCCATCAGGTTGGCCCAGCCGAGCGCGGTCAGCGCCAGCGCGTAGGCGGCCAGCCACCGGCGCCGCGCCGGAGCCTGCCCGGCCCGCACGAACAGGTAGCTGGCCAGGACCGCGAGGGCGATCACGAAGGCGTAGGACCGTGCGTCCTGGGCGTACTTGCTGGCCACGGGAAAGACGGCGAACGCAGTCCCGGCCGTCAGCCCGGCGCGCCGGGATGCTAGCCGCCACCCGATCGCGGTGATCCCGGCCGCCGCCCCCGCCACGGCCAGCGCTGATGGCAGCCGGGCCGCGAATTCGCCGGTGCCCGCCAGCCGGGCCACCATCCACAGCAGCACGTAGTAGGCGCCGTGCACTGCATCGGTGCTGCCGAGCATGTGCCACAACTGGGGCGCCGATCGCCGCGCCGCCGACAGGGAGGCGGCCTCGTCCCCGGAGAAGGACGGCGTGCCGATCCGCCACAGCGCCACACCGAGCGCCAGGCAGGCTGGCAGCCAGGGCCGGCTGGCCATGCCACGCCAGCCCTGGCCCTGGCCGCCCAGGGCGGCACTGCCGGGCACGGGAGCATGCGTGGTGGCGCTGACGGCTCTGTTCCCTGCTGGACCTGGCGGCTCGCGATCGCACCACGGGCCGCGTTCGGAAGACGCTGCGGCTCGGCGAACGTCCGTGATCACCCTAGACGCCCGGGACACCGCTGGCTGGCTCACACCAGAACTGTCAGCACCAGCGTGTGCGGAAGCGGTATCCGCGTGCCTTGAGTGTCTTGAGGATCGCTGGCAGGGCGGCAACTGTCTGGCTGCGGTTACCCCCGCCGTCGTGGAGCAGGATGATCGACCCGTTCTTGACGTTGTTCAGCACGCGGCGGGTGATCGTGGCGGTGCCCGGCCGGGACCAGTCCCTCGGATCCAGGGTCCACAGGACGATCGTCTTGCCGAGCGAGGCCGCCCGGGAATAGACCTTGCTGTTCACCGCGCCGAAGGGCGGCCGCAGGCAGCGGGGAGTGTAGCCGGTCTGCGCGCGAATGGCGCTGTCGGCCGCTCTCACCTGGTACTTGAAGCTCTGCCAGGTCACCTTTGTCAGGTTCTTGTGCCCCCACGTGTGGTTCTGCACGCTGTTGCCGCCGCGGCGGGCAAGCCGGGTGAGCGAGGGATGAGCGGTCACGTTCGCACCGGTCTCGAAGAAGGTGGCCCGGACCTGATAGGTGGCCAGGATGCTGACGATCTGTGAGGTGTACGGGGTGCTGGGCCCGTCGTCGAAGGTGAGGTAGACGTACCTGGCTGCCGCCTCGGCGGGCACCGCGGGCGCGACGCCGGCCACGGCAGCGGGCACGATGATCATGATGGTGGCTGCCAGCAGCCAGCGGAACGCATACCGCCGGGGTAAGGCGTGCTGCCTGAACATGGGTCTCCTTGCGGGGTGGTGGTCCGGCCAGCGGGGACCGCTACCCGACGACGATCCACCACTTCCGGCTGCCCCGATAGGGCCGAAAGGCGTCCCGTGGCAGTCCGTTCGGGCATGCCCCGGCGGCCGGCAGGGCTGCGATGGCACCGCCCGGGCTCAGCCACGCCCGATCGCAGGTGGCGGGCAGCTTTCATGCACCCAGTGCCCGCCAGAACGCCGGCGGACGGCCGGGCCGGGCTCAATCACCCGGCCGCACCGTCCGCAGGTCTCGCCGGTGGCACGGGCCGCATGGTCATCGGGCGCCAGCCCCGGCCGCCGCAGGAACGGAGCCTGATCCAGGTCAAGGCCCGCTGAGTTCGGCGATTTCACCGGGAACCCTGCGCCGCCCGGGCACAGATGCCTCAGGTGTGCCTCACGCACCCGCTCGCCGATCCGCCTCACCGCCGCCATGGCCAGGTCCGGACCGCCGGTCAGGGGTGATCGGCGAGGCGGAAGCTGAGCTGGCCGAAGGTCACGCAGTCACCGGGCCGTACCGCGAATCCTGGCCCCGCCTGCCAGCCGTTCACCAGGGTGCCGTTCGTCGAGCGGAGATCGGCCAGGACCCACCTGCCGTCCACCCGCCGCAGTTCGGCATGGCGCCACGACACCGTCAGGTCCCCCAGCGCCAGATCACACTCCGGTGACCGGCCGATCGTGAACACCGCCCGGTCGTCGCGCGGCAGGATCAGCCCGGGCAGGCGGGGCCTGCGCCAGGCGTCACCGAGCTGAGCTGTCAGCCCCGACCACCAGGCCACGGAGCGGGTGAGGAGCCCGGTCACCCGGCCGGGTGGCCGCAGGTCGGCCAGCAGTTCGGCGAGTTCCGCGGAACCGCGTGCCCGCAGGGCGCGGTCGACCCGCCGGATGAAGGTCTCGTGTGACAGCCGGCCCTCGATCGAGCCATCCCGGAGCGCCCGGATCACGTTCTCGCGTTCCGCGTCCGAAGCCCGCAGCTCCGGCGGGACAGTATCCCAGGCCGCCACAAACCAACGATACTCTCGCCCTGTTCGCCCTTCCAGGGCGGGAAAAGTGGCCGCCCGCCATATGGGCGGAACGGTCACGGTGGGTGGTGGCGCCTTCTCCGTGGGCTATGGCAGCATCTTGGCTGGCCAGGCGGTACGGGCCGGTAGCCCCCTGGCCAGGTAGCGCCGGGGAGATCGCCCGGTACACTAGCCGCCTACGGGACGTCGTGGCTCGAACTGGCGCCTTCCTGGGCTGGTTCCCGCCCCCTCGGAGTGGTTACCGGCGTCCCGATCGCTGGCAGAGCACGATGGGAGTCCGAATGCGCGTTCTGGTTCTCGGGGGCGACGGTTTCTGTGGCTGGCCGACCTCGCTGTACTTGTCGGACCGCGGTCATGACATCACCATCATCGACAACCTGAGCCGGCGGAAGATCGATGTCGAGCTTGAGGTCGATTCGCTGACCCCGATCCGCCCGATCAGCGAGCGGATCGCCGTCTGGCGTCAGGTGTCCGGGCGTGACGTCGGTTTCATCAGCCTCGACCTGGCCACCGAGTACGACCGGCTGGTCGCGGTGCTGGAGGACATCCGGCCCGAGGCGATCGTGCATTTCGCTGAGCAGCGGGCGGCGCCGTACTCGATGCGCTCGACGCACACCAAGCGCTACACGGTCGACAACAACGTCCGGGCGACCCACAACCTGCTGACCGCGCTGGTGCAGACCGGCCTGGACGTCTCGCTGGTGCACCTGGGCACGATGGGCGTCTACGGGTACGGGTGGTCGGGCAGCGCCCCCATTCCCGAGGGCTACCTGACCGTGAAGGTCCCCACCCCGGACGGCGAACTGGAGCGGGAGATCCTGCACCCGGCCAACCCGGGCTCGGTCTACCACATGACCAAGACCCTGGACCAGCTGATGTTCGCGTTCTACGCCAAGAACGACGGGCTGCGGATCACCGACCTGCACCAGGGCATCGTCTGGGGCACCCAGACCGACCAGACCAGCCGGGACGAGCGGCTGATCAACCGGTTCGACTATGACGGTGACTACGGCACCGTGCTCAACCGGTTCCTCATGCAGGCCGCGATCGGGCACCCGCTGACGGTGCACGGGACCGGTGGCCAGACCCGCGCGTTCATCCACATCAGGGACACGGCCCGGTGCGTCGAGATCGCGGTCACCAACCCGCCCGAGGATGACAAGGTGCGGGTGCTCAACCAGATGACCGAGACGCACCGGCTCCTCGATCTCGCCAAGATGGTCGCCGACGCGATGGGCGCCGAGATCGCCTACCTGCCGAACCCGCGGGTGGAGGCGGAGGAGAACGAACTGATCGTGCGCAACGACCAGTTCCTCGCCCTCGGCCTCAACCCGACCACGCTGTCGGAGGGCCTGCTCGAAGAGGGCAGGGACGTGGCAGCCCGTTACCGGCACCGGGCCGACCCGACCAAGATCATCGCCCGTTCGGTGTGGCGGGCCGGCATGGAAACCGCGGACGATCTCATGACCGAGGTGCCCGACCAGCCTTAGCCGGCGAGCCCCGGCCGGGGCCTTCCCGGCCGGGGCCTTCCCGGCTCTGGCCGCGGCCGGTGACCCGGCGATGCGGCCGGGTGATCCGACGATCAGGAAGCCGGGACCCCGCTGGGCCGCCCGGCATCGTGCCGCATCGTCATGAGCGCGTGCTCGACGAGCGCGACCAGGACATCCCGTCCCGATGACGGCTCGCGAGCGTCGCACATCACCACCGGAATCTGCGGATCCAGGTCCAGCGCGGACCGCACCCGCTCGGGCTGGTGGCGCCGCGCCCCGTCGAAGCAGTTCACCGCCACGATGAACGGAACGTGGTGCTTCTCGAAGTAGTCCACGGACGGGAAGCAGCCTGCCAGGCGCCTGGTGTCGGCCAGCACGACCGCCCCGAGCGCACCACGGGCAAGTTCGTCCCACATGAACCAGAACCGCTCCTGGCCGGGTGTCCCGAACAGATAGATCACGAGGTTGTCGCGGACCGTGATCCGGCCGAAATCCAGGGCGACGGTGGTGGTGCTCTTGCGTTCCACCCCGTCGAGGATGTCCACCTTCGCGCCAGGACCGGTCAGCGGCTCCTCGGTGCGCAACGGCCGGATCTCGGTGACTGACCCGACCAGCGTGGTCTTGCCCACCCCGAACCCGCCCGCGACCAGGATCTTGATGGCGACCGGCGCCGCGCCCGGGTCACCTGCCTGGTCAAAGCCGGCGGAGACCATCGGCGACCTCCCTGAGAATCCGTGGGTCAGTCAGGCCTGCGGGCGGAACGGGATGATGGACGGTGATCAGTGAGCGCTCGCGCAGGTCGGCCAGGAGGATCTGCACCACGCCAAGCGGCAGGTCGAGGTCTGCCGCCAGATCGGCCACCGAGGCGGGTACGGCACAGAGCCTGAGCAGCGCAAAGTGTTCCGGCTCCAGGTCCGCCGGATCGGGCCAGGCACCCCGGACCGCGATGACCATCGCGATCACATCCAGGTTCTCCCCCGACGGCCGGGTCCTGCCACGGGTGAGCGCGTACGGGCGGACGACAGGGCCCGCCTCCTCGTCAAGCCAGCGGTCTTCGAACGGGGTCATACCTGCTCATCCCGTTCCATCCCCGGCCAGCGTGGGCCGGGGATGCACGGACAGATGCGGCCCGACGCGCTTCACCAGGACTGCCATCTCGTACGCGACCAGGCCCACGTCGGCGGTGGCCGGGCTGAGCACAGCCAGGCAACTGCCCTCGCCGGCGGCGGTCACGAACAGGAACAGTTCGTCCATCTCGACGATGGTCTGCCGGACGTTCCCGCCGCCGAAGTGCTGCCCGGCACCACGGGCCAGGCTCTGGAAGCCGGCCGCGACGGCCGACAGGTGCTCGGCATCCTCGCGGCTCAGATCCCGGGAGGATCCGATGGCCAGACCGTCGCGGGACAGGATCAGGGCCTTGTCCACATGGGCAACACGGGAGACCAGATCGTCAAGGAGCCAGCTCAGATCGGCATCGGTGCCCTTGTCAGAACCATTCAACTGCTCCGCGTCACCCACATGCTCCCCCTCGGTCAGTCGTCGCTGTGGTGAGTCCCGGCGGCCGCGCCATCCCCGCTCACCTGGCCAGCAGCCGTGTCCGCGGCCGGACTCGTGGCGTGGGCGCAGTCGGCCGCACTGTCCGGGCCGGTGCTCGCCGTCCCGGATGGGCTGGTGCTCGCCGTCCCGGATGGGCTGGTGCTCGCCGTCCCGGATGGGCCAGCGGCATCGAAAACCGACCGGCCACGCTCCCAGCCGCGCTGGATGGCCGACATCGTGACGCGGGTCTCTTCCGGCGACCGCCCGGTGAGCGCGCCGAGGTCCGGAACGGAGGGGGGGCGCGCCGGGCTATCGCGAAGCTGCGGGGCCAGGCTTGCCTGCCGCACCCGCCGTGGCAGCTCCTCCGGGTCGAAGTCAGTCCCAGGCTCCTGGTACCCGGTGCCGGGCTCATCCTGGGTGTCCGGCCCGGCCGGCGATATGGGCCAGTCGCTCAGCGTGGTCCCGGCCTCCGGCCAGCGGGGCAGGCTGGCCTCGGACCCCGGCCAGTTGGCTGCGGCCAGGGCGGCGGTCCCCGACTGCGCGGACGCCGGGGAAAGCTCCCGGCCGGTGCCCACGCCTGCCAGCCCGCCGGCGATCCCGGCGCCCGCCACACCCCCGGCGAGCTTGCTCTCATCGCGGACGATGCGCCGGGCCTTCATCAGCACCGCGCTCTGAGTCGGCCCGGCTGAGGGATCCCTGGCCCGGTCCGGTTCGGCGATCACCAGATTGTGGGGGATGAGCACGATCGCGGTTGTCCCGCCATAGGGAGAGTTACGCAGCGAGATCTTGATGTGGTGCCGTTTGGCGAGCTGGCCTGCGACGAAGAGCCCGAGCTGGTCGCTGCCGGAAAGGTCGAAGGTCGGCGGGTTCTCCAGCCGGGCATTGATCTCGGCCCGGTGCTCGGTGCTCAGGCCGAGCCCGCGGTCCTCGATCTCCACTGCGAATCCCTGGCCCACGATGCTGCCGGTGATCGACACGGGAGTATGCGGGGGGGAGTAGATGGTCGCGTTCTCGGCAAGTTCGGCGACCATATGGATGACATCGCCCACCGCCGGACCTGCCAGGGCCGCCTGGGTGGTGGCGGTCACCTTGATCCGGGTGTAGTCCTCCACCTCGGCTACCGCTGCCCGCACCACGTCCACCAGCGGCACCGGGTGGCGCCAGCCGCGTGCGGGTGCCTCACCGGACAGGATGATCAGGCTCTCGGCATGCCGGCGCATGCGGGTCGCCAGGTGGTCGACGCGGAAAAGGTCCTCGAGTTCGTGTGGATCCCCGGCCCGGCGTTCCATGGCGTCCAGCACGGCCAGCTGACGGTGCAGCAGCGACTGACTGCGCCTGGCCAGGTTCCGGAAGATGTCGCTGATGCCATGGCGGAGCTTGGCCTGACTGACAGCCGCTTCCACGGCGGTCTGCTGCACGGCGGCGAAAGCCTGCCTGACCTGGCCTACCTCGTTGGAGCTGTGGGGAATGTCAGGAAGCCCGGCCGGGATGTCGACGGGCTGGCCCGCCGCGAGCCTGGCCACGACGTCGGGCAGCCGGACGCTGGCCAGGTCCAGCGCGGACTCCCGCAGTTCGGCCAGTTCCCGTACCTGCCTGCGCCCGATCAGCAGCGACATGACGGTGGACAAGATCACGGCGAGCAGGCCGGCCCCGCCAGCCACAACGAGCCGCAGGTAGGTGCCACGGGCGGCGGAGCGGGCCTGCACGGTCAGCGCATCCGCCGACTGGGCACCGGCTGCCGACAGCCCGTCGGCCACCGCACCCACCGCCTTCTCCCAGGCGAGCGGCTGGATCGCGGGCAGTGACCCCGGGCGGGTGCCGCGCACCGCGGCATTCTCCAGCGTTACCAGCTCGGCGGTAGCCTGCGGGCTGACGTCGTGCTGGTAGTACGTGCGGTACACGGGGTCGAGGTCGGGCAGGGTCTGGCTGAGAAGCTGCCTCCGGGCTCCCACGAGTTCGGTGAACTGCTGTAGGTCGGCCGCGGGGAAGCTGCGCCCAGCCAGATCGGCGAGCAGCAGCGTGTTCTCCTGGAGCAGCATGTCCTCGGAGCGCCCCATCCGCACGAACGCCAGCGCCTGGGCAACCAGTTGAGCATTCGTCTGCTGGCGGATCACGGCGTTCAGGACCAGGTCGGCGTCCCCGACGGTGGTGTTGTAGGTGGCGAAGGCCCGCGCCCTGGTGATGATCTGGGCCGCGATCTGCGAACGCAGGCTGGGCAGGCGGGCGGCATCGGCGAGGAGGCTGGTGATGGCCTGTTCTTCCGCCACCGACGCGTTGTTCATCGTCGTCGGGGAAGTGAGGGCGGTCCGCAGTGCGGCAGCCGCCGCGCTGGTCTTCGCCTCCTGCAACTCCAGCTTGGCGAGATTCGCACCACTGGGATCGGACAGGTAGACCACCGCCAGCATGCGCTCGGAGTCGAGTTGCGCCACGAATGCACCCGTTGGCTCACCGGTGGCGTTCTTCTCGGTACTGGCACGGGCCAGGTTGATGGCGTCCCGCGCGGTGATGCTCGTCGCGAACGCGTACAGCCCGATCAAGGAGAGCACTGGTACGAGTACAAGCAGGAAGATCCTCGTGCGTACCGACCGGAGACGCCGTCTCATGGCTGTGGCCTCGGTTGTGACGTGGAACGGATACGTGACGGCAGTACTACGAAGGAGATTCGCAAACCCCTGGGGGTAATGACGGTATCAGGATCATCGTTTCGTTTAGGGATGAATCTGGGGATTCAATCCGCAATATAACTATTTGTAATGGCCCATATCCGGACAAGGAGATGCACAAAGCCGCAGCCGGTGGCCGGGGCAGGGTGAGCACATCCGGCACTGGCCCCGCACGCCGGCCGGTCGCTGCCGCGGCCCGCCCCGGCCAGTAGCGTTGTCCTATGCGTGCATGGGTCGTACACGAGCCGGGGCCCATCGCCACGGGGCCGCTGCGGCTGACCGAGCGGGCAGTTCCCGAGCCCGGTCCCGGCGAACTGCTGGTCCGCGTGCTGGCATGTGGGGTCTGCCGGACCGACCTTCACCTGGCCGAAGGGGACCTGCCGCCCCGGGCACCTGGCATCACCCCGGGGCACGAGGTGGTCGGGGAGGTGGTGGCAACGGGGCCGGGAAGCACCCGCTTCCGGCCGGGTGACCGGGTCGGTGCCGCCTGGCTGGCCGGGACGGACGGGACCTGCGAGTACTGCCGGCGCGGCAGCGAGAATCTGTGCCCTGCCTCGGTCTACACCGGCTGGGACATCAACGGCGGCTACGCCGAGTACCTCACGGTCTCCGCCGCGTACGCGCACCCGCTGCCGGACGGGTTCTCCGACACCGAGCTTGCGCCGCTGCTGTGCGCCGGGATCATCGGGTACCGGGCCTTGCGCCGGGCAGACATCCCGCCCGGCGGCTCGCTGGGCATCTGGGGATTCGGCGGATCGGCGCATCTGGCCGCGCAGGTCGCGATCGCGCAGGGGGCTGCCGTCCATGTGTTCACCCGCGCGCCTGCCGCGCGTGAACTGGCGCTGAGCCTGGGCGCGGCGTCCGCGCAGGACTCCTACGACCCCACCCCGGAACCGCTCGATTCGGCGATCATTTTCGCCCCGGTCGGGGACATGGTGCCGCCGGCGCTGGCAGCCCTGGACCGTGGTGGCACGCTGGCGATCGCCGGGATCTACCTCACCGACATCCCGTCGCTTGATTACGCCAGGCATCTCTTCCAGGAGCGCACGCTGCGCAGCGTCACCGCCAACACCCGCGGCGACGCGGGGGAGTTCCTGACGCTGGCACAACGGCTGCGGATCAAGGTCACGACCACGCCCTACCAGTTCGATCAGGCCGACCGGGCACTCGCTGACCTGGCCGGCGACCGGATCCATGGAGCTGGCGTTCTGCTGCTGTAATCCGAAGCCGGATGCGTAGGCTAGCCGGGTGAGCAGCAGCCGCCTCGACGCCGCCAGGAAGCTTCTCAGCCGCTGCCCGCTGGTGGATGGTCACAACGATCTCGCCTGGGAACTGCGGGAAGCCCGCGGCCAGGATCTGTCCAAGACCGATCTCGCCGCGCCGGTCCCCTCCACCCACACCGACCTGCCGCGCCTGGCCCAGGGCGGGGTCGGTGCGCAGTTCTGGTCGGTCTACGTGCCGGCGTCCCTGGCCGGTGAGGCCGCCGTGGCCACCACCTGCGAGCAGATCGACTTCGTCCATCGCATGATCGCCCGCTACCCGGGCACCCTGGAACTGGCGCTCACTGCTGCCGACGTTGAGCGGATCTTCGCGGCGGGCAAGGTAGCGTCACTGATCGGCGCCGAGGGCGGCCACTGCATCGCCTCCTCGCTGGGTGTGCTGCGCGTCTTCTACCAGCTGGGCGTGCGGTACCTGACCTTGACCCATGGCACCAATGTGCCCTGGGCGGACTCGGCGACGGACGAGCCAGCCGCGGGTGGGCTCACCTCGTTCGGCCGGCACGTGGTCGGCGAGATGCAGCGGCTCGGGATGCTCGTCGATCTGTCCCACACCTCCCCCGACACGATGCGCGACGCCTGTGACGTGGCTGAGGCGCCGGTGATCTTCTCGCACTCCAGCGCGCGGGCGTTGTGCGACCATCCGCGTAACGTCCCAGACGAGATCCTGGCCCGCCTGCCAGGCAACAACGGCGTGTGCATGGTCACCTTCGTGCCGGCGTTCATCTCCCCGCAGTGCCGGGAGTGGGAGCAGGGCCTGACCGCCGAGATGGAGCGCCGCGGGATGGACACCAGCGACCGGGCGAGCCGGGCCCGGGCGCGGCAGGAATATGCCCGCGGCCAGCGGCGGCCGGTGGCCACGCTCGCCCAGGTGGCCAGTCATATCGAGCACGTGCGCGAGGTCGCGGGCGTTGACCACGTCGGGCTCGGCGGGGACTACGACGGCACCGACGACCTCCCCGAGGGCCTGGCCGATGTGTCGTGTTACCCCGCGCTCATCGCGGAGCTGCTGGACCGGGGCTGGAGCGAGGAGGACTGCGCGCGGCTGGCGGGTGGCAATATCCTGCGGGTCATGCGGGAAGCGGAAACCGCCGCCCGGGCCATCTCCGCCCGGCGCCCGCCCTCGCTGCTGCGCATCGAGGACACCGGCGGGCCCGGCCCGGCGGCTGCTAGCTGAAGTGGGTGCGCGGCCGCTCCCGCAGTTCGCCGTCGAGATACAGATCGACCTTCTCGCTGTACAGGCATGCGAGCCCGGCGATCTGCTGGCTCTCCGGCAGCGGGCTGCGAACGGGCTTCGGAAAAGGGACACAGGCCAGGGGTGCCGCGCTCAGGAAAGCCCGCACCCGCTAGTGGGCGGGCTCGATCCTGATGCCATGCTGCGTTCGCGCCATATCGGTCTCCATCGGTGACCGGGTGGAGGTGTGGCTTGGCCCGGCCCAGTAGCGTCGATGTATGCGACTTGGTGTTCTGGATGTTGGCTCCAATACCGTGCACTTCCTGGTGGTAGACGCACACCAGGGTGGGCGCCCGTTGCCGGTGTTCTCCCACAAAGCCGAACTCCACCTTGGCGACAACCTGGAGGAGGGCAGCCGGCTCTCCCGCAGTTGTGCCCTGCGGCTGCGCGGATTCGTCGGCGAGGCGCTGCAGATCGCTGAGGACAAAGGGGTGGAGGAGCTGCTCGCCTTCGCTACCTCGGCCGTCCGCGACGCCGTGAACAGCGACGATGTGCTTGCTTCGATTAAATCTGAGACGGGCGTGGACATCGTGGTGCTGCCCGGGCCGGAGGAGGCGCGGCTGACCTTCCTGGCCGCCCGCCGGTGGTTCGGCTGGTCGTCCGGCAAGGTGCTCATGCTCGACATCGGCGGCGGATCGCTGGAGATCGCCGCGGGCATCGACGAGGTGCCCGACGTGGCGGTCTCGCTGCCGCTGGGTGCGGGCAGGCTGAACAGGGACTGGCTTACCGGCGACCCGCCCAAGGCCGAGGAGACGCGCCAGTTGCGCAAGTATGTGCGCGCCGAGATCGCCCGCCGGGCCGGCGAGATCACCCGGCTGGGCGAGCCCGACCGGGCGGTGGCCACCTCCAAGACGTTCAGGCAGCTGGCCAGGATCGCGGGAGCGGCACCGTCCGGCGATGGACCCTACGTCCGGCGGGTGGTGAGCCATGCCGACGTGTCAGAACTGGCCAAACGCCTGGCGGTGATGTCTGCGGCCGAACGCGCGGAACTGCCGGGCGTTTCCCGTGGCCGCGCGCCGCAACTCGCGGCCGGGGCGCTCGTGGCCGATGCCGCGATGGATCTGTTCGGCCTGGCGGAACTGGAGATCTGCCCGTGGGCACTGCGGGAAGGCGTGATCCTGCGGCGGCTGGACACCCTGTCCGCCTGACGGCGGGGGCGGGACAGCACGCCACAGTCCTGGGTGCACCCCACACGAGCCCAGCCTGGCAGGACCCCGCATTCAGTCCGGCAGCACCCGTACGTTATCTCCCGTGCTGTCCGGCGCCGCGGGACTCCCGCTCTGGGGCCCGGCCCGGCCCGGCTTGGCGCCGGCCGGGCCTGGCCGCCCGTCGCCGGGACCAGCGGGCCGCTGGCCGATGTGGCCGGCCCCAGTCTGGACGGGCAGCTCGGGAGACATCTTCTCGCGCTCCTGGCCGGTCTCCCGGGCGCCGGCCCGGCCGGTGGGCCGCTCGGCCGGTGAATGCCGGCCTTCACCCGGGCCGGCCGGCCGGGGAGCCGGGGGTACCGGCGTCCCGGCCGCGGCGAACGAGGTGGCAACCGACTTGGCGACCTCGTCTTCGAGCGACCCGCGGGACGTTTCGCTGGCCACCAGGTTGGTGACCACATCGCGGATCTCGGTGAGGCGCCGCATGGTCTCGGTGTGCCGTGACGTCAGCAGGTTCAGGCGCCGCTCCGCACCGTCGTGGATGGCGCTGGCCCGGACGGTCGCCTCGTCGAGCATCTGCTTGGCCTGGGCCTTGGCCGCGGCCAGCGTGCTCTCCGCGTCCTTGGTCGCCTCGTGGATGGCCCGCTCGGTCTCCAGCCGGGCTGAGCTGCGCAGCTTGTCGGCCTCGGCCCGGGCGCTCGCGATCGCGTTCTCCGCCTGCTCCTGGGCGGCGGTCAGCATCCGCTCGGTCTGCTCACGGGCCTCGGTGCGGATCCGCTCAGCTTCCTTCTTGGACTCGTCCCGCTGCTTGGCGATCTCCTCCTGCGCACGGTTGCGCTGGGCCTTGGCCTCATCATCGGCGAGTTTGAGGATCTGCCCGACCCGCTCACTGATCTCCTCGTGGGCCGGCTTGCCGGCCAGGCCCTGCCGCGCCGCGGACAGTTCAAGGCGCAGCCGCTCGCCGTCGTCGAGCGCACGTGAGAGCTGTTCCTCAAGGTCGCGGGTCCTGCCCCGGGTCTTGGCTACATACTCGTCCACGGCTCGGCGGCTGTACCCGCCGAGCCGTTGCACATCAAAGGCACCCTCGTTGTCAAAGTCCGTCATCAGGTCTGCGTCGTCGGTCATGGTGGCACCCTGAAGTGAGTATGGCCATTCTCCGCTGCTGCCCGTACGGGGAGCAGCCGGGGCTGGCTCGGGTAGCGGTCTGAAGCGGGCCGCCGCGGCGGCCCTCTGCTGGGCCGCCCTGATGGTGGTGGGGACGGCCCGGGGTCGGGGACAGTGATGGTAACGGGCACGACTCTCGCCCCGGATCACGCCTGCGCGCAACCGAAACGGATGATTATCCCGTTTTGGGCCACAATTGTAGTGACCATGCTGGTCTGGCGGCCACCCGGCCACCAACGATGATGAGGAGCCCGATGTGATGACATGCCCCGGAGGCTGTCAGTGACTACCTATCGGGCCGGCGCGCTGGCCGGAGCGGCGCCGTCGGTCCATCCAGAGGCGTGGATCGCACCCGGTGTGGTGCTGGTGGGGCGGGTGAGCGTGGGCCGGGCGGCCAGTGTGTGGTACGGCTCCGTGCTGCGCGGCGACGATGACGACATCGTGGTCGGCGCGGAATGCAATATCCAGGACCAGTGCTGCCTGCACGTCGATCCGGGGGAGCCGGTGGTCCTGGAGGAGCGGGTATCACTGGGGCACCGGGCAGTGGTCCACGGTGCACACGTGGCGGCGGGCGCCCTGATCGGGATCGGGGCCATCGTGCTCGGCCGCGCCCGGGTCGGCGCCGGGTCGCTGGTCGCCGCTGGTACGGTGGTCCGCCCGGGCCAGCAGATACCGCCGGGCGTCCTGGTGGCCGGCGTGCCGGGCCGGGTCGTGCGCGACCTGACCGACGAGGACCGCCAGACGTTCACGCACACCGCTGCCCAGTATGTGCAGCGCGCCGCCCGTCACAGCAACGCGATCTGGACGGTGCGGGATAGCGGCCCGCGACAGTAAAGGGAAGCTTTTTACCGGGTCCCGCGACACGGTGAAGCCAGCTTGTTGGAATTGTTATGAGGGGAGCGGGTAAAATCCCCCGAAGGTGGTCCAGGAATGACCCTGTTGGGTCATGCGGGGGCGACGGACCGCGTCGTAGCCTTGTTGCCAGGGTTCGCTGCGGATCCGCTCGGCGATGGAGGTGGGCGCGGTGCGTGAGCGTCTCGATCTTCGTGTCCACGACAGTGTGGCGCTTGATGAGATCGAGCTTTATGCTGAAGTCCTGAGCGCCGTTGCAGCCAGTGATCGTCCGCTTACTCCAGAAGAACTGGATGAGGTTCTCGGGGTAAAGTCAGTCGCCTGAACAGGCGCCGAAGCGGGTGGCCGGCTGGCGGACGGGGGCCGGGATAGCCAGGCGTGGCTGAATCAGGTCTCCCGCCGGTACATCACATCGGTCCCGGTGTGGGTGAACCCGAGCGACCGGTACAGCCTGACAGCCGCGGTGTTGGTCTCGTCGACGTAGAGCATGACCCCGGATATCCCACGATCCCGCAGGTGGTGCAGACCTATCAGGGTCAGTGCCCGGCCCAGCCCGGTGCCACGCTCGGCCGGGTCGACGCCGATCACATACACCTCTCCGACCGGCTGTCCCCCGGCCGCTGCCGCATGGATCTTGGTCCAGTGGAATCCCACCAGCGCGCCATCCCGCTCGGCCAGGAAGAACCCCGCCTGGTCGAACCACGGCTCCTGCTCCCGCTGATCCAGGTCCGCCCCGGCCCACCGGCCCTGCTCCGGGTGGCTGGCGAAGGCACGATTGTTGAGCTTGAGCCAGCCCGCCTCGTCGCGGCCGGGGATGAACGTGCGCACGGTGATCCCTTCGGCCAGGTGGGGCACGTCGAGGGGCGGGCGCAGCGAACGGTGCATCCGCCACAGCGCGCGTCCCCGGGTGAACCCGGCGGCCGCGGCGAGCCTGGCCGCCGCTGGCAGATCGCCGTGCGCCCAGAGCTGCACCGGCCGCCCGCCGCCGCCGGTCACCAGCGCCCGGGCAAGCGCCAGGCCCAGGCCCCGCCCACGGTGGGCCGGGTGGACCGCGAGTTCCCCGCTTCCCTCTCCCGCCGGGTCGCCCCAGCTCAGATGGGCGAAACCGGCTAGCTCGCCGTCTTCCCGCAGCAGCAGGTTGCGCGCGCCGGGATCGCCTCCGTGCCGGATGTGGAGCAGGACCTGCTCTGACAGCGGGCCGACGCCGTCCTCGGCCGTGACCGCGGCCACCAGCCCCAGCACAGCGTGAGCCTCGTCCGCGCTGACCCGCCCGCGCGCGGTGATGCCCGCCTGGGGGCCGGCGGCCTGCCCTGGTGCCTTCTCTGCGGGCGGTCCGGGTGGGTTCTCAGCGGTCGGTCCGGGTGGGTTCTCAGCGGTCGGCTCGCGCAGGGCTGGACTCCCTCCGGTCGGCCAGGCCGCCGGCCGGCGGGCCGGCGTCGCCGCCAGCCAGTGGCGGGAAACCGCCGCCGGCGGCGTGCGGGCCATCCACGGCGTGCGGGCCGTCCCCGGCGTGCGGGCCGTCCCCGGCGTGCGGGCCGTCCCCGGCCGCCTCGTCCATAGCGCTGTCGTGGCCCGGCGCCCCATGGCCTGCAGCGGGGCCATGGTCAGCTGCCCCGTGGCCCGGTGCCCCGTGGCCCGGTGCCCCGGGGGCCCGGTCGTCGGCGGTGGCCTCCCGCAGTTGCCCGCGGCGGCCATCCTCGACCTTGAGCGGTACGAACCGGTACCCGACGTTGCGCACGGTGCCGATCAGCGCTTCGTGCTCAGGGCCGAGCTTGGCCCGCAGTCGGCGCACGTGGACGTCGACCGTCCTGGTGCCGCCGAAGTAGTCGTACCCCCACACCTCTTGCAGCAGGTGGGCCCGGGTGAAGACCCGCCCCGGGTGCTGAGCGAGGAACTTCAGCAGTTCAAACTCCTTGAAGGTGAGGTCCAGTGCCCGCGCCCGCAGCCGGGCCGTGTAGGTGGCCTCGTCGATGGAAAGATCGCCGGAGCGGATCTCGTCCGGGGCGGCGGGGGCGAGGCTGGCCTGGCGCCCGATGGCCAGCCGCAGCCTGGCCTCGATTTCGGCGGGTCCCGCCGTGGGCAGGATCACGTCGTCGGTACCCCAGTCGGCCGTGACGGCGGCCAGGCCGCCCTCGGTCACGATGGCGAGCACCGGGGCCTCCAGACTGGAGGTCCGCAGCAACCGGCACAGTTCCCTGGCCCGGACCAGGTCCCGGCGTGCGTCAACCAGCACCGCATCCGCCGTGGCTGAATCCGCCAGCCCGCCCGCATCCGCGGGTCCGGTCCGTACCCCGTGAAGCAGTAGACCGATCGCTGGCAGAATCTCCCCAGGCGGCTCGGTGGCGCTGGTGAGCAGGAGAAGCTCACTCAACTGCTGCCACCTCCGCCCTGCCGTGCTCTATGGAAGAGACTGACTGTGGATGGACCGGAGGGCAGCGTCGCCCGGATCCGATGTGAGTGAGGATATCCGACATGGCCATCGTGACCGTGCGCTACTGGGCCGCTGCGAAGCAGGCGGCCGGGATCGCCGAGGAAACTCTCCCCGCCGGCACGCTTGCCGAGGCACTAGCCACCGTGCTGACCAGGCATGGCGAAAACCCAGACCTCAAAGCGGTGCTGGCTAGGTCCTCCTTCCTGGTTGACGGGGAACGGGCGGGGGGAAACGGGCACGAAGGGGTCATTCTGCAAGAAGGAGCGATCATCGAGGTCTTGCCTCCTTTCGCCGGCGGCTGACCCGCAATGTGCGTTTCGTCACGGTCTTTCCCATCGTCTTCCGGCCGGCGTTCCGCCCCGGTGGTGGGTTGATGGACATTCGCAATGAACCGGGCGACGCGCGCCGACGTGACAAGGGTGTGGCGAGTCAGGGCGGTGTCAGCGGCCGGTGGCCCAAGGAGCGGGTCAGCGACGAGTCCCTGGTCCGTGCGCTGTATGCGGAGCATGCCGGCCCGCTACTGCGCTACGCGCTGCGTTTGACCGATGGTGACCGGCAGCGAGCCGAGGATGTTGTGCAGGAAACGCTGTTCCGGGCCTGGCTGCACCCTGAAGCAATCGCGGAGCGGCCAGCCCGGCCCTGGCTGTTCGCGGTTGCGCGCAACCTGGCGGTTGACGCGCACCGGGCCAGGAAGGCGCGCCCACAGGAAGTAGGGGAGGGGGCGCTTGAACTCGTTCCCGTTCCCGACCAGGCTGATCGCGTGCTCGAATCATGGGCAGTGGCGGACGCACTGGCCGCACTGCGGCCCGAACACCGCCGGGTCCTGCTGGAGACCTACTATCTCGGGCGTTCGGTGGCGGAGGCCGCCGCCGTGCTGGGTATCCCGGCTGGCACCGTCAAATCCCGGGCGTTCTACGCGCTCCGGGCACTCAAGCTGGCACTGGAAGAACGGGGGCTGGCGCCATGAGCAGCGTCGCGGGCTGCCGTGAGATCCGGCACGCGCTCGGCGTCTATGTGCTGGGCGCGATCGATCCCGCCGAGCGGGCTCTCGTGGACGATCACCTGGCTGCCTGCCCGGACTGCCGGGAGGAGCTTGCCAGCCTGGCCGGGCTGCCGGCGTTGCTGCGCCGCGTGCCCCAGGCCGAGGCGGAGCGCATGATGGAGGCTGACCCGGCCGAGGGCACCCTGGACGACGTGGCGCTGGACCGACTGCTGCCGCCCTTGCTGGCGCGGACCGCCCGGGTGCGGCGGTCCCACCGGGTGCGCGAACTCGTGGCCGCGGCAGCGGTGGCGGTGCTGGCGCTGGGAGCCGGAGCGGCCGGAGCCAGCGTGCTGCATCCCGCCTCCGCTCCTGTCGCCGGGCGGGCAGCCGGCCCCCCGCAGACACGTCAGGTGCACGCGTGGCACTGGGCCTCGGGGAGCAATACCAAGACAGGCGTGACCTTGACGGTGAAGTACCGGCCGATGCCCTACGGGACCACGATGACGGTGAGCGTGTCCGGTGTCACCCCGGGGACGGTGTGCCAGCTCGAGGTCACCGACTTCGCCGGCCATCACTGGGTGGTGGGTGGCTGGCGGGTCGGGAATTACCTGGCCAGCTCCGTCTGGTACCCCGCCTCCACCTCGCTGGCCGACGCGCACCTGCACAGCTTCGAGGTGACCGCGGGCGGGAAAGTACTGGCCCGGGCGATAGCGGCCTAGCACAGGTGCGAGGCCGTGGCGCGGCCCATGGGCGGCGCTTGCCCGGGCCGTGAATCCTGGAGATCTGCGGATGGGAATGCGGCAGGTCCGGGTGGTGCTGTAGAGGGGCGTGACCGCCGGACTGATCGTGCTCGCTGTCGTTCTCGTGGCCGGGACCGCGGCCGGTCTTGCCCGGCGCCGGCGGGACGGCAGGCTCCGGGAATCGGCCGGGCAGCGGCTGAACCAAGCCGATCTGGGCACACCGCTCGGCGCGCGGGCCACCTTGCTGCAGTTCTCCTCCCCCTTCTGCGCACCGTGCCGGGCGACCAGGCAGCTGCTCGCCGAGGTCGCCAGCGGCATGCCGGGCGTGGCGCACATCGAGATCGACGTGGCTACCCGCATGGACCTGGCCAGGCAGCTGGACATCCGCCGGACGCCGACCGTGCTCGTCCTTGACCCGCGCGGGCAGATCGCCCGCCGCGCGAGCGGCCTGCCCCGCCGGACCGAGGTGGTCGATGCGCTGGCCCTGACCGCAGGCGGGGATGCGCTGTGACGGTCCTGGCCACGCCAGCCGTTACCCAGAACGGGTTAAACCTACTCAACAGATCGGAATAGACAGGCGGCAATGGGCGCGCATAGCATGACAGGCATGCCCCTTGCCACTGCGGGCGGGCCGGTCTGCCCGGCGGCCCCGGAGCGGCCCATGTCAGCGCTGCTGACCAGGCGCCGCTCCGTCGACTTCTGCCGGGTGGCGACCGCGCTGTGTCCCTGGCCGCGTCAGGGCTGATCCGGCCTGACCATGTCAGCCCCGCCGGATCCCCGGTGAGGGTGGGCGGGCGCAGGTATGCGCCGCCGGCCATGGGCTGGCCCGACGGCTGGCTGGACGCCGTGACGCGGGACCACCGTCCGGGAAAGAAACCGCGCTATGAGGTGGCCACGCACATGAAGATCGATCCCAGAGGACAGCGCTTCAGCGCCGCACTGTCCGCAATTGTCCTCGCGATAGTCCTGATCACCGGCAGTGGCTGGCTGCTGGCGGCACAAGCTGCCGTGTTCGGTGTGGGTGCGGTACTGGGCCTGAGATACTCGCCTTACGGCCTGGTCTACCGGTGGCTGATCCGGCCGCGGCTGGGCCCGCCCAGGGAGAAGGAGGACGCGGCAGCACCGCGTTTTGCCCAGGGTGTCGGCTTGGCCGTCAGCGTTATCGGGGTGATTGGGTACGCGGCCGGCTTCCTGCCGCTCGGCATGGCGGGCGCCGCGGCAGCGCTGGCAGCCGCTTTCGTCAACGCTGCTTTCGGCCTGTGCCTCGGCTGCGAAATGTATGTGCTCATTCACCGGATCTGGCCCGGCCAGCAGGGGGCAGTGCCGCCAGAGCCTGACAAGGAGGTAGCCGCATGAGCCGCTCAGACGTCCTGGTGGACGCCGACTGGGTGGAGGATCACCTGGATGACCCGGGTGTGGTTCTCGTCGAGGTCGACGAGGACACCAGCGCATACGACAAGGGGCATATCCGCAACGCGGTCAAGGTCGACTGGCGGCAGGATCTGCAGGACCCGGTACGCCGCGATTTCGTGGACCGGCACGGGTTCGAGCAACTGCTCTCCGAGCGCGGCATCGGCAATGACGATCTCGTGGTCCTGTACGGCGGCAACAACAACTGGTTCGCCGCCTATGCCTACTGGTACTTCCGCCTGTATGGGCATCGCAACGTCAGGCTCCTCGACGGTGGCCGCAAGATGTGGGAGCTCGAGTCCCGCGAGATGGTCGCCACGGTGCCCGAGCGGGCGCGGACGGCGTACCAGGCCACGGAGCAGGACCCGTCGCTGCGTGCCATGCGTGATGAGGTGCTCGCCGCCATCGGGAAGCGCAACCTGGTGGACGTGCGCTCGCCGGATGAGTTCACCGGGCGGCTGCTCGCGCCCGCGCACTTGCCGCAAGAGCAGGCACAGCGGGCCGGGCATGTCCCCACCGCCAGGAACGTCCCCTGGTCCAAGGCAGCCAACGACGACGGCACTTTCAAGCCTGACCAGGAACTGCGGGCGCTCTACCTGGACGAGGCGGGCCTGGATTTCAGCAAGGACACCATCGCCTACTGCCGGATCGGCGAGCGCTCGGCGCACACCTGGTTCGTTCTGCACGAGCTGCTCGGGCTGCCGAACGTAAAGAATTACGATGGGTCATGGACCGAGTACGGATCGCTCGTCGGGGTGCCCATCGAACTGGGTGAGGCGCGGTGACCGCAGGCCGGCCGGCGGTAAGCGAGGCTCAGCAGCCCGTAGGGGCGCCGCAAGGGTGCGGAGCACCCGCCGGGGGGATTGCCGTGACCGCAGCCGCATCGGGTGAGGCCGTCATCGAGGGCCACGTGACACAGGACGGGGTCGCCGCGTCAGCCGGTTACGCCCGGCTGCTCGATGAAACCGGTGAGTTCGTCGCCGAAGTCCCGCTCGGCACCGAGGGCGGATTCCGCTTCTTCGCTGCGCCGGGGACGTGGACGATCCGGGTGCTCACGCCCGGAGGCGGCGGCATCCAGGAAACCGTCAGCGCCGGCTACGGCCTGGTCGCCAAGGTGGAACTGCGCCTGTAAAGCACGAACCCGGCGTGAGCGCTTGGGTGCTATGTGGTGTTTGCGTGAGACCGGCTGGCGCGTTCCGTAACCCGTCATCTGTTCGACGCCTGCCTCTTCCCCTTCCGTTCACCTGCGTGTAACCCCGGCTCCCTATCAATGGAGGGACTGAGCGGGGGCGACCCCGCCCAGGATCCATCCGATGGCGAGTGATCCGGCGAGGCGTGCAGTGGCGATTCAGGCCGATTCGGCGGGGCAGCCGCCCGGGCGGGGGGTATCCGCCTCACAGCCGCGGGCCGATGGGGGATTGCCTCCCGGCATCCCAGCGGCTGCCCCCGGGTCGGCGGGCCTGGGTGGGGCACCGCTGGCAGGCACGGCTCTCAACGGCCGGGCGGTGCCCGGCTCCGGCGGGGCCGGCCAGATGGCGCCCGCGATTCGCGCCATCGGCCTTACGCTCGGTTTCGGCGACCGGGACATCCTGAGTGACATCTCGCTCGACGTCCGGCCCGGGGTGGTTACTGCCCTGCTGGGGCCGACCGGTTCGGGCAAGACAACCCTGCTGCGGACCTTCAACCGGATGAACGACAAGGTCACCGGTTACCGGCACGCGGGCGATGTGCTGCTGGAGGGGCGCAGCATCTGGCATTCCGGAACCGACATGATGGAACTGCGCCGCCGGGTTGGCATGATGTTCCAGCGGCCGAACCCGTTCCCCATGTCCATCACGGACAACGTGGTCGCTGGCGTGAAGGCGCACCGGCTCGCCGGGCGGCACGAGCTCAAGCACATCGCCGAACGCAGGCTGCGGGAGGTGGGGCTCTGGGACGCCGTGTCAGGGCGGCTGAAGGACTCGCCGTTCCGGCTCTCCGGTGGCCAGCAGCAGTTGCTCTGCCTGGCGCGCGCGCTGGCGGTGAACCCGGACGTGCTGCTGCTCGACGAGCCCACCTCCTCACTCGACCCGGTCGCGACTGAGTCGATCGAGGCGCTGGTGCGGACCCTGACCCCCCAGCTGACCGTGATCATCGTCACCCACAACCTGGCCCAGGCCAGGCGGGTGGCGGACCGGACCATCTTCCTCAACAAAGGCCGGCTGGTGGAGCACGGCGACACCCAGCAGGTCTTCGAGAACCCGGCCGAGGAGGAGACCGCTCACTACGTCAGCGGCCGCTTCGGCTGACAGCACGGCCTCCTCCGGCCAGGAGGCCAGCAGGACTCCCGAAGGGAGGCAGGAACCGCGCGCACGCCGTGCGGGACCACGGATCGCATGCGCGAGCGTGCGAAAAAGCGCCACCACGCGCCCGCGTGAGTGGTTACACGGAGCACTCTATTGAGTGCGCAGAGTTAGAACGGAGTAACCCCCGGTGGGCAAACCAATTCGCAAGGTGCTTGCTGTGGCCGCTCTGGCCCCAGTCGCCCTGCTGGCGGCCTGCGGAAGTAGCGGTTCTTCATCATCATCTTCTTCTTCATCATCATCTTCGTCCGCGTCGCCTTCCACCGCGGCCATGCAGGGGGCGGCGCTGCCTTCCGCGCCCAACAGTGCCAGCGCTTCGGTCACCGAGACCGGCAGCACGCTGCTGTTCCCGCTGATCAGCTCCTGGGCTACCGACTACCAGAAGCTGTATAAGCAGGTGACCATCACCACCGGAGCCACCGGCTCGGGCACCGGGCTCGCCGATGCCGCCACCGGCACGGTGGACATAGGTGCCTCCGACGCCTACCTCTCGCCCACAGCCAAGAGCCAGACACCGACACTGCTCAACATCGCGCTTGCAATCTCCGCCCAGCAGGTCAACTACAACCTGCCGGGTGTGAAGAGCCTCAAGCTCGATGCCGCCACGCTGGTGAAGATCTACACCGGCAAGATCACCACGTGGAACGACCCGGCCATCAAGGCACTCAACCCGGGCGTGTCGCTGCCCAGCATGAAGATCGTGCCACTGCACCGGGCTGACAGTTCCGGTGACACGTTCATCTTCACCTCGTACCTGAACGCGCAGGACCCGAGCGGCTGGAGTTCCTCCAACGTGGGTACCACGGTGACCTGGCCATCGGTCCCCGGCGAGCTCGGTGAGCAGGGCAACGGCGGGATGGTGCAGGGATGCGGGGCCACCAAGGGCTGCGTCGCCTACATCGGTGTCAGCTACCTGTCCAAGACCCAGGCGGCGGGACTCGGTGAGGCCTTCCTGAAGAACGCAGCGGGCAAGTACGTCCAGCCCACGGCCGCCACCATCTCCGCCGGGGCTGCTGGCTTCATCCCCAAGACGCCGCCAAACGAGACCATTTCGATGATCAACGGCCCGGCGCCCGACGGATACCCGATCATCAACTACGAGTACGCCATCGTCAACACCAAGCAGTCCAACGCCACCACCGCCGAGGACATCAGGGCCTTCCTGCACTGGGCGGTCCACGCTGGCCAGGACGCGACCACCTACCTGGACCCGGTGGACTTCCAGCCGCTGCCGTCCAGCGTGGTGACGCTGTCCGACAACCAGATCGCCAAGATCGGCGCCTGAGCCCATGGCCGCATCGGCACCGGTAATCCAGCCGGAAGGGGGAGCGGGCAACCGCTCGCTCCCCTGCCGGGCGGTTACCGCGCTGCGCGCGCAGGTCCGCGGCGGTGCTCTTATCCGCTGGCTGGGCGGGGCCGGCGCGCTGCTGCCGGTGCTCGCGCTGGGCTTCATCCTGGTGGTCCTGGCCATCAAGGCCATCCCTGCGATCAAGTACAACGGCTGGGGATTCTTCACCAACACCACCTGGTCAGAAGGTGGCCTATACGCCCAGCCGGTTACCACCAACGGCGTCACCCACCCGCCCGGGGCGTCCTACGGTGCGCTGGCCTCCATCGTGGGGACCCTGGGCTCGTCAGCGATCGCGCTGGTGATCGCGGTGCCGGTGTCGATCGGGACGGCGCTGGTGATCGTGGAACGGCTGCCCAGGCGCATCGCCACCTCGCTGGGCATGTTCCTGGAACTGCTGGCCGGCTTCCCGAGCGTGATCGTCGGCCTGTGGGGCGCGGTCACCTTCGGGCCGTTCATCGCGCATCACATCGCTCCCTTCATCTCCGAGCACATGCCGGACGTCCCGGTGCTCAACTACTTCAAGGGCGACACGGGAAACGGGCAGGGGATGCTCATCTCCGGCCTGGTGCTCGCCATCATGGTGATCCCGATCATCGCCGCCACGACGCGTGACCTGATCCGCCAGGTGCCGATCCTGCCCCGGGAGGGCGCGGTGGCGCTGGGCATGTCCGAGTTCGAGACTGCCCGCCGGGTCACGCTGCCATGGGTGGGCGGTGGCATCGTCGGCGCCGTGGTGCTCGGCCTGGGCCGTGCGCTCGGAGAGACCATGGCAGTTGCCATGGTCTGCGGGGCCGCTCTCGGCTCGGTCCCCACGAACATCTACGGGACCATGACGACCATCGCCGCCACCGTGGTCCAGACGATGGACACGGCATTCCTCGACGGGACCGGCCTCGCCCTGCGCTCCGTTGCGGAACTCTGCCTGGTCCTGATGGTGATCACCCTGGCCACGAACGTGGCCGCCCGGATGCTCGTGCGCCGGGTGTCCGGCACGGCCCTGCCGGTAGGAAGGGGGCTGTAGATGAGTCATAGCAGCAGATCCTCCGCGCATACCGAGCAGGACCAGCCCGACAACCGCCCCTGGCCACCGGTCCCTGCCCGCCGGAAGGTCGCCAACGCCGTGTTCTGGGGGCTCTGCTTCGCCAGCCTGCTCGTGGTCGTGGTGCCCACCGTGTGGCTGGCGGTAGGTGTGGTGGTCCGGGCCGTGCCGAATTTCCAGTGGAACGTGCTTACCACGAGGACCAACGGCATCACTGGCGGGCTGGAGAACGCGATTCTGGGGACGCTCGTCATCACCGCCGGAGTACTGATCATCGGCGGCAGCGTGGCCGTGCTGACCGGCATGTACCTGGCCGAGTACGGGCGCGGCCGGAGCAGGTCCGTCCTGCGGGGCGGGTATGAGGTGCTGGCCGGCATCCCGTCCATCGTCCTCGGCTATGTCGGGCTAGTTGCGCTCGTTGTCGGCTTGCACTGGCACTTCTCGCTGGCCGCGGGCGTGCTCGTGCTGTCGGTGCTGTCGATCCCCTACATCGCGAAGTCGACCGAGACTGCCCTGGCACAGGTGCCCACCGCCTACCGCGAGGGTGCCGAGGCGCTCGGCATTCCGCAGACGTGGGCGTTGCGCAAGATCGTGCTGAAATCCGCCGTACCAGGGATCGTCACCGGGCTGCTCGTCGCCACCGCCATCACGATCGGCGAGACGGCCCCGCTGCTCTACACGGCGGGCTGGTCGGACGCGAACCCAACGCTCGCCCTCACCAATTCCCCCGTCGGCTACCTCACCTATCCCGTGTGGGCGTTCGCCCCGATCAACCAGCCGAGCGAGCACGCCAACATCCTCTCGTACGACGCGGCGCTGCTGCTTCTGATCTTCGTCCTCATCCTCATCGCCCTCGGACGGGTGGTCATCACGATCTCCCGACGTCATGCGGAGTGACAGTGGACCGGAGAGACGACGTCAGCCGGGCAGCGGCCCGGCCTAGACGGCTCTCCGCCGGAGTCCTCGCCGACCGGATGGCGGCGACCCTGGTCCATCACGAGCCGGGCTGGCGGCTGCCGAGGCTGACCGCCCTGGCCAGGCGCTTCAATGTGAGCGCGGCGGAGATCGACGCCGCGATCGACGAACTGGCCGGCCGGCACCTGCTGCGGCGCCTGCCGGACGGGCAGGTGTACCGGGCCAGCCCGGCTGAATACCGGGTACCGCTGGAGGGCCTGTCCGGCCTCACGTCGCACGTTGACCCCATGGGCGGCAAGCTTGTCTGCAAGAGCCGGCAGGTGTCCAGGCGCCGGGCGCCGGAGGACATCGGGCGCACGCTAGGGCTCGAGCCGGGTGAACCGGTGCTCACCATCCGGTGCCTGTGGACCGTTGGCGGCGAGCCGGCCGCGCTGTCCGCCAGCTATCTGCCCGAGCGGCTCGGCGACGTGCTGCCCGAATTCACCGGCTCCCCGTTCCTGCAGGCAGTTGGGCCGCAAGCGGGTGGGCCGCCGCCGGACGGCCGGCCGCAGGATGACCGGCCGCAGGATGACCGGCCGCAGGATGACCGGCCAGGAGATGAGCTGCCAGCGCACCGCAACGGCACCGGTCATGCCCGGGCGCTGCAGATCGAGATGGCACCTCCGCCACCCTCGGTGGCCCGGAGCCTGCGGCTGTCCGCCGGCGAACTCGTGGCCACCGTGACGGTCAGCTTCGAGGATCCAGCCGCCCACTCCCCGGTCGCACTCACCATGGCCATGCTCCGCCCTGACTTGTTCCGGATCGTCGTCCAGGCGACAACCTCGGCAGTCCCGGCCGCGGGGGTGGATGGTCTGGCAAGCGTCTGGACACACGCCGCGGCCGGCTGGGAACCTTAACCGGAGATGCCTTTCACCCCTGCCGATGCCCCGCAGCGCGCGCCACGGCGGGCGCGCTACCTGATCCCCCCGGGCACACCACGCCGCCGTGAGATCCTGGCTGCCCTGACTCTGCTGGCGGTTCTCGCCGGCTTATTGTCCGCCCAGGTCACGCTCGGGCTCACCATCGCATTCCACGTCCTGGGCAAGATCAGCCGGTGGTCGCCGGCCTGGCTCGCCGTACCTGCCGCCTGCGGGCTGATCTGGGTGCTGGCGATCGGCCCGGCCGGGGCGCTCGCCGGGTTCCTGGCCGCTCCGCGCGTGGCCGCGGCGCTGCTCGCCCGGGCGGCCACCGACCCGATCCGGGCGTTCCGCCTGGGCGGGGTCTCCGCCGGCACCGGGCACTGGCTTCCCGGTCAGTTCCCGGTCGCGCTCATGCTGGCCGCGGGCGCGGCGGCCGCCTGGTGGTGGCTGGACTGGCTGCACACCGACGAGTGGGATCTTTCCTCGCCCCGCCCCGGGCTGGTCAGCACGTGCCGCCGGCGGCTGACCGCTGCCCTCGTCCGGTCCGGGGGGGTTGTCACCCGCGGCGGTGCGTCCCTGGGGATCGATCAGGCAAGCGGCCGTCCCGCGGCGGTGCGCTGGCGGGACGCGGAGCAGGGTGTGCTGGTCACCGGCTCGGCATGGCCAGCCGTCGTGGCGTCCAGCTTCCAGCTTGTGCATGCCGCGATCCGGCTGCGCAAGCCGGTGATCGTCGTGGACCTGGCCAGCGGGCCGGCCCTGGCCCGCTCGCTCGCCGCCGTGTGTTCCGCCACCGGTGCGCCGATGCAGGTATTCGGGGCCGCCGGGACCGGATACTACGAGCCTTTGCCGGGCGCTGATCCGGCGCGCAAGGCCGAGCTCGTCATGAGCATGGTCGACTGGGGCGAGGCGCCGGACTCTGCCCGCATGAGCTGCCAGGCGTGCCTGGCCGACCTGTTCGCGGTACTCGCCGCCGCTCCAGGGGATCCCGGCGATGCGATGCTCGACGATGTGGCCGCCCTGCTGCGTCCGGCGGTGCTGCGGCAGCGGATGGCCCGGGTCCCGTCCTACCATCCGCGCCGCGGCGCACTGGCCGAGCGGGCCGCGATGACACTGACCCGGCTGGAGGCGGACCCGGCCATGGCGTTGTTCGTGGCCGGGCAGCTCACCAGCCTGCGGGCGTCTCCGCTGGGCCGCTGGCTGTGCCCCGCTCCTGGGACCGCGCCTGGCACCAGGATCAGCCTGGCCCAGGCGGTACGGCAGCGGGGCGCCGTCCTGTTCTCGCTTGACCGCGCCGCGCATGGGCGGGCCGCTGACGTGATCGCGAGCCTGGTGGCCAGGGACACCGCCGGCGTCTACGCCGGGTACCGCCGGGCCGCGATCACCGGGGACGGGCTGTGCTGGTTCAGCCAGTGCGAGACGGCCGATCAGGCGGCGCTGGCCGAACTGGCCGCGGCCGGGGCGGACACCGGAATGGCACTCCTGCTCACCACCACGTCCCCGGCAGCGGCTGGCAGGCTTGCGGAGCAGGTCAATGTGCTGGTCCTGCACCGGCTGGACGATCCGGTCCTGGCGGGCCGGCTCGGGTGGCTGGCCGGGCGCAGGCTGGGACCTGGTGAGCCGGACCCAGCCGGGCGTTCCGCTGCGGTCACCGGCTGGCCGGAGCCCGGTGGGCCGCGTGCCTGGCAGGACGGCAGGGCACCAGAACCCAGCCCGGCGGCACCCCCGGGTACATCCTGGCGCCCGGTGGTGGCCGGAGATGCCCTGTGCGCACTGGGCGACGGTGAGTTCACCCTGATTTCCCGCGGGACGGCGGGCCTGGCGGGCCGGGTGGTGCCGCACGCCCTGTGCGTGCCGGCCCGGATCGGCGGCGGGCCCGCCCGGGGGTGGGCCCGGTGAGCACCCCGTTCCAGCCCGGCCAGATCCACCTGGGCTGGCAGTACTCCCCGGCGCAGCCCGATCCCGGGCCGCCACCCCGGCGCCCTGTGCCGCCGGAGCAGGAGCAGCTGAACCCCGGCTGGATGGCGGCCCAGCGCCGGGAGGAGAGGCTGCTCAGCCGGCCCTGGAAGGCGGCGTCCGGCGGCTGCCTTGCCGCCGCCGCGGTGGTGCTGGTACTCGGCCAGGCCGGCCTGCTGACCCCGGCGCTCACCACGCTGGGAACCGGCACCTGCGTGATCCTGGCCGGCCTGGGCGCGCGCGCCATCTGGCAGGGGCAGCAGGAATTGCGGGCCGCCATCGCGGCCGAGGACCGCCGGCTCGAAGCTGCCCGCCATGCACAGGAAAGCGAGCTGTTCGCCTCGCTGGAGGAGCATGCCCGGCGGTTCCGGGCCTGGCAGGCACAGCAGCAGGCGTTCACCCGGCAGCCGCACTGGTATCCGGTGGCGCTGCCGGGCGGGATCGACCGGGTTGACGTCGCGGGCGGCACGCTGGCCGGCTGGTCTGCCCTGCTCACCGTCGCCGCCGCGAGCCGGCTCGCGACCGGCGGTGAGGTCACCGTGCTCGATCTGTCCGAGGGGGCGGTCGCGCGTGACCTGGTAGCGCTGGCCGGGGATACGGGGATGAGGCCGCTGGTGTGGGTTCTGCCCGGTGATCTGCCGCGGCTGGACCTCGGGGTGGGCATGCCTGCCGGGTCATTTGCCGACGTGCTGGCGTCCAGCGTGGCCGCTGACCCGGCTGGCGGCAGCGGGCCCGCGGGGCCTGATCCGGCCCGCGACCACGCGATCATCGAGCGGGTGCTCGGCGCGCTAGGGGCGGGCGCCGGAATCGCCCACATCGCGGCCGGGCTGCGGGCACTGGGACAGGTGGGCGACCCGCGGGATGACATCGAGCGCGGCCTGCTCACCGCTGAGCAACTGGAGCGCGTCACCGGCCTGTTCGGCCGCGGGGCCACGGACCGGGTGGTGATCGAACGGGCCTGGGCGCTGGAGGCGAGGCTGCGCATTCTGGAACCGCTCGGCTCCGACCCGGTGGCGCTCCCCCACAGCGGCCTGCGGGTGATCGCGCTTGACCGCGGTGGGACCGCGTTCGGCAACGCCATGCTCGGGACGTATGTCACCGTGTCCATGACCCATCTTCTGCGCCAGGCTCCCCGCGGCCGCCCGTGGCGGCATACGCTCTGCCTGGCCGGCGCGGAGAAGCTCAGCGGTGAGGTGCTCGACCGGCTGTGTGACGCGTGCGAGATCACCAAGACCGGGCTCGTGATCGCCTACCGGTCCATCCCCGCCCATGTCAGGGAGCGGCTGGGCCGGGGGAATGCGGCGGTCGCGTTCATGCGGCTGGGCAACGGGGAGGACGCGAAGGTCGCCAGCGAGCAGATCGGGATGGAACACCGTTTCGTGCTCAGCCAGTTCACCGACACGGTGGGCGCCTCGGTCACCGACACCGGGGGCTGGTCCTACACCAGCACCGTGGGGACCGCCGACTCGGCGTCGCTGTCGGCGTCGGCGAGCCGGACGTCGGGCCGCAGCCGTGGGCGTGGTCACACCAGGTCCGATCCCGCCCCCTTTGGCCAGCGGACCGGGTCGGGCAGCCAGGAGGTCAGCCAGTCAAGCGGGACCAGCGAGTCGGAGTCGATCACCGAAGGCATCAATTCGAGCACGTCGTGGGGCGTGAGCACGTCCATCGCGGTCGGGGCGAACGAGTCGCTCGCCCGGACCGCCCAGCGGTCCCGCGAGTTCCTGGTCGAACCGCACGAGCTCCAGCAGCTCCCGCCGAGCGCGGTGATCATCAGTTATGCCTCACGCGAGGGACGCCAGGTGGTCCTCGCCGACGCCAACCCCGGGATCCTGGCACTGCCGGCCGTCAGCGGGGTGAGCGTGGACCGGGCCCGGCAGCGGGGGAGTGAGCCGGGACGAATGGGCGCAGTACCGACGGCACCGGGCGGCACCGGGGCCGCGGACAGCCCTGACCGGGCGGCGGGACGCGCTGCCTGGGTGGCCACACCCGGCGTGGACGGTGCCGCAGCCAGGCCCGCACCGGCCGGTGCGTGGGCCGGCCGCGCGGCGGGAGCGGAGGCAAAGACGCCGGCGGACGAGGCGGAGACGTGGGCGCGAGCGCGCGCCCGCGGCCAGGGTGGCGGGCCGGCGACCGCCGGGTCGCCTTCCCCGCCGGCGGGGCCCCCGGCCGGGCATGACCTGGCACCTTCCCGGGATCCGGCGGCGGCTCCCGTCAGCTGGCGGGAGGGGGAGAACCAGCCACCTCCCAACCTTGGCCCGCCGCCGGAACCACTGGACTGGCGGAAGCGCCGCGGCCGCCGCTGACTGCCGGGCAGCTGGCTGCCGGGAGCTTCGCGGCTGGGCCGGCCGCGGGGGGAACGTGGCAGGCCGGTGCTGGCTGCGGCAGGATGCTGCTGTGCCCACCCACGTCGCCCTGCTGCGCGGTATCAACGTCGGCGGCAATAACAAGATCGCAATGGCCGACCTCCGCGAGGTGGTGACCTCCCTTGGTCACACTGACGTCGCGACCTACATCCAGAGCGGCAACATCGTGTTCTCGGCGCCGGGGGCTGACGCGGCCGCTCTGGCAGCCGGTCTTGAGCAGGCGATTGCCGCGGCCTTTGCCGTCCGGCCCAGGGTGGTCGTCCTGTCCCGCGAAGAGCTGGCACAGGTGGTCCGGGACAACCCCTACCCCGCCGAGCCGGATCCCAGGTACCTGCATGCCGTGTTCTTCCGTGAGCCACCGGGGCCGCAGATGCTGGAGTCCATCGCCGCCGCGGAACGGCAGGCCGCGGCGAAGGGCAGCCGCGACGAGGTCACCGTGATCGGCCGGACCGTCTTCTTGCACACCCCGGACGGCTATGGGCGCAGCGAACTCGCGCTGCGGCTCGATCGCGCCAGCAGCGGGGCGGCGGCCGGCACGGCGCGCAACTGGGCGACAGTCACCAAGCTGCTCGCCTTGTGCGGCACTTAGCTGGCCGGCGCTGCTGGCCGGCCCGCCGGCTGGCGCTGGCTGGTTCTCAGGCGGCCAGTCCGCCCGCAGCGCTGGCGCCGGCCCGGCCGGACTGGTATGTACACATCGTGACGACGACCCCAGTCTTGGGTGACGGGATTGCGGGCCCGTGGTTCCGGGTCCTGTCCATCACTGCCTCCGAGCATCAGGGTGCGGCCGAGTACGACTTCGTCTCGGTGCTGCCGGCCGCCCTGTCCGCCGCGGGCCGTGCCCGCCCATTCGCGGCCGGATGGCTGTGCCGCGGGGCTGGCTCGGCACTGGAACTGATCACCAACGCGGGCCCGGCGGAGCCAGGGCCGGCTGGCGGTATGCCATCCCACGGCCCGCCGGACGGGGCGCGGGCGCTGCTGTACCCGCCCGGGTCACGTGGCGTCCCGGCCGGCCACGGCTGGCTGGGGGCATGGGACCGGCTGGTGTGGGCGCTCTGCCCGGCCCGCCAGGCGCCCCCGCTGGCCGGCGCCGACACCCCCATCACCGGACGCGGCCGCCACCAGCCGACCCAGTTCGAAAACGCACTCACCGCCCTGATGGGCAGGCCTTTCGGCTGGCTCGTGGTGGCAGAGCCGACGGACCTGCTCGATGCCGAGGTCGCCGAACTGCGCACCGAGGTGAACGTGCTCCGCCGGCACGATGAGGAAACGTCCCGTTTCGGCACCGAGCGGGCACAACGCCGGCTCACCGAACTGGAAGCTTTCCGCGAGGCGGGCCTGTGGCAGGTGCGGGTCGTTGTCGGTGCCGCGACCCCGGCCGAACTGGCACGGCTCGCGCCGGTGCTGGTCGGCTCGGCGGATGTGAGCCGTCACCCGTACCGGCTCGTGAGCAGCCGGGCGCCGCAGCGCCTGGCGGACGCGCTGGCGGCGAAGGCGGCGGACCCGGACAGCGGCGCGCAGGCGCCGTTCCCGGCCACCGCGGGGATACTGGCCGCGCTGACCGGCCTGCCCCACCTTGAGGTGCCCGGGTTGCGGGTGACCGACGCCGGTCACTTCGACCTCACCAGCGAGACCGCGGGCACCTCCGGTGAGGACGGTGCCGCTGCCACCGGCGGGCACGTGGCGTCGGTCAGCCTCGGGGCGATCCTGGACCGGCTGGACCGCCCGGTGGGCGAGTTCCTGGTGCCGCTGGCCACGCTGAACCGTCATGCCTTCGTCACCGGTGCGACCGGCGCCGGCAAGTCGCAGACGGTCCGGCATCTGCTGGAGCAGCTGTCCGCAGCCGGGGTGCCCTGGCTCGCGATCGAGCCGGTCAAGTCGGAATACGCGGCGATGGCAGGCCGCCTGAGTCACCGTGGGCCGGGGGCGGCGGGGCCGGTCACGGTGATCAACCCGGCGGACCCGGCCGCGATCCCGGTCTCGGTCAACCCGCTCGCGCCTGAGCCCGGGTACCCGGTGCAGGCGCACATCGACATGCTGCGGGCCCTGTTCTCGGCCGCCTTCGACGCCGACGAGCCATTCCCGCAGATCATGGCGCAGGCGCTGGACCGCGTCTATGAGGAGAGCGGCTGGGACGTGGTCACCGGGGGACGTGTGCCCGGGGCGGCGGCGGAGCCCGCCATCCCCACCCTGGCCCAGTTGCAGCGCTGCGCGCTCGCGGTGATCGAGGACGTCGGCTACGGCGCGCAGTTGCAGGCGGACGTGCGCGGATTCGTGGACGTACGGCTGCGCTCACTGCGGATCGGCTCGGCCGGGCGCTTCTTCGAGGGGGGCCACCCCGCTGACATCGGTGGCCTGCTGCGCCGTAACGTGGTGCTCGCGATCGAGGATGTGGCCAACGACGAGGACAAGGCGTTCCTGATGGGAACGCTGATCATCAGGCTCGTCGAGCATCTGCGGCTGCGGGCCCGGGCCGGGCAGCGGGAGGGGCTGCGGCACGTCATCGTCATCGAGGAGGCGCACCGGCTGCTGCGCGCCGGGCGGGCGGGCCGGGCCAGCGCCCATGCGGTCGAACTGTTCGCCAGCATGCTCGCGGAGATCCGCGCGTACGGCGAAGGGCTCGTGATCGCCGAGCAGATCCCCGCCAAGCTGATCGGTGATGTGGTCAAGAACACCGCGGTCAAGGTTGTCCACCGGCTTCCGGCGGGAGACGACCGGGAACTGGTCGGCGCCGCCATGAACCTCGATCATGGCCAGTCCCGGCAGGTGGTGTCGCTGGCGCCGGGCGTGGCGGCGGTGTTCGCGGACGGGATGGACCGGCCGCTGCGGGTCCGGGTGCCCTTCGGCGGCGGGCGGGAGCGGGCACTGGCGGGGCCCCCGCCCCCCCCCGGCCGCCCCCCCCCCCCCCCCGCCCCGCCCGCCCCGCCCCCCCCGCCCCCCCCCCCCCCGCCCCGCCGCCGCCGCGGCGGCGCAGCGCGGTACCGCCCGCCGCCCGCGCCCGCGCGCGGACGGGCCGCGCGGGGTGCGGGGGCGGGGGGGGGGCGTCAGGGGGGGGCGCGCTGCGCCCCCTGGCCGGCCGCCGCAGCGGCGCCTGCGGTCCGGCGTGCACCACCGGACGCGCCTGCACCGGGCTGGAGCTGCGGCGGGCGGAGCTTCTTGCCGCGCCCGGCACGCCGGAGGATGCCTGGCTGCGGCTGTGGACCGAAACACTGGTGCTCGCCTTTCTGACCAACCGCGGCCTGCCCGCGGTGCCTGCGGGGGTGCGGCACCGCTGGCCCGGACTCGGCCGCCGCCTGGGCCAGTGCCTGCTGGCGTCGGTGATCGACCGGGTGGTCCGGGCCAGGGCACTGGCCGTGCGCGGCAGCTTCGATCCGCAGGTCCTGGCCGCGGCCGTGGCCAGCGTCGCGTTGCGGATGCTGGACGGGGGGAGCGGGGCGGGGGAGCGGGCGGGCCCGAGCTGGGTCATCCCGCAGCTGCGCTGGCTGCACGAAATGGAGCGGGTGTGCCCGCTGGGCGGCTGGCCGCCCGCCCTCGCCGGCCGGGCGCCGCCGCCCGACTTCGACCTGCCGGGTCTGGCGGACTGGCCGGGCATGCGGGTGGGGCACCGGCTGCGGGCGCTGGGCCGGCATCCCCTGTCCATGGATCTCGCCCGCAATCAGGTGGCGGCCTGGACGGCGCTGCTCGGCGAGGATGACCAGCGCGGCTTCACCGAGGACCTGGCCACCGTGAGTGTGGGGCTTGACCACCGGTCCCGGCTGCGCCGGGCGGCGGGCGTGATGGATGTCACGGCCTGGCTGGAGGTGGTCCTGTCGTGGCCGCGCCGGTTCGTGGCAGGCGGCGCCGGGTGGGCAGCGGGCACGGACGGGGACAGGCCCGCCGCCGGGGCCGGATAGCATCGACGCCCATGGGCAAGCTTCCGATGCGTGCGCGGCTGGCCACCTCCATCGGTGGCGCTGCCGGGAAGGTGTCACGCCTGGCTGGCCGCGGTGACGGTTCGGTGATCGGGGGAGTCATCGGCCTGCGGGTGGAGCCCCACCTGCTGGCGCTGCTGGCGGCCGACCGCCGGATCGTGCTGGTCACCGGGACCAATGGCAAGACCACCACCACCCGGCTGATCACGGCGGCACTTGGCGCGCTGGGCCAGGAGGTCGCATCCAACGCCTTCGGGGCGAACATGGAAGCGGGCCTGGCAGCGGCGCTGGGGCAGGCGCCGGATGCTTCCATGGCGGTGCTGGAGGTGGACGAGAAGTACCTGCCAGCGGTGCTGGCCGCGACCCGGGCCCGGGTGGTCGCCCTGCTGAACCTCAGCCGTGACCAGATGGACCGGGCAGCGGAGATCTGGCTGGTAGCCAGGCGCTGGCGGGAGGCACTCGCGTCGGCGCCGGACTGCCGGGTGGTCGCCAATGCCGATGACCCGCTGATCGCCTGGGCCGCCGGGGCGGCACCGAACGTCACCTGGGTGGCGGCCGGCCAGCGCTGGCACGAGGATTCCTGGTGCTGCCCGCAGTGCGGCTCCCACCTGCTCCGGGACGAGCTTGGCTGGCGCTGCGGCGAATGCGATTTCGCCCGTCCCCCGGCCCGGTGGGTGCTTGAGGGCACGTCGGTGATCGACTCCAGCGGGAAGGTCAGGGACCTGTCGCTGTCGCTGCCCGGCCGGGCCAACCGCGCCAACGCGGTGGTCGCGCTCGCGGTGAGCGAGGTGTTCGGGGTCGAGCCCGGCCAGGCGCTGCCCAGGCTGCGCCAGGTCGCATCGGTGGCAGGCCGGTACACCCAGGTGGAGCGGCGCGGGCGGCAGGTGCGGCTGCTCCTGGCCAAGAACCCGGCCGGCTGGCTGGAGGCGTTCGACGTGCTGGATAAGCCACCGGTCCCGGTCCTGCTGTCCGTCAACGCCAGGGAACCCGACGGCAAGGACACCTCCTGGCTGTGGGATGTGGACTACCGCGTGCTGCGTGGCCGGCCGGTGTTCGTCAGCGGGGAGCGCAGGCTCGACCTGGCGGTCAGGCTGGAAGCCGATCTGGTGCCGTTCGAGCTGGTAGAGGGGATCGATGAGGCGGTGGACCGGGTGGATGGCAGCAGGCTGGATGTGATCGCCAACTACACGGCGTTCCAGCAGATCCGCGTCGCGCTGGGCCGGGCGGCCTGAGGTGACGGCCGAGATGCCCAGCCGGCGGGGCGCACACGCCGGGGGGCCGGGCAGCCTCCGCCTGGTCTGGGTCTACCCTGACCTGCTCAGTACCTACGGCGATCGCGGCAATCTGCTGGTGCTGGAACGCCGCGCCCGGCTGCGTGGCCTTCCGGTGGAATCGGTGATCGTCAACGCCGATCAGCCGGTGCCCCGGCAGGGAGACATCTACCTGATGGGTGGTGGCGAGGATCTGCCGCAGATCCTGGCCGCGCGCCGGCTGCGGGCCGATGGTGGCCTCAAAGCCGCGGCGGAACGCGGCGCGGTGGTCTTCGCCGTGTGCGCCGGCTATCAGCTGCTCGGGGTGGAGTTCGGCGGCGAGGACGGCCAGCCCCTGCCGGGGCTGGAGATCCTCAACATCCGCAGCGGGCGGGGGGAACGGCGGGGAGTGGGGGAGATCCTCGCCGACGTGGATCGTTCGCTGGGTGTGCCCAGGCTGACCGGGTTCGAGAATCATCAGGGGGTCACCCGGCTCGGCCCGGGGGTATCTCCGCTGGCCAGGGTGGTTGCCGGGGTGGGGAACGGGGATGGGACGGAAGGCGCGTACGCGGGCCGGGTGCTGGGCACCTACCTGCACGGCCCCGCCCTGGTCCGCAACCCGGCCCTGGCCGACCTGCTGCTGAGCTGGGCGGCCGGGAGACTCCCACCGCTGAACGCGCGCGACGAGGAATGGACGCTGCGGCTGCGCGAGCAGCGGCTCGCGGCGGGGCCGGCGGGGGCCCCCCCCTCAGTAAAACAGGGCCCGCCCCCCCCCCCCCCCGGCCCCCGGGACGCAGGGGGGGGCCCCCCCGCTCCCGCGGGCCGCCCGTGCGGCGCCCCGGCCGCGATCCCCGCGCGCGCGCCCTATTCTGCCACCAACACCCCCGCCGCCACCCACGCCCCCGCGCCGC
>OFHK01000034.1_pt1 | contig 44087 bp, 41 predicted proteins | sample 1521951 | NCBI WGS metagenome assembly OFHK01 (sample SAMEA2468436, study PRJEB22500) | soil metagenome | biome: Glassland; feature: Farmland; material: Clay | place: Australia | collected 2013-01-31 | depth 0.55 m
GACCCCTCTCGGCGTTCGAGGCGCCACCAGCCGAGTGCGCCTTTGCCCCCAGGTGCCTGCACACGCAAGATATTTGCCGCGGCGCGGCACCCCCGATCCGGGAACTCGACGGCGGGTTGTCGCGGTGCGTGCGAGCACCCGAACTGCGCGGGCGGCTGGGGGTGCAGGCCGGTGTCTGAGCCGGGCGGCACACCGGTCCTTGCTGCGTCCGGCCTCCGCAAGGAGTTCGGCGACCTGGTCGCGGTCAAGGACGTTTCGTTCACTGTCCCTGCGGGCAACTCGCTGGCGATCGTGGGGGAGTCCGGCTCGGGAAAGACGACGATCGCCCGAATGGTGGTCGGCCTGGAGCGGCCGACCGCGGGGACCATAACGGCGTGCAGCCGCGACCGGTCACGGCCTGCCCGCTCGGCGAAGGAGCGACGGCGGCGGGGACGGGAGGTCCAGATCGTCTTCCAGGACCCCTACTCCAGCCTCGACCGGCGCCAGAGCCTGGAGGCAGCCCTGGATGATGTCATCCGGCCGCACCACGGATGGCCACGGGACCGCCGCCGCGGCCGCGTACTCGACCTCCCCCAGTTGGTGGGCCTGGACGCCCGGGCATCACGGGCGCTCCCCCGGTCCCTGTCCGGGGGGCAGCGGCAGCGGGTGGCGAGCGCCCGGGCGCTCGCGGCCGAGCCCCGGATCCTCATCCTCGACGAATCGGTCGCGGCGCTCGACGTCTCGATCCAGGCTCAGGTGCTGAACCTGCTGGCCGACATCCGGGACGAGACCGGCGTCTCCTACGTGCTGATCAGTCACGACCTCGCGGTCGTGCGTCAGCTGGCCGACGAGGTGATCGTGATGAACCGGGGGCGCGTAGTGGAAAGCGGCCCAGCGGCTCGGGTGCTCGACAACCCCCGGGAGGAATACACCAAACGCCTCCGCGCGAGCGTGCCCCACCCGGGATGGAAACCAGCACGCCGCGCAGGGGGCGCCACCGGAGAGGGGACGCACGCTCAGTGAGCGACCTTCATTACCTGCCCGCGACGGAAGCACTCCGGCTGTTCCGGGCACGCGAGCTCTCGCCCGTCGAACTCATCACCGCGGTCATCGATCGCGCCGAACAGGTCGAGCCTGCGATCAACGCCTTCGCGGAAACCTTTTACGACCAAGCGCTGAAGCAGGCCCGTTCAGCTGAAGCCCGCTACGCAGGCGCCGGGAGCCCGCCACGGCCCCTCGAAGGCCTGCCCGTGGCTGTGAAAGAAGAGGCACCGATCGTGGGCCAGAAGAACACACTTGGCTCGGTTCCGCTTCGTGACGTGGTGGCAGACCACACGGCGGTCTTCGTTCAGCGCATCCTCGACGCTGGCGGCATCGTGCATGCGCGCACGACCACCCCAGAATTCTCGTGCACGCCGTTCACTTGGTCGCGCCTGTGGGGGGTGACCCGCAATCCATGGAACACCAACTATTCGCCGGGCGGCTCCAGCGGAGGATCGGCAGCCGCCCTTGCCGCCGGATCCGCGGTTCTGGCCACCGGATCGGACATCGGCGGCTCAATCCGGATTCCTGCCGCCTTCTGCGGCGTGGTCGGCTTCAAGCCGCCATATGGCCGCGTGCCTGAAGTAGAGATTTTCAACCTCGACCACTACTGCCACGAAGGTCCTCTGGCTCGCACCGTGGTCGACTGCGCGCTTCTTGAGAACGTGATCGCCGGTCCCGACCCAAGCGACGTCGCCTCGCTGCGACCTAAGCTGGTGATCCCCGAGTCTCTTGGGGCGGTAGCTGGGATGCGGATTGCCCTCTCCGTCGACCTTGGCTGCTACGACGTCGACGAAGACGTTGCCGCTAACACCTCGGCGGCCGCTGATCGCCTGTGCGAAGCCGGTGCCACGGTCGAAGAGGTCTCCCTCCCATGGGACCGCGCCATGCTGAACCGCGCCGCCCGCATCCATTTCGGGATGATCTTCGGGCCCTCCATCGGCGACCTGCACGCCCAGCACGCGGGCGAACTGACTACGTACGCCAGGCGCTTCTTCGAGGAGTCGGCCGAAATCCGCAAAGAAGATTTCATCCACGGGCTTGAACTGGAGGCCAGGATCTACGAGCCGCTCGGCGAGTTGCTGGAGAAGTATGACGCACTCGTCTGGCCCACCTTCGCGGTCCCTGGCCTGCCCGCCGAATACGACACGGATGGGCCAGCATTCGTGAACGGGCGGCCGGCGCGGGACTGGCTGGACGTTCTGATGACCATTCCGTTCAACATCGCCAGCCGGTGCCCGGTCGTGAGCGTCCCTTCCGGACGTTCGCGAGAGGGAGTCCCCACCGGCCTGTCGATCGTCGGGAAGACTTACGACGACGTCACGGTGTTCCACGTCGCGGCAGCCCACGAGAAACGCTTTCCCTGGCTGGACGCACCCGAGCGCCGCCCAGGACTGTGAGGAATGGGAGACCGCACATGCCAGAAGAAGGCACCGTCACGCTCGCGAACTGGCAAGATCCCCCGTTCAACCGGTGGTCGTTCCAGCATGTAAGTGAGCTCATCCCCACCGTGCGCATCAGCCGCGGCGCAGGCCCGGTGTGGGACCTGCCGCACGCGGAACGCGACCTCTCCGGTACCCGGTTCCGGACCGGCGGCCGGGAGATGACGGTCGGGGCCTTGCTGGAGGAAACGTACACGGACGGGTTCCTCGTCCTCCATCAAGGCCGCATCGTAGCCGAGCAGTACTTGAACGGAATGACGCCGGGCACCAGGCATCTGCTGATGTCGGTGTCGAAGTCGGTGACCTCCGCCATCGCCGGCGTGCTGGCGGGGCGGGGAGTGATCGACGTCGCCGCGCCGCTGGCCGAAGTGGTGCCTGAGCTTCGCGGCACGTCCTTCGACGGGGCGACGGTCCAGCACCTGCTGGACATGCGTACTGGCACCCAGTTTGACGAGACCTACGACGACCCGAACGCCGACGTGCGCGTGTACGAACAGGTGTACCTGTGGCGGCCGCGCGACGGGCGGCCGCTGCCGAGGGACGCCATTGGGTACTTCGCGACCCTGGACAACGACGGCGCGCACGGCGGTCCATTTCGCTACCGCTCAATACTGACCGACGTGCTGGCCTGGGCCCTGGAGCGAGCATCTGGGGAACGCCTTCACCAGCTCATCGCCCGGTACTTGTGGCAGCCCATGGGCGCCGAGTTCGACGCCGAGATGACGGTTGACGGGCGCGGCAACCCGATGGCCGACGGGGGGATGTGCGTCACGCTCCGAGATCTGGCCAGGTTCGGGCAGGTGTTCCTGCAGGGAGGCCGCCGGGGGCGCCGAGTCATCGTGCCAGCGGCCTGGATCGAGGACACCATCCGCGGCGCTCCCGACGGGGCCCGCGCGTTTGTCGAGGGCGACAATCCGCCCGGATACCCGGACGGCGCCCACTACCGGAACTGCTGGTGGGTCCGCGACCCGGGGATTCCCTTCTTCCACGCGTCGGGAATCAATGGGCAGAACCTGTTCATCCACGTCCCGTCCCTGACAGTCGTCGCGAAGCTCTCCACCTGGCCCGTCGCGCTGAGCCCGGACATGCTGGACGCCACAGTCGCAGCAGTCATCGCGATCGCCGAGACACTCGCTGATCGTCGCTGACCCACGGTCGCAAGCCCGCCGTGGTGAACGGGCACCGGCCGACTGCGATCACCACGAATGGATCCGCCGCCGCCACGTCGGTCCACCCTGCTGGCAGCGAGAACAGTGCCCCGGCCTCATCGTGCAAGTGGACCCGGTCCTCGCCCCAGTTCTGGCGGTAGGCGACGAACTCGAAGTCACGCCCGGCCAGCGGGTGGAACGGGTGCGTCACCCGGACCCGGCGATACCGATCGCCCGGATCAGGTGTAGTTGACGATGCGGGGCAAACCGAGGGTGGAGCGGACGGTGCAGTACGTCCGGGGCAGCTTCTTCGCCAGCGAGTCGTTCACCGGCCTGGCCGACGCGCAGGCCAAGGCGGAGGCCTGGTGTTCCGGGCGCGCCTGAGACACTCAGCGGAATCAGCCGCGTCCCCTCCCTGACTGCCAGGTCCGTCAGGCGCATGTCAGCGAACGCCGCCAGCCCCGGTCCTCGATCCGTCTGGGAACGGTGACGGGGCCGACCTGGTGGGCGACGACGAAGATGTCCGGGCAGCCGAGCGGGCAGCCGATGCCGACCTTGTCCGCCTCTGCCACCTCCGCCAAGACCATCGCATCGTCCGCGCCCCAGGTCACGTCCCGGACTAGAGCCCGCCCGGGAAGCCACTCCACCCGGGCCACCGCAGTTGCCTCGGGCTCTGCTGCAAGATCAACTCCGACCGTCGGCATCACACCACGCTAGAAGCCCGCGAAGGCGGAACAACCACATATCCCGGATAAAGAGCGCCACGCCCAGGGCGGCGCAGTCGGCGCACGGGCACATCAGCCAACTGACCCGCTCTGCCATCCTCAGCTGCCGGTAACCGGTCGCGGCGGCGCACGCAGAAGAGGCCGACGCGAGGAAGCGCGCCTACCCGCCTCGGCGCGGAATGCTGAGCGTAACGGTGCCGCTCCTGATTGGCACAGATCCGGTGGATCTGGCTGCGCCCACGCTCCATGCGCTCGTTGGGGCGCCGTCCGCGTAGTCACAGTCCCCGGGCGAGCCGGTAGTAGGCCTGGTTCCAGCGGAGCTCCTTGGCGAACTGCCGCTGATCCGTGGCGGCGTCGATGAGGAGAAGCTCGGTCTCCGCGATGCGGGCGAAGTCCTCGAGGGCTTCCAGGCCGACGGCGGTGCTCAGGACGGTGTGGTGCGGGCCGCCGGCGAGCAGCCAGCTCTCGGTGGAGGTGGCCAGGTCGGGTTCGGGCTTCCAGACGGCCCGGGCGACGGGCAGCCGGGGCAGCGGCTCGTCTGGCTCGACGATCTCGATCACGTTCGCGGTCAGGCGGAAGCGGTCGCCGGCGTCGGAGATGCCCACCACCAAGCCGGGGCCGGGGGCGGCGGTGAACACGAGGCGGACCGGGTCCTCGCGGTTGCCGATCCCCAGTGGGTGGATCTCGCAGCTGGGGCGGCCGGCGGCGATGGTGGGGCAGACCTCGAGCATGTGCGCGCCGAGGATCTTTGGCTCGCCAGGACCGAGGTGATAGGTGTAGTCCTCCATGAAGGAGGTTCCGCCCTCCCGGCCCGCGGACATCACCTTGAGCACCCGCAGCAGGGCCGCGGTCTTCCAGTCGCCCTCGCCGCCGAATCCGTAGCCGTCGGCCATCAGGCGCTGGACGGCGAGCCCGGGCAGCTGGCGCAGGCCGCCGAGGTCCTCGAAGTTGGTCGTGAACGCGGTGAAACCGCCGTCGCGGAGGAAGGAGCGCAGGCCCAGCTCCTGGCGGGCCGCGTAGCGCAGTGACTCGCGCCGCTCCCCGCCCGGGCGGAGCTCGGGGACGACGTCGTAGGCCTGGTCATATTGGGCCGCCAGTGCGTCGGCGTCCCCGTCGGGGACGGCGTCGACGGCGGCCACGAGGTCGTTGACGCCCCATGTGTTGACGGAGAAGCCGAACACGCGCTCGGCCTCGACCTTGTCTCCCTCGGTGACGGCCACGTTGCGCATATTGTCGCCGAACCGGGCCAGGCGCAGGGACTGGGCGGCGCGCCAGCCCAGCGCGGCGCGCGTCCACGTCTCCACCCGCCCGGCCACGACCGGGTCGCTCACGTGGCCCGCCACGATCTTGCGTGCGACGCCCAGACGGCTCTGGATGTAGCCGAACTCGCGGTCCCCGTGCGCGGCCTGGTTGAGATTCATGAAGTCCATGTCGATCTCAGACCAGGGCAGCGAGATGCTGGCCTGCGTGTGCAGGTGCAGCAACGGCTTGCGCAGCGCCTCCAGGCCGCCGATCCACATCTTGGCGGGCGAGAACGTGTGCATCCAGGCGACGACGCCGGCGCACTCGTCGGACGACGTCGCGTCCAGGCAGGCGCGGCGGATCGCGTCGGCCGTGGTCAGCACCGGCCGCCAGACCAGGGGAACCGGGAGCTGGGCGGCGAGTGTCTCCACGATCTGCTGGGACTGTTCCGCCACCTGCCGCAGCGTCTTTTCCCCGTACAGGGCCTGGCTGCCGGTCAGGAACCAGACCTGGGCGTCTTCGTCCCACGCTTGGGTCGGCATCGGCCCTCCTCGGTCCGTGGTCTCCCCGGGCTGGGTGTCACCGGGCTCAGCGGCGGCCCGGTTCAGCGCTGGCCATAGACGTTCTGGTAGCGATCGTAGAGGTAGCCGATGCCGCTCTGCGCGCTGGGCAGCGGCCCGCCGAACTGGCACGCGATGCGCACACTGCGGGCCACGCCCTCGCACATCACCGCCGCCTTCACGGCTGCCTGCGAGTCCATGCCGGGGGTGAACGCGCCGTGGTTGTGCAAGATGACCGCCTTCGATAGTTGCGATCGTGAGCGATACCATCGAACTCCTTGTGAGCGAGCTGTTCCACCTTTTTGCGATCAAAGCCGCAGGACACAACATGGACGTCCGACAGCGGATGGGGACGAACTCATCGCCGGCATTGAGATGGCGATCTTCTCCTGGGCAGACGAAGGCAAGGGCACACTCACCGCCTGCGTGCCGTCGCGGGCGGAGTGGGGGGACCTCTGCCCTGACGGCCCCGCGCCGTGACCCAGCCTCATCGCGGCAGATGCGGCCATGAACGTGACCTGTAATGTCACTGACATCGCTGGGGCAGTTGTCATGCCCGGCTGGCGCGGCATGGAGCTGGGCGCGCCCGCGATTGCCCGGCTGGGCGTGGTGTGATCTCGGTGTGGTCCGGGTAGACCTCTGCGGCTGGGATGGATCCTGCGAGGACGCCGAAGACCTGGCGGGCGAGCTCGGGCTGGTCTGCGGCGGTGCGGTAGAACGCCTCGAGCCTGGCTGAGAGGGGTGCGAGCCTGGCCGTGGTGAGGGTGAGTTTGAAGCTGTTGGCGGTGAGAGCGTCCCGCCGGTTCTGGTAGCAGGCTAGGGCGTCGTCGAGTGGCTGGTGCCCGGCCAGGCCGTTGTGGATGGCGTGGGCCAGCTGTTCTGCGGCCAGGAACGCGTCCGACATGCCCATGCCGGTTGAGGGGTCTTTGTGGTGGCCGGCGTCTCCGGCTAGCGCCCAGCCAGGCCCGGCCGATGTCCGGTACAGGTTGGGAAGGTTCCTGGTGCCAGTGAAGCGCTGTTCCCGGTGCCCCGATGCGACGGCGTCGCGCAGCCCCGGAACGAGCCCGAGGGCCGACTGGAAGCTGCCTTCCGGGTCCCTGCGCACGTAGTGGAATTCCTGCTGGGGCCACGCCACGTAGATGCAGGTCAGGTCGTCGTTGGTGGGCCAGACCAGGATCAGCCGGCCGGGCCGGGCATGGAAGGCTGCGCCCAGATTGCCGAGCCCGCTCCAGTAGGAGTAGTAGACGGCCGTCAGCGGCTGGACCTGCTGGTAGGTGCGGGCACCTACCCTTCTCGCGATGGTGGAATGCAGGCCATCCGCGCCGACGACAACCCGGGCCTGCATGGCTGATTCCGCACCGCCTTGGCGATGGCCCCGCACGCCGGCCACCTGGCCCGCGGACCAGAGCACGTCACGGACCGCGAAGCCCTCGATCAGTTCGGCGCCCGCCTCCATGGCGGCCTCGGCCAGCAGGGTGTCGAGCACAGTCCGCCGCGGGCAGTAGGTGTCGGCCACGCCTGACACGGCCGGCCCGATGCCGGTCATCTGCACCGGGCCGACATCGAAGGTGATTTCCCGGATCGGCTCGCAGCCACGTTCCCGCAGCCGGCCCAGGAGCCCCCAGGCGTGCAGCCGGGCAGCGCCCCGCTGCCACAGGAAATGCGTGGACATGGTGTCGCTGGGGAACGACGTCCGGTCGACCAGGGCGACCCGGTGCCCGGCGCGCGCGAGCAGCATGGCCAGTGGCGCACCGGCGCACCGGGCTCCGACCACGATCACGTCGTACATCGCGTCCTGACTGCGGCGAAGCGGGTGGCAGCTAGCCGACGGGCTGGCCAGCTGCGAGGGCCTTCACATCCACGGTGCTCAGTGGATTGCCGGCGATGCCCCAGTCACCGCTCTTCACTTCCTCGACGACCACCCAGGTGACCGGGCGCATGTTCTCACCCTCGATGTCGACCATCGCGTCGGTCAGCCGGCGCACCATGTCCTGCTTCTGCTCCGGGGAGAAGACCCCCTCGATAACCTTGACGTTGACGAACGGCATAGTCCATCCCTTTCCTGAGAGCCGGCCAGCCGCCGGCGTGAACGCGAGATTAGCACGACCGTTCGTGCTATACAATAGACCTATGCCGAGACGCAGTACGATCCACGGGACAAAGACGAGGGACGCGATCCTCCGGACCGCCGCCGACGTGGCCTCGGTCGACGGCCTGGACGGCCTCAGCATCGGACGGCTGGCCACCGAGCTGGCCATGAGCAAGAGCGGGTTGTTCGCTCACTTCGGTTCCAAGGAGGAGCTGCAGCTGGCCACGATCGAGGAGGCCCGGCAGCGCTACGTCCGGGAGGTGATCACACCGGCTCATGCCTCGGGCTCCGGCGTCACGCGCCTGTCCGCGCTGTGCGAGTCGTTCCTGTCCTACATCGAGCGTGCTGTGTTCCCAGGTGGATGCTTCTTCGCCTCGGCCATGGCCGAGTTCGACTCCAAAGCACCCAGCCCTGTCCGCGACCGCATAGCCCAGTGCCAGGACCAGTGGATGAACACTCTCGAACGCGCAGCCCAGGACGCCCGGGCACAAGGAGAGCTGCGGCCCGGCAGCGATCCGCGGCAGCTTGCCTTCGAGCTGGAGGCCGCTCTCCTGTCGGCGAACTGGTACTTCCACCTCTACACCGATGCGACATACCTCAACCGGGCCCGCACTGCCGTCCGCGCCCGCCTGGCCAGCGAAGCCACCCCCACCGGACTGCGCTTGCTGCCGCCTGCAGACTAAGAGCGCCCGGCAATAGGGATGTGCTGGCGTGTCGGAACAGAGCACAGGCACGGGACCTGATGATCATCGGCTTACCACAGTCCATGATCATCGAGGTGTGCCGTGCCTGTCGTGCCATCATGCCTGCTGGAGCCGGCCTGGGCCGGGTCCGTGCCCTGCTTGCTGAGCGCCGCGGTGGTGAGCCCCCGCCGTTCCAGCCCGGGCACCCGCTGGGCTGGCACCGCCGCCGGGTGCCGGGCCGGGTGGTGTTTGAGGGTGGCCGAATGGGCGGAGGCGGGCCTGGGCGAGGCGCGGCACGCCGCCGCGCTGCGCGCCTATGACCAGATCATCGGCCTGGAACTGGGTGATGTCACGGTGGACGGGTGCCTGACCAAGGCACTTCTACCTCTATCTCGCCAGATGATCTCCCGGCCCCGCGTGCTGTCCCACATCTTCGAGCCTGGTACGGCCCGCGCGCTCCTGCACGTCATGGGCGCCCTGCGCGTGCACCACATCCTGTTCTGGGAAGGCGAGCCAGTGCCCGACCCCGAGCCGTTCGACGGCACCGTACCGCTGGATGTCCCGGGCGGGCTGGTGCCGATCCCGACACCTGGTCACACCAGCGGCCATTGCTCCTACAACCTGCCCGGACGCGGGGTACTGATCAGCGGCGACGCCCTGGTGACCGAGGACTTCCCGCGCCGCACCCAGCCTCCCGAGCCGCAACTGATGCACCCGGACTTTGCCCACGACTACGCCCGAGCCCTTGAGCCGGTGCAGCGGCTGCGCGACATCGCCGCCGACGTCATCATCCCCGGGCACGGGATGCCCTACCACGGCAGCCCCGCCAGCGCCGTCACGCACGCGCTCGCACGAGCCCGGGCACAACCAGCACAGCGACGCTGAACCAGCGCTCCAACGCGGCCGCCACAGCCCTGCGCCACCACACAGCCGCGTCCGGCGAAGCCAACAGCCACGCGACACCAGGCCCGCCTTTTGCCGGGCGCTGTAAGACGCAGGCTACCGCCCGTTCCGAGATGCCGGAGGCGATGGAACGTGCCGGATTGACACGAATGGCGGTTCGCTCAGCCACCGTGGCGCCGTCGGGCCGGAGGGAATCTCTATCCTGGCCTTTCCCACCTGCACGTTGCCGACCAGAACTGGGCGTTGTGTGCTCGCAGCTCCCAGACAGCAGCAGCCATCAAATCCACGCCAGAATCGGCAGGGAGGCGGCCGTGGAGGCGCGGGTTTCCGGCGTCGGCCGATGACAGTCCAGCCTCCTGCGGCGGGTCTGCGCGCGGCGGCCCTCCCACAGGTTCGGGCGTTCACAGGTCCCGGGCAACGGCAGCCAGTTGCTCTGCGCTCATGAAGAGACCCGAAACGCAGAAGTGAACGCTCATGTCCCAGGGGCAGGAGCCTCGCCGAGTGGGTCGAAGAGTTCATCGCGCCCTCGGCCGACGCTGACGGGGATGTCCCCATAGTGGCTCGCGAATGTCCTCATGATCTCCTCGAGTGGCAGGTCGGCGAAGCTGCCTCGTTCCGCCACGTAATCCATGTGGCGCCGGCCGTCTACTGAGTACTGGTGGAACAGGGCGTCGCTACGCCCGTCGAACTCCAGCGGTCGCACCCCGAAGCGCTCACAAAGTTCGATGTTGAAGGCGGGGGCCGCTTTCACCCACCGGCCGGCCAGCCGGAACTCGGTGAAGCCGTGGAAGACGAACAGGTCTGTCCCGAGCCAGGCGAGCAGCTTCTCGCTGGCCAAGTGATTGCGCACATCCGCGAAGCCGAGCCGGGCCGGGATGCCAACGGCACGGGCGAGCGCAGTCAGGAGCACGGCCTTGGGGATGCAGTAAGCAGTCCGCCGCCCGACTACCGTGCTCGCACGGTAGTCGGCCGGATCTCTCGTGATCGAATAAGGGTCATACCGGACCCCGTCGCGCACCGCATAGAAGAGCCGCACTGCGCGCTGCTCATCGCTCGTGGCACCAGCGACCACCTCCTCGGCGCGACGCCTGACCGTCGGCGTGTCGCAGTCGATGAACCAGGTAGGACGCAGATACAGCTCAAGATCCTCACTAGCGGGCACCGGACCAGTCTACGTTCGCACCAAGCCGCAGCCCGGTGCTGACAGACGGCGAGGTCAGGCATTCGCCGCGGCAAGACACGTAGCAGCATCGCGCCCGCATGCTGCGACTTCTCGGACGAGACCGGACTCGCGATCCTCGTCGTCGGAAGCAACCCGCTCGGACTGAACTTCGGTGGGAGCTGGAACACCGAGGCGGCCCTGATAGCAGGGCGCGGCTTGCCGGTGGCGCCGAACGAGCCGGCCGCGTTGATCGTCATCGCCGAGCCTGGCTTCCGCGCTGACGCCAGGCCGGATTCCTATCACCGGCGGCCGTTCGCTGCGCGGAAGACTTGATCAGGTGATCGCCGAAGGTGAGCAGGCTGGTGATGCTTACCTGCGGGTGGTGCTCGCCGGGCCCAGCTGGGCCGGCCTTGGCGACATGGTTCGCGAGAAACTCCCCAGCCGTCGCGCTAGAGGTGATGCTGGATGATGCGCACCGGCCACGGCCGGGTGATTCGCCATCTACCTCGCGGCCGCACCTGGTCGCCAGCTTTGCAGGGGGTTCGCTGAGTGCTACCGTCAGCCGGAGCCGAGTCTTTCGGTCCCCGACTGCGAGGGGCCGATAACCTCACATCTGATCATGCATGGCCTGCTTGCGCCTCCGCCTCCAGCCCCATTCTCCCCGGTGGGATCAGGGGTCATGGTGCTGTTTGTCCTTCTTGCCGCTCTTCTGCTGGTCGCGTTCATTGGGATTGCCGGGGTTCGACGCGAAGAGCGCGGTCTCGCTCGTAGACGATTTGTAGAGGCAGTTGCGCGGGGAGACATGGATGATGCTGAGGAGCAACTCGGCCGCATATTTCCACCCGTGCGAGATTCCAAGCCGTGAATCTCTGACGCCGGCACGTGGAAGCCGGCAGCAGCGAATCTGGGCGATGCCGTCGCTGCTGTCACGCCGGTGACGGCCGGCACGCCAGCTACCGCGCCCGGCCCCGAACACATCCGGTGTGTCGTTGACACCGTGCCTGGCCGCGCCGCGGATAGCGGGCGTAACATCAGCACCCCGAGAACTCGAGGTGCGCAGTCAGGCCACAGGGCGGACGGAGGCTGGGTGGATGTGAAGCGGGCCAGGGACCACGGCGTCATCATCGGCCGTTTCCCGCCGGGGGAATTCAACGCCATCACCGATGTGCCGGGTGTGCTGGTCGGGCACGCTACTGTTTCACGGGATCCGGTACCCGGAGGGGATGAGCCAAAGGCAGTCCGGACTGGTGTCACTGCGATTTGGCCCCACGGCGGAGATCCATGGCGGGACCGTGTCTACGCAGGAACCTCCATCCTGAACGGCTACGGCGAACTGATCGGGATCAACCAGGTGAACGAGTGGGGGCTCCTGCACACACCGGTTGTCCTGACATCCAGCCTCGCAATCGGCCTGGCTTACGACGCTACAGCGAAGTGGATCGCCAGCCGCGACCCCTCGCAGGGGGTCGATGACGTCTTCATGCCCGTCGTCACCGAGTGCGACGACTCCTTCCTGAACGACGCCCGATCCTTCCCGCTCTCCGAGCAGGACGTCGTCGACGCCCTCGAGGGCGCCAGGTCTGGCGCGGTGGCCGAAGGCTGCGTGGGCTCAGCCACCGGACTGCAGTGCTTCGACTTCAAGGGTGGTATCGGCACAGCGTCGCGAGTCCTGCCGGAGGAGGCTGGTGGGTTCACCGTTGGCGCGCTCGTCTCGACGAACTTCGGCGCCCGCCCGGACCTGCTCATCGCCGGTATCCCGGTGGGCCAGGAGGTCACAGATCTCATGCCTGAGCAGCACTCAGAGGGCTCGTGCATCGCAGTCGTGGCGACGAACGCCCCCATGCTGCCGCACCAACTCCGGCGGCTCGCCTACCGGGCGGGCATGGGGCTCACCAGGTGCGGTTCTGTCGGCGCCAACGGCTCGGGCGAGCTGATGCTGGCGTTTTCGACCGCTCAGACAGTCCCCCGTGAGACACCTGGCTCCGTCCTCGAGGTCAGGACATTGCTCGATGGCGCATTCTGGCATCGACCCAGCATGTTCGACCCCCTGTTCACCGCCACGATCGAGGCCGTCGAGGAGGCCGTGGCGAACGCGCTCTTCGCTGCGCAGACGACTGTGGGTCGCGACGGCCATGTGCTGCACGCGCTCCCGGTAGCGCGGACACTGGAGATCCTCGACCGCCACCGGCGCCTGCAGGGGCCTGTCGGAGACTGACCCAAATACTCACTCTTGACCTGATATCTGCTGCGGTGTTTGTATTGTCCCTATCGATCGATCGATAGGGAGCGACTCTCCGCGGAGGTCGGGTGAGACATGCCGGGCGGCGCTGAGCGGGAGGGCGGGCGTGGGGCCCAGACCGAGCGCGGAATCTATGACGCTGCGGTCAGGCTGATCTACGAGCGTGGCTACCACGGCACCTCGCAGCGCGCAATCGCGGACGCTGTGGGCCTGCAGATGTCGTCGCTGTACCACTACTTCCCCAGCAAGCAGGACCTGCTGGTAGACATCATGACCCGGTCGATGCGCGACCTGATCTCCGCTGTCGAGCAGGCGGTGGCTCAGGCCAAGAGCTACGGGCCCGAGCAGCGGCTGCGCGCCGCGATCCAGGGGCACATCCTCTTTCACACCGACCGCCGACAGGAAGCGTTCATCCTGGACAGCGAACTGCGGGCACTGGAGCCCCCCGGCCGGGAACTCGTGGTCAAGCTGCGCGACCAGTACGAGCAGATCTTCGCCGGAATCTTGCAGCAGGGCATGGCCGAGGGCGTGTTCCAGATCCCGGACCGCAAGATCGCTGTCTTCATGCTGATGGCCATGTGCACCGGCGTCGCCATCTGGTACCGGCCAGGTGGCCGACTGCCGCTGGAGACCGTCGCAGACATCTACACGGACCTGTTCCTGAGCGGCGCCCTGGTGTCCGGCGCACGCCCGCTCTTGCCTGGTATCGGCCAGGACACGAGCAGGTCCTCCTCGCGAGAGCGGCATGGGCCGCCACTCACCTGAGGTCAGTCAACAAAATGAGGAGGTGGCCAGGTGTCACTCACCGAACCGTCCGGCCAGGGCGTTCCCGAGGCTGGGACGCCGCAAGCGACAGCCGGTACCCGGGTAGCCGGTGCCGGCGAGCTGAAGAGAAATGTTCTTTCTGGCCGCCGGATCCTGATCGCAGCTATCGCCGCCACCGGGCCGATGTCGGTCATAGCCCTGAACTATGGACCGATGGCGAGCTTCGCTGGGCCCGCATTCGTGCTTGCTTTCGTGGTCAGCCTGGTGGGAATCGTGCTGCTCGGCCTGTGCTTCTCGCAGTTCGCCCGCCACTACCCAAGCGCCGGGGGGCTGTACGCCTGGGCAGTGCGGTCCTTCGGGAAGAACGTGGGGTTCGTGTACGGGTGGCTGCTCGCGGGTTCGTACCTGGTGTTCGCGGCCGCCGGCTTCGCCGTCTTCGGTGGCTGGGGGGAGCAGTACATCCAGCAGCTCTTCGGCGTCAGCGTTCCCTGGTGGGTATTCGCGCTGGCCGCGATCGCTTATACGGCAGGACTTGCGTTCTACGGAATCCAGTCGAGCGTGGGAAGTGCGTTCGTGCTGCTGGCTTTCGAGATCATCGTGGCACTGGTATTCGCCGCGTTCGTGTGGGTGTCGAGCCCGGCGGCCGCGCATTTCACATCCGCGCCGTTCGTGCCCTCCTCATCACCGGGCGGCTGGGCCGCAATCGGCCTGGCCATGACGTTCGGGGTTCTGTCTTCGGTCGGGTTCGAGGAAGCCTCGACGCTGGGCGAGGAGGCGCAGCACACGCGGCGGACCGTCGGCCGCGCGATGGTGCAGGCTGGCGGGATCACCCAGATCTTCTACATCGTGACGGCGTATGCGCTGCTGGTCGGATACGCGAATTACGGCAAGTTCTCGAAGGATCCCGCCCCGCTGCTGACGCTGGGCGGGCAGCACGGCAAGGTCTGGCTCACGTTGGTGGTGCTGGCCGCCTTGTCCAGTATCCTCGCGTTCTCGCAAACCGCGTTCAACGCCGGCATCCGCGTCATCTACGCGCTCGGTCGTGAGGGTGTGATCCCGCACATGTTTGGCCGCACGCATCGTGCGCACAAGACCCCCCATGTATCAATCGTGCTCATGACAGCCGTCTGCGTCCTGCTGGCGTTTCCCTTGGCCTTCGCCGTTGGTGCGTTCAACGTCTGGTACTACTTCGGTTTCCTGATCTCGATCATGTTCCTGGTGCTGTACGCGTTTACCGCACTCGGGCTGGTCTTTGTCGCCTTCCGTGACAAGCAGGCATTTCCCAAGGTAAACATGTTGTCCCATGTGCTGATCCCAGTTGTGGCAGCGGCAGTCATGATCTATCCGCTGTACCGGACCGTGAGCCCGTTGCCGCCCGGCGTGTATAAGACACTGCCGATCTACCTGGCGGCATGGATCGTGGCCGGGATCCTGGTCCTCCTCTACCTGAAGCGGACCCGGCCGGATGCCATCGACCGGGTGGGATCGCTGATGGCCGGCGGGGACAGCTGAGCCCGGCGGAACCGAGGAGGCGGAGGCTGCGGGATGCCGGATCGCCCGTTCTCGCCCTTGGAGCTGGCAGAGCCAGCAGAGGCAGAACGTATTTCACGTCAGCTGCTCGCCGCGCAATTGCGGTACGTGCGGACGGCTTCGGCCTTCTACCGCCGCAAGCTCGGCGACGGCTCCGGCCTCAGCGTGGAGAATCTCGCGGCCCTGCCCTTCACGACAAAGGACGAGTTGCGGAAGGCGCAAGTGGCCGACCCACCTTTCGGGGAGATCCGTGCGGCCGCGCAGGCCGACATTGTCCGCCTGCACGTGACGAGTGGGACCAGCGGCCGCCCACTCGCGATTGGCTTCACCCGGGCCGACCACGAACTGTCCTGCGAGATCGGGGCGAGAGCGTACTTTTCGGCCGGTATCCGCCGGGAGGACACCGTCCTGCACTGCCTGAACTACGCCCTGTATGTCGGCGGGCTGGCCGATCATCTGTCGATCGAGCGGATCGGCGCGACGATGGTTCCGGTAGGGATCGGCCAGACCGGCCGAATTCTCGACATGTGGGACGATCTCCGGCCAACCGTGGTGTTCTGCACCCCGTCCTACGCCAGGCACCTTGCCGGCGCCGCACATGCACGGGGGCGCGAGCCAGCCGCGCTCGGGCTCCGCCTGCTCGTGGTCGGCGGTGAGCCCGGGGGCGATATACCAGAGACCCGCCAGGTGCTCCAGGACACGTGGGGGGCGGACGTCGGCGACACGTACGGGCTGGGCGAAGTATGGCCCACATTCGCGGGCCAGTGCGAGGCCCGGGACGGGCTGCACATCAGTGCCTGCGGCGCGCTGTGGTGGGAGCTGATTAACCCAGCCACCGGTGCCCCGCTTCCCCGGGAGCCGGCGTCACAGGGGGAGATCGTCTACACCCAGCTGAAACGGCAGGCGACACCGCTGGTCCGGTACCGGTCCGGGGATGTGGTGCAGGTGCTGGAGCACACCTGTCCCTGTGGCCGCCGGACGCCACGGATCCGCCTGCTAGGCCGGGCCGACTCGATGTTCATCGTACGCGGGGTGAACGTCTTCCCCCAGGCGGTGGAGGCCGTGCTGGACCAGGTGGCGCCAGGGCACGGTGCCTTCGCGCTGCTCGTGGAAGGGCAGGCGCCGCCGCCACCGATCCCGCTCGCGGTCGAAGTGCAGCAGGCGCCAGCGGGTCTGGCGAGCCACATCCGCTCTACCGTGCGGTCCCGGCTGCAGTTCTCATGCGACGTCCGGCTGGTGGCACCGGGCGCGCTGGGCCTGGCTACCGAGCACAAGAGCCAGCGGGTGTTTCGAACTGATCTGGGCCAGTTCCCACCGGGCCTGGTGAATCTGGCCGGGGAAACGAGGTGACAGGTGAGCCAGGCTGGCAGCCGATTCTTCGGCACCGGGCGGACCTTCGTGCAGCCAGTACTGCTACGCCCAGCCGATACCGCCCTGCTCGTGACCGACATGCAATATCACGACGCGTCACCGGATCAGGGCTTCAACCTCGCCCTGGACAAACTCGACCCGGGCTGCATGGACTACTTCAACCGCCGCAACGAGGACCTGGTCATCCCGGCCATCGCACGGCTGCTGGCCTTCTCCCGCGGGTGTGGTGTGAAGGTCGTCTATCTCACTCTCGGGTCACACTACCGGGACCTGCGCGATGTGCCGGAACGGCTGCGGCGGTGGATCCGCCAACTGGAGGCCGAAAGCGGGATACCGGACATCTTCTGGGCCGGCAGCCCGGCGTTCGCCATCCGGCGAGAGATCGAGCCGCTGCCGGACGAGACCATCGTGAACAAGACCACCTTCGGGGCGTTCAACAGCTCCAGCATCGAACTCGTGCTGCGGCAGCTCGGCGTGAGCAACCTGGTGATCACGGGCATCTCGACCAACTGCTGCGTCGAAACCACGGCCCGCGATGCCGCCGACCGGGGATTCGGGTGCGTGATCGTAGACGAGGCCACCGCCGACTACGACCAGGACGCGCATGATGCCGCCCTGCGCGCGTTCCACTTCAACTTCGGCCGGGTGGTTCGCACCGCAGACGACGTGATCGCGGCGATCGACACCGGAGCTGAGGTGTAGGGCCCGGTTGAGACGGATGAACTCTGGAGGACACGAGCGCATGAGCTGGTCGACAGATCCGGTTGTCATCACGGTGGCGCCCACAGGGGCGGAAGTAACCAGGGAGCAGAACCCTCACCTGCCCATCACACCCGAGGAGATCGCCGATGAAGTAGGCCGTTCGGCTGAGGAAGGCGCCTCGGTGGTTCACATCCACGCGCGATCGGAGGACGGGCGGCCCACGACCGACCCTGACGTGCTGCGGCGCATCGCTGGCCTGATCCGGGAGCGGTGCGATGTCGTGATCGGGATGTCCACGGGTGCCCAGGTAGGCATGCGCCACGAGGAGCGTATCCGGGTGCTCGATGCCGAGCCCGAGATCGCCAGCCTCAACTGCGGCAGCCTGAACTTCGGCGACGAGATCTTCGACAACGACCCCGCCCTCATCGGGGCGCTGGCCAAGCGCATGCAGGCCGACGGCATCCGGCCCGAGCTGGAAACCTATGACCTGGGGATGCTCGCCACTGTCGGCCGCCTGGTGGACCAGGGGCTGCTCGGCGAACCGCCGCTGTACAACTTCGTGATGGGAGTACGCGGCGGGATCCGGGCGACCCCTGAGAACCTGCTGGCCATGCTGCACAACCGCCCCCGGCCCGGCCACTGGACGGTGACCGGGATCGGGCGTGACCAGCTGCCGCTGACAACGCTCGCCTGTGCCATGGGCGGGCACATGCGGGTCGGATTCGAAGACAACGTCTACTACCGGAAGGGCCAGCTGGCCACCTCGAATGCGGAACTGGTCGCCCGGGCACGGCGGCTGGCAGAGGAACTGGGGCGCCCAGTCGCCACTCCGGACCAGGCCCGGCGCATCCTGGGGGTCACCGGTGGCTGACCGCGACTCCCTCGATGTCAGGACGGACGGCCCGGTTGCCGTCCTCACGTTCCGGCGCCCGGAGGTCCTGAACGCGCTAGACCAGGAACTGCTGACGAGCCTGCTGGGCACCCTCCCCGCGGTCACGGCCGATGGCTCGGTCCGGGCCATCGTGCTGACCGGAGCCGGGCGCGCTTTCATGGCCGGAGCGGACGTGCGCTCAATGGCTGCGGCGCCGTTGCCGGAATTCCGCCATTTCGTCGAGGACATCCAGCAGCTGACCCGGGTCATCCAGGCGAGTCCCATCCCCGTGATCGCCGCAGTGAACGGGGTTGCCGTCGGCGCAGGCTGCGAGATCGCCTGCGCCTGCGACATCCGGATTGCGTCCCATGCCGCCATGTTCGGGTTCCCCGAGGCCCGGATCGGCCTGGTGGTCACCAGCGGCGCGAGCTGGCTGCTGCCACGGCTGGTAGGCCGCGGGTGGGCCAGGCGGATGCTCTTCACAGGCGACCTCCTGGAGGCGGCCGAGGCACACCGCATCGGCCTGGCCGACCAGGTATGCGAGCCGGATGAGCTACTCGCGGCGGCGATGGCGCTGGGCTATCGCCTGGCCGGGAGTGAGCCGCTGGCGGTCCGGCTGTCTCGCTCGCTCCTGGACGCAGCGGAGGAGGAGTCCCTGGAGTCGGCACTCCGCCATGAGGTCGAGGCGATCCTGTCCTGTCTCTCCGGGGGCCAGGCCCGGGAGGGCCTGCGGGCGTTCCTCGAAAAGCGGCAGCCCGGCTACCGGACCCCGGCTGCCGGGGAGGAGGCACTGCGGTGAAGGCACTGATCGGCGTGACGTCCATCCCTCGCCAGGTGCGCACAGGGTTCGAGGCGGTACTTCCCCATGAGACGATTCCCGAGATGTACCTGGATCTGGTGTCCTGGGCAGGCGCGATCCCGGTGATCCTGCCGGTGCATGCAGACTTCGAGCCGGATGCGGTGGAGCGCCTCGACGGCGTGCTTCTCACCGGTGGCGGGGATGTCGATCCGGCCGCGTACCAGCAGGAACGTGCTCCCGCGACGGACGGGGTTGACCGCCGGCGCGACCGCTTCGAGCTTGACCTGGCCCGCGCCGCGGCCAGTCGCGACGTTCCGGTGCTGGCGATCTGCCGCGGTATGCAGGTGCTGAATGTGGCGCTGGGCGGAACGCTGGTCCAGGACATCTCAGCAGAGGTGCCGGGTGCCGCCGCGCACTGGGTCCCGGAGCGATGGAACCATGCCGTGCACCCGGTCCGGTTCGAGCCCGGGAGCCTGCTCGCGCGCGTGCTGGGCGAGGAAATCACCGTCAACTCCCTGCACCACCAGGCGCTCGGCCAGCTGGGGGACGGCCTGGCCGCGGCTGGCTGGTCCCCCGACGGGCTGGTCGAGGCGGTCGAGATGCCCGGGCGCCATTTCCTCGTCGGAATCCAGTGGCATCCGGAGTGCCTCGGCTCCGGCCACGCCAGCTTCCGGCTGTTCCAGTCCTTTGCCGATGCCGCACGGGAGGTCGCAGCGTGACCGATGGTCCGGGCCGCAGGCCCGCGCTCTGCTACATCGATGTCGGAGGAACCTTCACCGACGCATTCGTGGTGGACGCCGAGGGTGACTATGTCACTGGCAAGGCGCCCTCCACGCATGGCGACCTGGCCCGGGGTTTCTTCGGAGCTATCGAGGCCGCGTGCGCCGGCTGGGGGATGGGCGTGGAGGATGTCCTGCCGAGCCTGCGGGTGCTGGGGTACGGGTCGACAGCCGTGCTGAACGCCATCCTTACCAGGTCCGGGCGGACTCCGGGCCTCATCACGACCAAGGGATTCGAGGACATCCTGCTCATGGAGCGGGGAAAGCAGACCTGGATCGACCTGGACCGGGCCGCCCGGCTGCACCCTGTGACCCACCGGCACAACCCACCATTGGTCCCGAGGCCGCTGGTGCACGGCGTGACCGGCCGGATCGACAGCCTGGGACGCGAGGTCATCCCGCTGTATGAGGACGAGGTCGCGGCAGCTGCGGCGGCACTGCTTGACGCGGGAGTCAACGCGGTCGTGGTCTGCCTGCTCTGGTCATTCCTGAACCCGGAACATGAGCGGCGGGCAGCCGGGATCGTGGCCGAGGTGGCCCGGGAGCGGGGAAGCGAGGTCCGCGTGGTCGCCTCCGTGGACGTCTCCGCAGTGATCAGGGAACTGCCCCGGATGAACGCGGCCATCCTGGAGGCCTATACCGGCGACATCGCCCGCGGCGCCTTCCGTGACATGCAGTCCCGGCTGGAAGAGCGCGGGTTCCGCGGGCAGCTGCAAATCATGCAGTCGGCCGGCGGCCTGGCACCCGCGGTGCACATCAAGGCGGTCGACACCGTCCAGTCCGGCCCCGTGGGCGGCGTCATCGGGGGCCGCTACATCGGGGAGATCTACGGCTTCAACAACCTGATCACCACCGACGTCGGCGGCACGAGCTTCGACGTGGGCTTGGTGTCGGGCGGGTTCGTGAACGTGAACCGGGAACCGTCAGTGGCCAGAATGCTCCTGGGCATCCCCATGGTCGAGATTCTCTCGATCGGCACCGGAGGCGGGACCATCGCCCGGATCGACCCGCTCACGCAGCGGCTGGAGATCGGCCCGCAGTCAGCGGGGTCCGAACCGGGGCCGGTCTGCTATGGCCGCGGCGGCGCGGAGCCTACCGTCACCGACGCCGACCTGGTGCTCGGGTACCTCGACCCGGCCTATTTCATTGGGGGGCGGATCACGCTGAATTCGGCGTCCGCTCGGCAGGCCATCGAGGATCGCATCGCGGGGCCGCTAGGGATGGGCGTGGAAGAGGCGGCCGCGGGCATCCGGGCCATCGCCGACGCGAACATGCGCGACGCCATCTCCGGTCTCATCGCCACCCGGGGGTTCGACCTCTCCGACTATCACCTGCTCGCCTTCGGCGGCGCCGGGCCATCACACGTGGCCGGGTACACCGAGGGGCTCAAGCTGGCCGGCGTCATGGTGTTCCCGTTCTCCGCCGTGTTCTCGGCGTTTGGCGCGGCATCGGCCGACTATGAGCACCACTACACACGGGCGGTGAACATCATCGTGCCGCCGCATGCCGCCGATGAGATGAAGCTCGAGCTTGGCGGGAAGATCACCCAGGTTTGGGACGAACTGCGCGGACACGGGCTGGCGCAGATGGAAAGCGAGGGCTTCGACCCGTCCGCGGTGCACTTCCGGCCGCTGGCCATGATCCGCTACGGGCGCCAGCTCAACGACCTCATCGTCACCTCACCAGCCGACCGGCTCACCACGGCAGCCGACTGGGACCGGCTCATCGGGGCGTTCGAGGAACTCTACGAACGCATCTACGCCATCGCCGCGAAGTACCCGCAGGCGGGCTTCGAGATGCTCGAGGTCGGAATGGTGGCCTACACGGAGAAGATCCGCCCCAAGCTGCGCGCGGAGCCACTCGGCCAGCGCGTACCCCCCGAGGATGCTGCGAAGGGAACCCGGCGGGCCTGGTTTGGCGGCGACTGGCGGGACACACGGGTGTTCGAGCTGGCGCGGCTGGGTCCCGGCAACGAGCTGGCGGGCCCGGTCATCGTTGAGGACCCGACCACGACGCTGGTGGTGCCACCCGGCCGGCGCATCCGCCTGGATGAGTACCGGACGATCTGGATGGAGGAGGAGCGGTGACGCCACTGCAGGAACAGCTTCGCGAGCGCGACCGCCGCGTGACCGAACTGGGACGGTATGAGGAGAAGCTCGAACTGAAGGAAGGCGATCCGATCCGCTTCGAGCTGCTGTACTCGAAAATCGTCCAGTCGGTCACCAGCGCACACGAGGTAGCCCGCCTGGTATCAGCCTCCCCGATGAGCCGCGAGCTTGGGGAGATCATCTTCGGCTTGTACACGCCGGAGGGCGACGCGGTGGCCCTGTCGCGCGGGCTGCTGATCCACGTGCACACCATGAGCCGGATGATCAAATGGATGATCGAGCAAGGCTACGAGGACGACCCGGGCTTCGCAGAGGGTGATTACTACTTCAACAACGACCCCTATATCGGCGGGGCACATTGCCCGGACCAGATGATCGTCACCCCGATCTGGTGGGAAGGCGACCTGGTGGGATGGGCCGGCGGGCTCACGCACACACCGGAGACCGGGGGCTCGGAGCCAGGGGGGTTCATCCCGTTCGCCCGTTCCCGTTTTGATGAAGGGCTCTTCCTGCCCTGTGTGAAGGTGGCCGAGAACGACCGGGTAAAGCGGGACCTCGAGGTGCTTGTGGAGCGGGGAATCCGCAGCCCCATCTTCTGGCTGACCGACAACCGAGCCAAGATCACCGGAGCCCAGATAATCCGGACCGAGGTGAAAGGCCTCATCCAGCAATTCGGCGTGGATTTCTTCGGCAAGGCCTGCCGCGAGTACATCGAGGACACGCGCCTCGCTGCGCAGCAGCGCATACGCAAGGTCCTGCACCCCGGCGTCTACCGCGAAGTCGGCTGGCGGGGAAGCGTGATGCCGGGGAGCGAGACCCTGCTGCACGGCCCGGTGGCGATGACCGTCACCCGGGAGGGCCGGTTGGTATTCGATTATGAAGGGCTCTCACCCGCCGGAAAGCACCCGTTCCAGGGCACCCTGCCGACAATCGAGGGCCTGGTCATGAACGTGGCCATCCAGCACCTGTTCTACGACCTCAAGCACAACGAGGGCGTGCTGCTGGCCGTCGACCTGAAGGTCCCCGAAGGCAGCGCCGGGAACCCGCCGTCGATCTTCTACCCGACAGCCCTCTGGGGAATCACCTACGGCGTCGGCCTGGCCTCCGGGCAGGCCATCAGCCGTGCCTACTACGCGAACGGCTACCGGGAAGAGGTGCACGCCACCAGCGCCCTGTCCGCGGCCTACACAGCAGGTGGTGTGGACCAGTATGGCCGGCCCTTCGGCGCGCACAATTTCGAGTTCGCCGCCGCAGGGCTGTTCGGCACGGCCGTCATGGACGGCCTGGACACAGCCGGTGTGGAGTTCAATCCGGAAGGCGAGATGGGCGACGCGGAGATCTGGGAACAGATCCTCCCGCCGATGTACCTCGCCCGGGAGATCCACACAGACGGCGGCGGCTACGGCAAATACCGGGGCGGGAACGGCGTCCAATCGCTGTACCTGGTGTGGGGGACCAAGGACATCGAGATCGGCGGGTTCGGCGCGGCGCCGATTTACTCCGCCCCCGGCCTGATGGGCGGCTACCCGGCCGGGGCGCTGTACATGTGGGTCGGAAGCCGGACGAACATCCGCCAACTGATTGCCGAAGGACAGCCCATCCCTTCGGGGGAAGGGGAGGACCCGGCCAGCCCCGACTTCGTGCGGATGGTCGAAGGCCGCTGGGAGCTTATCCCCGGCCACAACCGGATCGGGCGCCCGGCCCGGGAGGGAGACCTGTTCACCGCCATGACAGGCGACGGCGGTGGGTTCGGCGATCCCATCGAGCGCGACCCGGCGCTTGTCCGCCGCGACCTTGAGAACCTGGTGACAACGCCATGGACAGCGCGCCACGTGTACTGCGTTGCGATCGACCCCGAGAGTCTGGAGGTCAATCAGGAGGAAACGGAACGGCTCCGCCAGGCCCGGCGGGAGGAGCGGAAGCGTACCGCAGTACCCGCCCAGGAATACAAAGCGCGGCAGCGGGAGGTGCTGCTGCAGAACGACCTGGCCAAGCCGACCGCTCGCATGTACCACGGTGTACTGGGCTCGTCCGAGGCGTTCCGCCGGGCGTTCGCCGAGTTCTGGGAACTGCCGGATGGGTGGCAGATGAACGATCCCGACGGCGAGTCGGAAGAGGTGGCGTGATGCCCGAGAACCCTGATCAGCTGATCAGGGACCTGCTCCGAGGCAGGCTGTCGAGCCTGGAAATCGAGCGGCTCCAGCGGCAGGACAAGGATGCAGGCCGCGCCCGGCAGATCCTCCGGCTGGAGCAGGAGCGGCTCGGCTGGTCTGACCCCATCCTTTTGTGCTTGCAGGAGCACCTGTACGTGGTGGAGCAGGCCGATGGCTCGCGGGTCGTGCGATGCGACTGCGGCCAGGAATTCGGCGACTACCGGCGCAATTGGAAGGAAGCCGCGCTTGTCCATGAGCGCGACGGCTCAGACGGCGAAGTGCACCGCGGTCCCCGCATTGCCGACCCGGGCTGGTCGATCCTGCGGGAGTTCTACTGCCCCGGGTGTGCGGCCCAGCTTGACGTCGAGGTGGTGCCCCGGGCTTACCCGTTCATCTTCAATTTCCAGCCAGACTTCGCGGACCGGCCAGAGGCGGAAGAGGCTGAAAGGAGTGGCCTGTGAACACGCCGGAGATCCCTGGGAGCCGCGACCGGTTTGCCCGGTGGTGCGAGGCTGAAGGTATCCGCACCGTGATCGCAGGTGCCGCCGATGTGCACGGTATCTGGCGTGGTAAACGACTCCCGCTGGCGGACTTCCTTACCAGAATCGAGCGTGGTGTCCCCTTCAGCGATGTGGTGCTCGTCATCACCCACTCCGAGGACACCGATGAAGGGCAGGAGCTGGTTGAGCCGCCCGGCGGCGAGGCTTATCCGCTGTACTTCCCGCGCAAGGAACAGGGATTCCCCGACATATTCGCGCTCCCTGACCTTGCGACAGCGCGGCGCCTCCCGTGGCATCAGGGCACAGTGGGCGTGCTGGGAGATTTCCATCTTCCAGACGGCCAGCCCGTGCCACTGGACCCCAGGGTCATGCTGCGGCGCCTTATCGAGCGTGCCCGCTCTCACGGCCTTGAGCCGAAGGTCGGGATCGAATACGAGTTCTATATATTCCGCGGTGACCTCGCCGCACTGAAGGAGTCAGGCTGGCGGCTGGATCCGATCCGAGTGCGGCCTTACACCTACGGCGTCTACGGAGGCAGTCTGGATGAGGAACTGATCGGGGAGATCCGGCACCAGCTTGCGGTGGCCGGAGTGCGGATCGAAGCCTGCAACCCGGAGACGGGACCCGGCCAGTTCGAACTGAACATCCGGTACGACGACGCGCTGAAGGCGGCCGACGACGGGTTCCTGTACAAGAACGGGATCAAGGAAATCGTGGCCCGGCACGGCCTGATGGCGTCCTTCATGGCCAAGCCCCGCCGCGACTGGGCGGGTTCGTCCTGCCACATCCATCAGTCGCTGTGGGCAACGGACGATGGCGTTAATGCCTTTTTTGATCACGAACTCGGCCGCGGGCTTTCGGAAGCGGGACGGCAGTACACCGGCGGGCTCCTGTCCACTATGCGGGAGTTCACCGCGTTGTTCGCGCCCACCCCGAACTCCTACAAACGGTTCGCGCCCTACTCCTGGGCGGGGACCAGCGTCAGCTGGAGCTACGAGAACCGTTCCACCGGCATCCGGGCGATCGCTGAACACGCATCCGAATCACGGCTGGAGCACAGGCTGCCGGGAGCGGACACCAATCCCTACATTGCGATCGCTGCCTGCCTTGCCGGTGGCCTGCACGGGATCGAGCAGAAGATCGAGCCGTCCAAGGCCTACGAGGGCGACGCCTATGCCACGGACCAGCTCGAATCGGTTCCCCAGTCCCTGGAGGAGGCGGTCGGCCTGCTGGAGCGAAGCGAGGTTGCCCGTGAAATGCTCGGCGAGGATTTCGTGCAGCACTACGTGCTGATGAAGCGGTTCGAGGTCGAGAAGTACCGGCAGCAGGTGTCGGAATGGGAGGTCCGCCGCTACGTGGAGATGGCGTGAACGCATTTGCTATCTACCTTGGTCACTACCGTAGGAGACGGCCATGAACAAGATCTTCCTCGCGATTGATGGATCCGATCATGCAAAGAAAGCAATAGCCAAGGCATCGGATCTCTCTAAACTCTCCGGTGGCGAAGTCCGGGTATTCCACTTCCAGGATCGAGAACTCACCAAGTCTGGGGTCGCGGTGAATCTCGAAATATCTGCCGACGCGAAGGAACTCGTAGACCGCGCCGTCGCGGAACTGCAGGGCGCCGGGATCGAGGCGTCGGGCGAAACGCGGGCGGGGCTGCACGGCGGAGCCGCGAAGGCCATCGTTGATCAGGCTAGTGACTTCGGGGCTGACCTCATCGTGATGGGCTCGCGTGGCCTGTCGGACTTCCAAGCACTCCTCCTTGGCAGTGTGGCCCATAAGGTCGTCCACTACGCACACTGCCCCGTCCTTGTCGTCCGCTGAATAGACAGTCGTGATCCTGTCCTCTCCATCACGGGTCCCTCAGCGTTCGTGATCGTCCGGGAGCCTACTGCGGGCGGTAGTTGAGCAGCCTGATCGAGTGCAGCGTCAAAGGCAGTGAGGGTGAAACGGCGCAGTTCGCGACGCGCGCTCATGCCGCAGGGTGCGCTGGCGCTGCGGAATGCCAGCGAGTGAGGTCAGGATGATGTCATGAGGGTCCGGTTCGTAGGCAGCGGCGATGCGTTCGGTAGTGGCGGGCGCTGGCAAACGTGCATCCACGTGGCCGACGGCGGGCAGGTGCTGCTGGTCGACTGCGGCGCCACCAGCCTGGTGGCGCTGAAAGCCCAGGGCCTGGACCCGAATGTGGTCGGCGCGGTGGCGGTGACCCACCTGCACGGCGACCACTTCGGCGGGCTGCCGTTCCTCATCCTGGACGGCCAGTTCTCCCACCGCTCTGCGCCCCTGCTGGTGGCCGGGCCACCGGGCACCCGGGCCCGGCTGGCCGAGGCCATGGAGACGCTGTTCCCGGGCTCCAGCCGGGCGCACCGGCGCTTCCCGGTGGAAGTGACCGAACTGGCGGCCGACGGGACACCGGCCGAGCTTGGTGCCGCGACCGTGCGCGGATGGCAGGTCGAGCACGCCTGTGGCGCGCCGCCGCTGGCGCTCAGAGTCGAACTCGGGGACGTGAGCTTCGCCTACTCCGGGGACACCCAATGGACCCCCGCCCTGGCGGACGCGGCACACGGGGCGGACCTGTTCGCCGCCGAGGCATATACCTTCGACAGGCCTATCCGCTACCACCTCGACTACCAGACGCTGCGCGAGCACCTAGACGAAATCCGCGCGCAGCGGGTCGTACTCACCCATATGTCCGCCGGAATGCTGAGCCGGCTCGCCGACACCGACCTGCCCGCGGCATACGACGGCATGGTCATCGATCTCTGACACGGCACATACAAGCCGACATGACAGGAATGAGGGTCCGGGTGTGAACATCCACCTGCTTGCCGTCTACGTGGTCGCGGTGTTCCTGGCCATGATCGTGCCGGGCCCGGACATGATGTTCATCCTTGCCACCGGCGCGCGGGGCGGGCCGCGTGCGGGGCTGCTCGCCACGGCCGGCGTGGCCTCCAGCGAGATCGTGCAGATCACGGCTGTGGCGGCCGGCCTGTCGGCGCTGTTCGCCGCGGCGCCGGCGGCGTTCACGGTGCTGCGGCTGTGCGGGGCGGTATACCTGCTGTACCTGGGGATACAGGCGCTGCGCAGCGCGCGGCGCGGCAGCCCGCCCGCCGCCTCGCCGGCCGGAGCCCGGGTTAGCGGGCGTTACGCGTACCTGCGCGGCGCGGTGACGAACCTGGTGAACCCGAAGATGGTCACCTTCGCGGTGGCGTTCCTCCCGCAGTTCGTTGACCGCAGCCTCGGGCACGTGCCCGCGCAGTTCGCTGTCCTGGGGGCGATCTTCATCGCGCTTGAGGCACTGATCGATGGCGCCGTGGGCCTGTCGGCCGGGCGGCTCGGCGGCTGGCTGTCGCGGCGGCGGGCGCGGCAGGCCGTGGACGCCAGCTCGGGAATGATTATGGTGGCGCTCGCTGGCCGCCTTGCCCTGGAGCGGTAGCGGGCCGGTGATGCGGCACGCGAGTGCCGGCCCATGCTTCCCGGCCGTTGCAAAGGGTCATCGACCGTCCGGTGCGGGCCGAGTTCGTAGCCGATATGGCCGGCAACCCGACCGCCAGCCTGACTACCTCAACTGCGTCCCGGACTGGCATTTCTGCGCGGCGGGGCTGTTACCTGGCCACCGCGTTGTCATCGGCGGCTAGCAGGTGAGCTATGGCAAGCAACCGGCAGGGCACGGTGACCGTCTCGTCGTGGACGCCAAGACCTTCCACGTGCTCGATTTTGGCCTCAGTCCCCACCCGTCCGGGAGACTGGAGACCTCATGGGTTAGCGGCTTCTGGGCGCGGACGCTCCCGAGTCGGCCGGTAGCGCTTGCCCTCAGCTGTGCGCGGGGCCACGATCACGGGAGAGGCCGAGCGCTGCAACACCCGCTGGGTAACGCTGCCGAACAGGCGCGCCGTCAGCTCATGCCGGCGCGGTGGGCCCAGCACGATGAGGTCTGCCTCGAACAGTGCGGCCTCCGCGAGGATGGCCTCGGCGACCCGGTCCACTACGGCGGTCCGGACGCCCCCGCCCGCCGCGAGGCCTTCCATCCGTAGCTCGAAGATCGCGGCATCGGCCACGAACGAGGCATCGCTACTGCTCTCCCTGGCGTACCAGGTGTAACCCGACAGCTCCCGTTCGCGCAGATGCAGCGCGCGCACCTCGGTCACGCCTTCCGCGGCAACGGCTCTGACCAGGTCCAGCACGGCCTGGCTGTGGGCGGAGTCGTCGATCGCTACCAGGATCCTGGTGAACATCCCACCTCACGCGGCCTTCATCTGGCTGTGCCATGTGCATTGCCCCACCCTGTCCATCATCGCCCGGCCGCATCGGAGCACCGGCCCGCTGGGGTGCATGGATTTCATATAGATTCCAGGCCGGTGATCACGCATGCGAAGACGCGGCACGGCACGTGCCGCGTCTTCGCATGGATCAGGGCCGGGGGCTCACCAGCTCAAGGACTGCCAGGCCGCCGAGCCTGCGCCGGACCCCGCTGGTCAGACTGTCTTCGATGACGCGGCGCAGCCCGCTCTCGGGGTGGTCATCCATCACCACATAACGGACGTGCCGTGCCCGGGCTACTTTCGCGATCATGCGGCCTGCGCTACGGGTGGCTGCGACCTGCCCGTCAGCCGTGCAGCCACGCCGTTCCAGCTCGGTAATCGCCCGGCGCACGATCGTGAGTTGCTCCTCGCGCTCACGGCGGGTCGGCAGCAGGCCAGGGTTCGGCAACCCGAAGGATGAGCCGTAGATCTTCAGGATGGTGAGCACCGCGACCGGCTGGCCGGACGCGAGTTCGCGTGCCCGGCTGATGGCCGCTTTGCTGAACGGCGCGCCCGAGGACGCGAGAAGTACGGTCACCGGGGATGTCGGCTGCCGATCCCAGCGCCTCCGCCCGAACAGCATTCCGCGGGCCCCGGCTACCGCGCCGATGGCGGCTCGCCCGGCGGCTCGGAGTCGGCGCCGGCTTCGGCAACGAGTTCGCCGACCATACTGCCAGGCTGCAGTCCGCCATCACCGGCGATCGCCGCTGCCGAGACCGAGGCCGAGGCCGCTGCGGTGGCTGGGCTGCGGGCCGCGAGCTTGCGGTCCCGCCACGCCCGCCACCAGTACAGCGGTGCGTACAGGGCGACGATCAGCAGGCCGAGCAGGTAGAGCCCCGGCCCCTGGGTGGGCCCGACCACGATCTTCGGCGAATTCCAGCCACCGAAGAAGTAGATGACGGTCCAGACGATGAAGACCGCGAGCGCGCCCCATTTGGCGAATGTGGGCAGCCGGAACGGCCGTGGCTCGTCCGGGCGCATATGCCGGTAGACGAAGTAGCCGCCGAATGCGAGCGTGCAGGACAGCAGGTAGCCGCCGTTGGAGATGATGTAGATCCGCACCGGGGAGCCGAGCAGGACCAGCAGGGCCGCGCAGACCACGTTGAACCCCATCGCGTAGTCGGGCACGCCATGCTTGTTCTTGTGCTCGAACCAGCGGGGGAGCAGCCCGTCCTCGGCTGCCTGGTACAGCGACCGGCCCACGCCCATGATCGCGTTCAGCACCGACAGGGCCAGGGCCAGGATGAGCGGGATGCCGATGAACCACTTCTCCCACGATCCGGGCCCGAAGATGTGGTTGGTGTAGGTGAGGTACATGGTCAGCGGGTCGATGCTGGTGAGGGCGAGACCGAGGACGGCCACGAACATCAGCGGCGTCATGATGTAGATGAACATCCCGAACACGCCCTCGGCGGTCAGCGCGATCTTGGCGTCCCGCGCGCCGCCCCGGCACTCGCCCACGTAGCAGGCCGCCGCCTCCATCGCGATCACGTTCCACAGGATCGGGAAGAACCAGGCCATGACAAAGGTCCAGCTGGCGTGCACATGCGGCGGCAGGTGGAAACCGGCCACGTTGCCCCAGTGGATCGAGCTGGGCTTGAAGAACGGCAGGAAGATCATCGCGGTGATCGGCAGCATCGACAGCACGCCGAGCACCGTCGCGAACGCCGCGCCGAGCCGGATGCCGAGGTAGGCCGGGATGAAGATCGCCAGCAGTAGTACGAGGCAGATGACAATGATCGTCACACCGATCGGTGCGCCCCAGGTCGTCCCAACCGGGGCGACCAGGTGCCCCGGGCTGAAGCCGAAAAGCACGGCCAGGTAGGACGCGGTCAGGATCACGTTGATCGGCGCGACCGGGAACCAGCCCAGCCAGTAGGCCCAGCCCGACACCCCGCCGATGTGCCGTGCGGCGGTGTTGCCGACCAGCGGGCGGAAGGACTCGGTGGCGTAACCGGGAATGCCGCCGGTCCGGTCCGGCCACATCGTGCCGAGCTCGGCCAGGCACAGGCACAGGAAACAGCCGGCGATCGTCATCACGCCGATGAGGATGATGCCGAGTGCGCCGGTGCCCTGGACGACGTAGGGCGCGATGCCGGTGACCAGGATCGTCCCGGCCAGCCCGATGACGAAGGCGCCCCACCAGTTGGTCCCTTTGACCAGGCCCTTCTCTACCACTGTCCCGTCTACCGAGGCCATTGCCCCTCCTCATTTCCTCTCACTGCCATTCATCAGGAACAAGAGGCTGCGACAGCCTTAGAAGAGCGTCAGGTAACGCTCCACTTCCCAGTCACTCACGACGGAGTGCCAGGCCTGGAACTCCTCGCGCTTGATCTTGGCGTAGTAGTCGATGTAGTCGCCGTCAGGCGTCTTGCCGAGGGCCTCGCGCAGGACGTCATCAGTCACCAGTTCATCCATCGCGTGCAGCAGGGTCGGCGGCAGCGCCCGGATGCCGCGCGCGGCGACCTCCCCGGGCGGCATGGTGTACAGGTTGTCCCGGTTCGGCTCACCGGGGTCCAGTTCGCGGTCAATGCCGTCAAGCCCGGCTGCCAGCTGCACGGCCAGCGCCAGATACGGGTTCGCTGAGCCGTCGCAGGCGCGGTTCTCGACCCGGCCGCCCTCCGGCACCCGCAGCATCTGGGTGCGGTTGTTCCCGCCGTAGGTCGCGTACGCCGGCGCCCAGGTGGCACCGGACAGCGGCGCCCCGACCCCGATGCGCTTGTAGGAGTTGACGGTGGGGCAGATGACGGCCGCCATTGCCGGGGCATGGTCGATCAGGCCGCCGATGTAGTGGTAGGCCATCTTCGACAGGCCGAGACCTCGCGGGTCGCCAGGGTCGGCGAACAGTTCGGCTCCTGTCGCGGCATCCCAGAGGCTGGAGTGCAGGTGCAGTCCGGAACCCGTCAGGTTCCCGAATGGCTTGGCCATGAAGGTCGCTGCCAGGCCGGCCTGATGCGCCACTGTGTGCACCATGTAGCGGTAGAAGATAAGCCGGTCGGCGGTGGTGACCGCATCGGAGTACTTGAAGTTCTGCTCGAACTGGCCGTTCGCGTCCTCGTGGTCGTTGGCGTAATTCGCCCAGCCGAGCTGGTTCATGTACTTCGACACCGTGGTCAGGTGGTCGAACATCCTGGTCAGGCCCTTGGCGTCGTAGCAGGGCGCATCCGCCCGGTCGAGCGGGTCGGCCAGTTCCACCCGCCCGTCGCTGCCGCGCCGCACCAGGAAGTACTCGGCTTCGCATCCGGCGTTGTAGACCAGCCCACGCTGGCGGGCCTTTTCCGCCATGGCCTTGAGGATCAGCCGCGGGGTGTACGGCCAGGGCAGGCCTTCCACATGGATGTCGCACTGCAGCACGGCCAGCCCCGGCTGCCAGGGGACGAGCGCGTAGGAGGCCGGATCCGGGATGGCGATCATGTCCGGGTCAGCCGGGGTCTGGCCCATCGGCCCGGCTGCGAAGCCGGCGAAGCCTGCGCCTCCGCCCATGAGGACGTCGATCGCCTCGACCGGGATCATCTTGGCGCACGGCTTCCCGTGCATGTCGACGAACATGGCGAAGAAGAACTCCACGCCATCTGCCTCAGCCCTCGCCGCAAGCTCGTCCTCGACTGGCGACATATGCACGCTCCGTATTGGTCGCGGCCACCTTGCCTGGCCAGGCAAGGTGGTGAAATTTTCGGTCGGAGGCCCGCGCGGAGGCTGGGAACCGCGGCTGACCACCATGTGCAGCACGAGAGTGGACACTGTTTACTTCAGCGATACATTAGGCTGAGGGTACGCCGCTCTCACCGGATTGGGAAGATCTCTGTTGTGCCCGAATTGAGACCTTGAGGGCAGGGTGTGCTCGGGAGGACCGCTTCAGCGAGGATCGTTCCTGGCAGTCAGGGTGCAGCTGGTGTGTTTACTGAGGCTAAACAGCGGTCACGGCAAGTAGAATTAACGTGCTCGTTACAGCCGCCGCCTGCTGGCGCCCGCCGGGGATGCGGCCACGCGGCCCCGGCGAGGGCGGATGCGCCTAGCCGGGCTCGTCAGCGGACGACGAGCACCGGCCGGTCGGCCAGGTGGATCACTTTGTGCGCTGTGCTCCCGAGCACAAGCCCAGCAATGTCGCCCCGGCCCCGGGAGCCCATCACGATGACGTCCACGTCGTGCAGCTTCGCGTCCTCGACGATCTCACGGGCGGCATGCCCGAAAAGGGTGTCCCGCACCTCGCCCTTGACCCGCAAGCCCGCGTCGGCCAGCGATTTGACTGCATCATCGACTCTGGATTCCGCCTCGGACTCCGCCTCGGCCGGCACCTGGCCCATCCGGGCGATGACTTCGCGTTCCCGTAGGTGGAGCACCCACACCTCACCTTTGGACAGAGAGGCCAGGCCGGCGGCCGCGGTCAGCGTCCGCTCGGAGACATCTGAATGATCGATGGCCACCAGGATCTTGTCGTACATGAACGCGTCCCTTCTTCGCCCGGCGAGTCAGCTTGCCGGAGGTGACGGGCTACCAACCGCTCTTGGGATTGCCTGGTATCCAGTCCGTCCCCGCGAGGGGCACCTGGGCCATGGCCGCCGCTTCGATCGTCAGGGCAACGAGGTCGTTGGGCTCAAGGTTGTGGACGCTGGACTTGCCGCACGCGCGCGCGAGTGCGGCAAGTTCCATCGCCATCGCCTTGAGGTAGTTGGTGACCTGGCGGGCGCCGCGCTCGACGTCGAGCCGCTGCTCGAGTCCGGGATCCTGGGTGGCGACGCCGACCGGGCAGCGACCGGTGTGGCAGTGGTGGCAGTAACCGGCACCGGTACCCAGCTCCTGGTAGTCGCTGGAGGCGTCGTGATCGTCTCCGTCCTGCCAGTAGGTGGGGCTGTTGCAGCCCAGGGCGATCAGCGGGGCGACCCCGACCGAGACGGCGTCCGCGCCGAGTGCGAGCGCCTTGGCGGCATCAGCCCCGGTGCGGATCCCGCCCGACACGATGAGCTGTACCTCGTCTTCCATGCCGATATCCCGCAACGCCTCCGCCGCCAGCCGTACCGCGGGCAGGGTGGGGACGCCGGTGTGCTCGATGAAGAAGTCCTGCGTGGCCGCCGTCCCGCCCTGCATGCCGTCCACGACGACGACATCCGCGCCCGCCTCGACCGCGAGCTTGACGTCGTTGATGACCCGGGTGGCGCCGAACTTCACGTAGATCGGCTTCTCCCAGTTGGTCGCCTCGCGCAATTCCTCGATCTTGATCCGCAGATCGTCGGGGCCCACCCAGTCGGGATGGCGGGAGGCGGAGCGCTGATCGACACCGGGCGGCAGCGTCCGCATCGAGGCCACCCGCTCGCTCACCTTCTGGCCGAGCAGCAGGCCCCCGCCACCTGGCTTGGCACCCTGGCCGATGACGACCTCGATCGCGTCAGCCTGGCGCAGGTCTTCCGGCCTGAATCCGTACCGGGACGGCAGGCACTGGTAGACCAGCAGCCTGGAGGCCGTCCGTTCCTCGCCGATCATGCCGCCGTCACCGGTGGTCGTCGAGGTCCCGGTCGCGGTCGCTGCCTTCCCGAGCGCCATCTTGGCCCGCGCCGACAGGGCGCCGAAACTCATGCCCGCGATCGTGATCGGGATGTCCAGTTCCAGCGGCTTACTGGCATACCGGGTACCGAGGACCGTCTTCATGTCGCACTTTTCCCGGTAGCCCTCCAGCGGGTACCGGGTGAGCGATGCAGTGAGAAACAGCAGGTCATCAAAGGAGGGGAGGGAGCGCTTGGCGCCCCAGCCGCGGATTTCGTAGTGGCCTTCGGCTGCCGCCCGCTGGATCTGCGCGATGACGGCCGGCGGGAAGATCTGGCTGGCGCGGTGCGCGTCCATGGGCAGGCCGGGTCGGCGGCTATCGTCCATCAGTATTTCTGGTCCTTCAGCGCGTCGAAGTTGTACAGCTCGCGGGCGGAGCCGATCCGGGTGACGTTCTCAGGCTCGATGTGATCGAAGCCGCCGAGCTTCGCCAGTTCCTTGACGACGCGGATGTCCTCATCGGTGAGTGCTTTGATCCTGGCGTCGGAGCCGAGCGAGGCGACCTTACCGGCCACGTAGATGACAGCCTCGTACAGGGAGTCGCCCAGCGCATGCCCGGCGTCCCCGCCGATGAGCATGGTTCCGGCCTGGGCCATGAACCCGCTCATGTGCCCGACGTCGCCCGCGACGAGAATCGTCCCGCCCTTCAGGGAGATGCCTGCCCGGGATGAGGCGTTGCCCTCGATAATGATCGTCCCGCCGTGGCCCGATGCGCCGGCGCATTCAGAGGCGTTGCCCTTGACGCGAACCGTCCCCTCCATCAGGTTCTCGCCGACCGACCAGCCGACGAAGCCGTCGATGACAATATCGGGGCCCGTCCCCAGGGCGCCGATGAAGTAGCCGGCGTTTCCCGCGATATCGATGGTGATGCGGTTGGCCAGGCCGACCGCGAGGTTGTGGCGGCCGTGCGGCTCGGTCACCCTGGCCCAGGAGCCGTCGGGGAGCGTGGCCAGGGCCATGTTGATCTCGCGGGTGCTGAGCTCAGCACAGCTGAGGATCACCGGTTCCATAGGTAGGTCTCCTCGGGCACCGGCTCGAACACCTCGGCATCGGCGATGCCGGGAAGCCTCGCGAGCGCCTGGTATTCGGAAGCCATGGCCACGTAGTCGTCTGTCTGCGCGATGACGGCCGGCTTGCACGCGAACGAGTCCCGGACGACGGCGAACTGCGTCCGGGTGGAAACCAGGAGCGTGTAGAACCCGTCCATCTCCTTCATCACGTGCCGGAGGGCGTCATCGAGACCGGCACCCTGCGCCATGCGGGATGCCACCAGCCGGGCGGCGACCTCGGAGTCGTTGTCGGTCTCGCAGTGGATGCCCGACCGCGCCAGCCTGCGCCGGACTGTCGCATAGTTCGAGAACGACCCGTTGTGCACGAGCGCGAGGTCGGCCGCGGGGGCGAACGGGTGCGAGTGAGCAGTGGTCACCGCAGACTCCGTCGCCATCCGGGTGTGACCGATCCCCTGGTAGCCCGCCCAGCCGGGGATGCCGTACCGCGAGCATATCTCCGCGGGAGCGCCGACGTCCTTGACGACCACCATCGCCCGGCCGTAGCCGGCCACCGCGACGTGGGGGCCCACCCGCCGCAGTGCGGTCAGGAACGATGCCTCATCCGCCGGTGAGATCAGGACAGCCAGGTCACCGGCCAGTTGCTGCACCGTCACCTCGCTGCCCGTTTCGGTGGCGATTCCCTTGCCGAGCAGATCCCACTCGGTGGTTTCGTCAGAGCGCAGCGAGTACCGCATGGCCGGTTCAGGGGACCCCGGGGCTGCGTCCCGGTCCGCGTAGACGGCGATACCAGCCGAGTCAGGGCCCCTCGCTGTCATCGCCTCGAGCATCATCGTCAGCAACTCGCCCAGGCGCGGCTCCAGACCGTGGTTCTTGAGGTGGAGGCCGATGATCCCGCACATTCCTCGCCGTGCTCCTCCCATGGGGCTGGCCGTAGTCCAGACGGGGAACTAGTCCCGGGTCGAGTTTATGAAGAAGATACGATGTTTCACTACGTGGAACATTGTCGCTGTGATGGTGCTGCGCGTCAACAGTCTGCCGGCCAGCCCTGGCGGGCGAGCGGTGCGGTGCGGCGCCCCAGCCCGTGGCCGCTCACATTAGCGCAGGCTGACCGCAGTGTGAACAGGCGCTCGTGGGAGGCCGGCGGGAACCGGCGGATAGCGGACTGGAGGCGGTTGACGCGGCGGCTTAATGCATCGTTCACTGATAGTCGTTACTGTTTCCTGATGCTCTCCCTGGTGCCGGCTGTGAACGGAACGCGCCGGTCTTTGGGCCCCAACGGGTGCACGCTGCCGGGTGGGCGACTGGGGGTGGTCATGCCACGGGACGTCACGATGCCCATGTCCGCGCCCGCCACAGTGGCGGCGGGCCCGGTTCCTCACCCGCACGGAGGGCCTGTGCCCGGGCGGTGCCTGGTGGTCGGCGTGGTCAGCGTCACGCCGGATTCGTTCTCTGACGTAGGGAAGTCCTTCCATCCCGAGCAGGCCGTCGAGCGCGGGATGGAACTCATGCGGCTGGGTGCCGACATCATCGATGTTGGTGGACAGTCCACGCGCCCCGGAGCGGCCCCGGTGCCGCTGGCCGAAGAGCGGCGGCGCATGCTCCCCGTGGTCACGGCCCTCGCAGGGGCGGGCGCGTTCGTCAGTATCGCCACCGTCCGTGCCCGGGCCGCCGAGGCCGCAATCGAGGCCGGTGCCGGGATGGTAACCGATATGAGCGGAGGGCTCGCCGACCCCGCGATGCTGCCCTTGCTGGCCGGGTACAAGGTTCCGTACGTCGTCATGCACTGGTGGGGTCATAACATCGCCGCGGTGCCACGCGTGGCTGACCGCACGGTGGTCGCTGAGGTCATGGCAGGGCTGACGCGCCGTATCGCTGCGGCGACCGCGGCAGGCATCGCCCTCGAGCGGCTGATCGTCGATCCTGGCCTGGGCTTCGCCAGGACAGATGAGCACAACTGGCAGTTGCTGGCCGACCTGGGCGCGTTTCACCAGCTTGGGCGTCCGGTCCTGGTCGGCCCGGCCAGACCGGAAGGTCCTGCCGGGAAGCGGGACGGGGTGAGCGCCGCGGTCGCCGTGCTCGCGGCGGCGGCCGGTGCCTGGGGCGTGCGTGCGCATGACGCCGGGACTGCGCTCGACGCAGTGCGGGTGGTAGCGGCAGTCCGCGACCGGTCCGTTCCGTCGGCTCCGGCGGTCGTGCCGGTAGCAATCGGCTGGGTGGCCGGAAAGTCACCCGTTCACATCGAGTAAGAAACGTCTCATTTGAGGAACCAGGCCCGGGGAACGCGACGGTCCCCTCGGGCGCACTCTTGTTTCTTGCAGGTAAAGTAACCCTGCGTGCAGGCGGGTACTGATCTCGCCAGCAGCGTTGTTGCCGGGGGTCCACCGGGGAAACCGGCTGACACCGTACTGAGCGCACCCGATTCCCATGAAAGGAGCAGCCGTGGTGGCGCGCATCGCCGACCTGGCCGAGCACCACGGTGCTTCTCCCGTTCAGCCCCGTAGGCCTCCCGAAGAGCTGGAGGAGGCGCTGGGTGCGGTGATTGCCCAGCGCGTGCGGGAGTCCCGGCTGCAGCTTGGGTGGACGGTGGGGCAGCTCGCCGCCCATTGCGGGATGTCCAAGGGCATGCTTTCAAAGATCGAGAATGCCCAGGCGTCGCCAAGCCTGGCCACGCTCGCCCGCTTGTCGGAAGCTCTTCAGGTGCCCGTGACCGCGTTTTTCCGTGGCCTGAATGAAGAGCAGGACGTGCTCTATGTCAAGGCCGGCAAGGGACTCGACATCGAGCACAAGTGGTCCGGGGCGGGGCGCCGCTACCTTTCGCTCGGGATCATGCGGGCGCCCAACAACACCCTCGAGCCGGTGCTGGTGACGCTGACCGAGCGCAGCGATTCCTTCCCGCTCTATCAGCACGCCGGGACCGAGCTGATCTACATGCTGGCCGGCCGCATGGAGTACGGGTACGGCAGCTCCCGGTACCTGCTCGAGTCGGGTGACGCGTTGCAGTTCATCGGCGGGGTCCCGCATGGCCCGGTCGCACTGGTCGAACTGCCGATCCAGTTCCTCTCACTCAAGTCGATCACGCCCTCGGCCTGAGCCCGTCAGGGCGCCTGTCGGCGCGGACAGAGGTTATGTCCACTGGCAGTGGACATAGTTTCATACTGGTCGTATGCTCCCGGTTAGATGAAATCGCCACGCGGTCGGTGGTCCGGCATCCTAGGGAGGAAACGCCGTGGAAGCAGCCCGCGCCACCGCCGGCCGCCGCAGAACCGGCCGGCCGCCGAGGTACTCCGCGTTCACTTTGCTGCGCCACGGCCTGTCCGGTGAGCCGTGGCCGCGGGTGTGGCAGGAACATCCCCTGCAGCGCAGCTATGACGTGGTCATCATCGGTGGCGGCGTGCATGGCCTGGCGGCCGCGTACTACCTGGCCGCCAATCATGGCCTCACCAATGTCGCGGTCCTCGACAAGGGCTATATCGGTGGCGGTGGCTCGGGGCGCAGCACGGCCATCCTGCGCTCGAACTATCTCACCCCGGAGGGGGTCCGCTTCTACGACCGGTCGCTTCAGCTCTACGACCAGCTGGCGGCCAGCCTTGGGTACAACGTGATGTTCTCCCGGCGCGGTCATCTCACCCTCGCCCACAGCGACGCGTCACTGCGGACCATGCGCTGGCGGGCGGAAGTGAATCAAATCCAGGGCATCGACTCCGAGGTCATCGGCCCGGCTGAGATCAAGAAGATGGTGCCGTTCCTTGACGTCTCCGAGAGCGCCCGGTACCCGATCCTGGGCGCTCTGTACCATCCGCCGGGCGGGACCATCCGCCACGACGCGGTGGTCTGGGGGTATGCCCGGGCAGCCGATGCCCTGGGCGTCCATGTGCACCAGCAGACCGAGGTCACTGGCATCGACGTGGCGGGTGGCCAGGTCCGCGGTGTGCGCACGAGCCGGGGAGACATCAGTACCCCGATCGTGCTCAACTGCACCGCCGGCTGGTCCACCCTGGTCGCCGAGATGGCGGGTGTACGGCTGCCGATCCAGACCTTCCCGCTCCAGGCAGCCGTCACCGAGCCAGTGCGGGCATTCCTGCACCCGGTCGTGGTGTCGGGCACTCTCCACGTGTATGTCAGCCAGACCGACCGTGGCGAGCTGGTATTCGGCGCCAGCGTCGACCCATTCGCCTCGTACTCGACGCGTGGATCGCTGGAATTTGCTGAAGGGCTCGCCGGCCATGTTCTCCAGCTCATGCCGGCCCTGTCCAAGATGCGCCTGCTGCGCCAGTGGGCTGGCCTGTGCGACATGACCCCGGATTTCTCCCCGGTCATGGGCGGCACCGAGGTCGCGGGCTTCTACGTGGATGTCGGCTGGGGCACCTATGGGTTCAAGGCCGGCCCGGTCTCGGGTGAGGCGATGGCCGAGTGCATCGCCACTGGACGGACCCCGGAGATCATCGGAGCGTTCGGGCTCAGCCGGTTCGGTGACGGCTTCCTGGTAGGCGAGAAGGGTGCGGCGGCGGTCGGCCACTGACCGAGAAAGGCTGCTGGAACATGATCCAGATTCGGTGCCCCTGGTGCGGCCTGCGCGGGGCTGGTGAGTTCCGCTATGCCGGGGACGTCAGGGCCCGGCCCGACCCGGCTTCTGCCACCCCCCAGCAGTGGCGCGACTACCTTTACTTTCCCGCCAACCCGTGTGGGCCGGTCATGGAGACCTGGTACCACCGGATGGGCTGCCGGCGGTACTTCACCGCCGAGCGCGACACCGTTACCAACGAGGTGTGGACCCTGGAGGAGGGCATACGGTGAGCGCTCCACCGATGACAATGCGGCTGGGCCCGCAGCCGGGTGAGGAGATCGACCGCTCGCAGTCGTTCACCTTCAGCTGGAATGGCCGCACGATCCAGGCCTACGGCGGCGACACCATCGTGTCCGCGCTGGCCGGGAGCGGGGAACGGGTGTTCTCCCGGAGCTTCAAGTACCACCGTCCCCGTGGCCTGCTGACCGCCAGCTACCTCGACCCGGGGTGCATTCTGCAAGCCGGGGACGAGCCCAACGTGCGTGGGGCACACCGGCAGGTCGCGCCCGGCATGGCGGTGCGCTCGCAGAACACCTGGCCATCGCTGCGATTCGACGTGAAGGCGGCAAACCAGCTGCTTGGCCGCTTCCTCAGCCCGGGTTTCTACTACAAGACCTTTATCTGGCCCCGCCGGCTGTGGCCGGTGTACGAGCGGATCCTGCAGCGGTTCATCCAGGCGGGCGAAGTGTCCCCGGACACACCTCTGGTGGCTGCCGGCAAACGGCACGCCCACCCCGATGTGCTCATCGCCGGCGGCGGCCCGGCCGGGATGGCAGCGGCGGTCGCCGCCGCGCAGTCCGGTGCGAGCGTCATGCTGGTCGAGGAGGAGCACCGGCTGGGCGGGCATCTGCGGTGGGGGAGCGAAGCCGATCTTGCCGTCCTGCGGGAACTGAGGGGCCTGGTGGCGAGCACGCCCGGCATCGAGGTCCTCACTGACACGGTCGTGACCGGGCGCTACGACGACAACTGGGCCGCCGTGGTGCGGCGTGGGCTGCCCGGGGGCGCCGAACAGCTGATCAAGGCGCGCGCGAAGATGCTCGTGGTCGCGCCCGGGCTGATCGAGCGGCCCTATGTCTTCCAGGGGAACGACGTGCCAGGGGTCATGCTGTCGACCGCGGTGCGGCGGCTCATCAACCTCTATGCCGTCAAGCCAGGCACCCGGGCGGTGGTGCTGACCGCCAATGCCGACGGCGACGCCGCAGCTGACGATCTCGGGCGGGCAGGAGTCGAGGTAGCGCGAGTGGTGGACGCCCGATCTGGCGGGGACATCGTCCGTGTCCACGGCCGCCGGCAGGTCCGGGCGGTCGATCTCGCCGACGGCTCCACAATCCCCTGTGACCTGCTGGTTACCGCAGTCGGCTGGACCGCCCCGACCGCTTTGCTCAACATGTCCGGCGACCGCCCCGTCTACAACCCGCGTGCAGCCCGGTTCTTCCCTGCCGAACTGGCCCCTGGAGTACTGGCGGCCGGGGGGATCGCTGGCGACGGCAGCTGTGACAAGCTCGTCGAGCATGCCCAGGCGGTGGGCAGGGAAGCAGCCCGCCGGGCCGGGCGAATCCGCAGGGAATGGCAGGCGGCCCTGCCTGGCCGCGCGGCGGGCGCACCGGCAGGCGGCAGAGCACCGGCAGGCGGCAGAGCACCGGCAGACAGCAGGGCAACGGAGCCGGTGCCGATCCCGGACCTGCCGATCGATGCTCACCCGGAACTGTTCCGCGGCCGCACGCACGGAATGGTGGACTTCTGCGAAGACGTGTCTTCCAAAGACATCACCGCCGCGATCAGGGAGGGCTACGACTCGATCGAGCTGGCGAAGCGGTACACCACCGCGACGATGGGCCTGACCCAGGGCAAGCTCGAACTCGTCAACACCGTCGCGATCGCGGCGCAGGCCGCCGGGAAGACGATCGCCGAGTTCGGGACGACCACCTGGCGCCCCCCATATGCCCCGGTCACCCTCGGCGCGCTGGCGGGCCGCGAATTCGAGCCAGTGCGCTACTCACCCATGCAGCCCTGGCACGAGGCGCATCAGGCGCGCCCCCTACTTGCCGGGGCATGGGTCAGGCCCGACCACTACGGCGATCCCGCAGCGGAGGCAAGGAACGTCCGGGAACGGGTCGGCATCATCGATGTCACCCCGATCGGCAAGCTTGACCTGCGTGGCCCCGACGTGCCGAAACTGCTCAGCCTGCTCTACGTCAACAAGTGGAGCAAGCTTGGCATCGGCAGGGTCCGCTACGGGGTGATGTGCACCGAGGACGGCGTCGTCTTCGACGACGGCGTCACTGGCCGGCTTGGCGACGAGCACTACCTGATGAGCACCACATCCTCGGGGGCGGCGGCGGTGTGGGAATGGCTGGAGAACTGGCTCCAGACCACGTATCCGGACTGGGCCGTCCACGTCACACCGGTGACGACCGCATACGCCAGCATGAACGTGGCTGGCCCGGCGTCGCGGGAACTGCTCACCCGGGTGACCGACGGCGTCGACCTGGCGAACGAGGCGTTCGGCTACATGGAGGTCCGCACCGGCAAGGTGGCCGGTGTGGACGGGTGCGTGCTGTGGCGGATCGGGTTCACCGGTGAGCTGAGCTATGAGCTGCACGTTCCGGCAGGCTACGGGCTCGCGGTCTGGGAGACCCTCATGGGTAGCGGCCAGGACCTCGGCGTGGCGCCGTTCGGTGTGGAAGCGCAGCGCATCCTCCGGCTAGAGAAGGGCCACCTCATCGTCGGGCAGGACACCGATGGCCTGACCCGCGGCTTCAGCGCAGGCCTGGACTGGGCGATCAAGCTGGACAAGGACGATTTCGCCGGCAAGCCCGAACTCGCATGGCAGCACGACGACGGCAGCGGCCTGCGGCTGGTCGGGCTGCAGCCCGATGACGGCTCGGTCGTGCCGCCCGAGGCCAGCCAGATCATCGAGGGCCGGGACATCGTGGGCCGGGTCACCTCCAGCCGCATGTCCCCGACTCTGGGCCGGGCCATCTGTCTCGCCCACGTTGAGGCACGCCTGGCCGCCCCCGGAACCCAGGTCACTGTCAGGCTGCCCGGCGGGCGCCTCGTCACGGCCCGCGTCACTGAGCACCTTGCCCATGTCGACCCGGAAGGGAAGCGGATGCGTGTCTGAGAACACGGTGATCGCCCGGAGCCCGATCCCTCCGGCCGCGCCTGCCCGGGTGGAAGCGGGCTGGGAGGTGAGCGGGTGCCATACCGATGCCGCGCTCACCATTACCGACTGCACCCCGCTCGCGAAGGTTCACGTGCGGGCGCCATGGAACGGGACGATGGCCAAGGCTCTCGGCGTGCCATTCGGCCGGGCAGCCCGCGACTCCGGCGGGCTCCTCATCGGGTCCGGGCCCGGCGAGTGGCTGATGCTGGCCCCACCTGGCACGGCGCCGGAGGTGGCCGCCCGGCTCGCGGCCATGGCCGCTGAATCGGCCCCAGAGGAGTTCGTGACCGTGATCGACCTGACTCACGGGCGTGCGCTGGTCCGGCTGACCGGGGGGCAGGCGGCGGACCTGCTGGCGTGCCTATGCGAAGTCGATCTGCACGACGACATGACCCCGGATGGGACGGCCTTCCGGTCGTCGGTGGCCGGTGTCGCCACGGACGTGATCCGCGACGACCGCGGGGAGATCCGGTCCTACCTGCTGCACTGCGAAAGATCGTCAGGCCGGTACCTCTCCGGCGCGCTGACCGGCGCTGGGGACTCGTTCGGCATCGGCATTGACGGCTTCTCGGCCCCTGGAATCTGACAGCCCTACCACCCTGAGGAGCCGTAGCTATGGCGTTCCCGACCGATCTGGAGATTGCCCGGGGCGCGGCCCTGAAGCCGCTGGAGGACATCGCTAGCGAGATGGGTATTGCTGGCCATCTGCTGGAG
>OFHK01000035.1_pt1 | contig 43069 bp, 48 predicted proteins | sample 1521951 | NCBI WGS metagenome assembly OFHK01 (sample SAMEA2468436, study PRJEB22500) | soil metagenome | biome: Glassland; feature: Farmland; material: Clay | place: Australia | collected 2013-01-31 | depth 0.55 m
TTCCAGATGAGCGCCAGTCCGCCGCGCGCCGCCGCCATGATGTAGGGGACGAGCTGGGGAATGATGACCTTGGTGAGCCTCTTGCTCCACGAGAAGCGGTAGATCTGCGCCACCTGAAGGAGGTCGCGGTCGATGGCGCGCGCGCCCTCGCGCACGGTGACGGCGGTGAGCGGGATCTTGTTCAGGGCGACCGCCACCACGGCCGCGACGTCCGTCAGTTCCCTCCAGCTGTAGCAGAGGATGATCACGACCAGCGCGGGGATGTTGAGCCCGAGAATCAGCCAGCCGTCGAAGAGAACGTCGAGCTCGCGCTGGCGCCCCATCACGATGCCGATGGCGGTCCCGACCGTCATCGCGATGACGAAGGCCGCGACCACGCGGGCCAGCGTGATCGACACGTGATAGACGAGGTCGCCGTCGACGATGTGCTGGACCATGCTTTCCGCCACCGCCCACGGCGTCGGAAGCCTGGAGGTGTGGGCCAGCAGCGCCGCCACCGCCCACACCAGGACGAAGAAACCCAGCGACACCAGCCGAAGGGAAAAATCCGAGGCGTTCGTCAACCGTTGAAGGGCTTGGCGCACGGGAAACCGTGAACGGTTCGTCTTAGTGGTCCAGTCCGCTCCAGAACGTGCCGGGGGCGAGTTCGCGGCTGTCGCCGACCAGATCGCTGCCGCCGGTCTCGGCGAGCACCGAGTAGATCCTCTTCGCCGCTGCCACGCCGGCGTCGCCGTCGCTCTTGGGAATGCCGCTCCGGTACGCGTCCCGCAGCGCCAGGAAGGTCGCCTCGTCCCGCGCCCCCGTCAAGGGCCGGATGCGCTCCCATTCCGCGTCCGAGGTGGCGAGTATCTTCTTGGCCGCCGCCGAGGCGCGCAGGAAGCCCTTGATCGCCGCGTCGTGCTTGGCCGCCCATTTCTCGCTGAAGACCCAGCCCACGATCGGCATCTGCCGCGTGGCGCCGAAGGAGCGCAGCAGGTCGGGGATGGCGATCACCTGCTTCATGCCCCGGGCCTTGAGCCGCGCCTCGTAGTTCCAGAAGGTCAGCACCGCCGGGATCTCGCCCTTCAGCATCAGCTCGTTGAGCAGGGGCGGCGCGCCATAAACCGGCTGCGCCACGTTGGCCAGATCGACGCCGATGGTCTTGCGCGCATAGGCCCGCAGCAGCAGCCAGCTCTTGTCCACCGGCCCGCCCGCCACGCCGATCTTCTTGCCGCGAAGGTCGTCCAGGGACCGGATTCCCGAATCGGGCCGCACCAGGACCCCGCCCGCGACCACGGAGTGGGGGACGAAGGTGTAGTCGATGCCCTCGGCGCGCTGCCGCGACGCCCAGATCCAGTCGGTCACGAGCCCGGCGACCGCGCCGCCCGGGAGCGCCACCGCCGTCGCGTTCTTGCTGGCGAGCGGCACGACCTCGACCTTCACGCCCTCGGCGGTGTCGAGATGGTGATGCCGCATCACGTCGAGCTCCCAGTTGACCGTGCCGTACTGGAGAACCCCCACGCGCACGGTGGCCAGATCCTTCGCCGGCGAGGCGGCCCCGCCGTCGTGCAGGAACACCGCGCCTGCCGCCAGCGCGGCGAGGACCCCGAGCCCCACCAGGGCGAAGACCGTCCGCAACGACCCGGCGGCACGCGAGCGAGGAAAACCTGGCCTCAAGACGAAACCTCTCTAATAAGAAGGCCGCAGAAAATCGACCCGCACGCACTCCGAGCCACGGCGGGGGGCGGGAAGACCCGCCCCTACGTCAGCGGCATGATCAACAGTGATGGGAAGTTCCAGTTCACCTATGGCCTCCTGGAAGCCCGTCTCTGGCTGCCCGGGCAGGGGCGGGTGCTCACCGACTGGCCCGCGTTCTGGGCCGACGGCCAGAACTGGCCGGCTGACGGTGAGATCGACGTCGTCGAGGGACTCGGCGGTGAGGCCTGCTGGCACTTCGACTACCCGGGCCGGGCTCCCGGGGGCTGTCACCCCGGGAATTACGCGAACGGCTGGCATACCTTCGGTGCTGACTGGGAACCTGGGTCCATCACCTACTACTACGACGGCCACGTGGTGGGAACGCTCAGGTCGGGTATCACCTCAGCGCCGATGTACCTGATCCTCAACCTGGCGACCGCGAACGCCTACGGCATCCCGGTGCGCGTGCCCGCCACGATGCGGGTGTGCTACGTACGGGTGTGGCAGCACCCCGGCTGACCGTTCCGGAAATATCGCCGGCGGCGTGTGCGCCCGGCCACGGTGGGTCATAGCCCTGCGGGTCTTCGGCGAGCGACTCCAGCAGCCCGGCCAGCTCCTCCAGCTTGGAGTCGCAGCACAGCCCTGGCTACACGTCCCGGAAGCCGATCATCCGCTTGGCCATCTCCCGTGACATCTCCACCGCGGCGTGGATCGGCAGCCGTTCGGCCTGCAGGGCATGACTGACCTGGAGGGTGGCCCCCAGCTTCTCCTTGAACGCGGCAAGCGGGGAACTGGGCCGCGAGTGGCCCATCTCGTAGTAGCGGTACCCCTGCTCGCACGCATCCTCGATGACGAGGCGGTGCAGGTATTCGTTTGCGCGGACAGGGGCGGCGAGTTCCTTGTTCATCGCGCCCCGCCAGTACTTCACGTAGGGTCCGTGCCGGAGCACGATCAGGCCTGCCACCGGCACCCCCGCTGACCGTGCCAGCCACACCGCGCAGTTATCCCCGAACGACCAGGCGACCGCTGCCATCATCGCCGCCGGGGTTGCCCGGAGCGTCCGCCAGCGCGAGAGCCACAGCGGCTCGTGCTGCATGGCTGCCCAGCGCTGGATGGACTTCTCGTAGAGATCGCTGAACACCGGCAGCAGCCGCCCTGACCGGTCCACCTCGATGTCCAGGCCCGAGCGCTCGGCCTTGCGGATGGCCGTGCGCGCGGTGCCGCGGAACCGGTGCTGCCAGACCTCGCCGAAGCCGCCATCCAGGTCGAGGACATGGCAGCCGTGCCGGGTGGCCCGGAAGCGCTGGGCCGCCCGTGCCCAGGCGCTATCGTCCCCGTGCCGTAGCTGGATGTGAACCGACAGCAGTCCCCGCTGTGCCACGTCGGCCAGCACCGCCGCCGCTTCCGCCTCGCTGATCCGGCCGCCCTCGCAGATCGGGCCGCCGACGCCCCACGGGCCGGGCCAGGATCCGGTCGGGGCAGCCCAGGGCGGCCGGTGGCGGCGGCGCGCCATGGGCAGGATCACCCGCGCCCCGGTAGGGAGCTCGTACAGGAGGCTCACGTCCTGGTACCGCTGGCTGGCAAACAGGGCGTCCCGCCAGGCCAGCGACTGTGACACCACCGCATCCGGATCGGAGCCCAGCACGGACTCCCAGACTGGCCGGGGAACGGGGCTGGTGACCGCGGGCGTACCGCTGCCGGAGGTCACGCTGTCTCCCCTGTGCGTGCGGCGTCGGCCGGCGGCCGGCGGCTGAGGATCCAGTCCTCGGCCCGGCCGCGGGCCCGCTGGAACGCGATCCGGCCCCGCGAGAGCGGCAGCCGGTCGAAGCAGTATTCAGCAAAGGTGTGCTCTTGCCCGCCGATGCGTTCCTTGATGTTGGCCAGGCTCGCCTTCCCGACTGATTCCCCCATTTCGAGGTACCGGCAGCCGGAGTCACAGGCATGCTTGAGGCTCTCGGTCATCAGGATCTCGGACAGCCGGAACCGGGCCGACACGGATCTGTCGGCGAAGCAGCGCCAGCCGATAGCTGTCTCGCCGGCGTACAGCGAGATGGTCGCGCCGACGGGCCGGCCATCCCACCACGCCACCCAGATCCGGCAGTCCTCCCCCAGCCTGCTGGCCACGGCGGTGAACTTGCTGAATGGTTCCGCCCGCCGGGCCTGCCAGCGGGCGACGGCCGCCGGGACGCCGCGCTGGGCAGCCCGCCGGTCAATCCACCGCAGGTACACGCGGTAGAACGCCTCCAGCAGCGCCGGGGAGTTGCCATCGGTGATGGTGATGCCGGCGCTGTCCAGCTTGCGCCGCGCTGCCTTGATGTTGGCCCGGCCCCGCGGCGTCACCGACTGCTCCCAGAAGTCGGTGAAGGGGCCGCCGAAATGCGCGACGTGGACCGCACGCGGGATGACGAACGCGGCGCCGGACGCTGCACGCCAAGCCGGGGCTGCCCGGAAACCCGGGCGCACGCTCGCGCTGATGGCCCGCCCTCGGGCCAGGTCGGTGCTCACCAGGGCGACCTCGTCCGGGCGTACCCCGCCCGGCGCCAGCAGGCCACCGGTTCCCCACCCGGGGGGCCAGGATGCCTCCACCGCGAGGCCGGCGGGCAGGCCCGGCCGGCGGGCCATCATCAGCACCAACTGGCGCCCGTCCGGCGTCTCGTACAGGCGGCTGGCATCATGCCAGCCGCTGCCGGAACAGACGCAGTCCCGCCAGGCTGGCGTCTGGAACGCCATGGTCGCCGGATCGGCCGCCGCCACGGTGGCCCACACGCCGGCGGGGACCGGAGTGGTGACCCGTACCGTCCGGCCCTGCCATCGCAGGTCCCGTTGCCGTGGCGGCTCAGCCGGCGGCGCAGTGGCGCCCAGCCGGTCATGCCTGCGAGCTTTCATTCCCCCGCCTCCCCCGTTGTTGCCGGGTTCGTGTCCGGTTGCTGGCCGCGGGCGGGGTCGGCCGCCGGTTTTCGGGCGGGGAGCCACAGCCGGTGCCAGATGATGAGTGCTGCCGCCGTCACCGTCTGGGCGGCGAGCCACGCTGCGCCGAGCCCGGTGATCCCCAGCGGGCCCATGAGCAGATCGCTGAGCCCCCACACGAGAGCGCAGATGGCGACCTGGATGCCGACGACCATGCGCATCCGCCGCTGAGACCGGGTAACGCTGATGGCCGTGTTGGTGATCAGTGCGGGAAACGCCGCCAGCGCAAGCAGCCGGAGCGCGGTCGCGTCGGCAGCCGCATACCCGCGGCCGAACACCAGCAGGATGTACGGGGCAGCCGCGATGACCACCGCTACCACCGGCACCAGCAGCTTGGCCTGGTGGGTGATGGAACGCAGGCAGTGCTCGCGCAGCACGGACTGGTCCGCCGCCGTCTCGACCACCAGGGACGAGCCCATGTTCAGGCTGACCAGGTAGAGCGAGTAGCCGATGATCCAGGCCAGGGCGTAATGGCCGGCCGCGGCCGGACCGAGCCGGTCGATGATCAGGAGCGGCAGCAACGCGGTGGAGGCCAGCATGAACAGGCCGGCCAGGGAGTCGGGCACCACGTAGGCCCGGATCTGCCGTAAGGGCGGCAGTTCGCCGTCCGCCGGCTGCCGCCGCAGATGCCGGGGAACGGCCCGGCCGAAAAGGTAGACATTGGTCGGGATGACCGAGAGCGCAAAGGCAGCGGTCCAGGACACGTAAATGCCGGCGGCGGGCAGGAACCTCACCACCGGGATCATCAAGCCCAGCTTGACCAGCGAGAAGGCGGTGTTCTCCACTGGCACGAAGGTTGCCGCCCGTACTCCGGTCAGCGCGCTGTCCTGCAGCACGAAGATGGCGCCCGTAATGATCGACACGACGAACCAGGCAGCCAGGAGGGGGCTGGACCGCAGAAATTCGAGCTGTGGTTCCACGCGTGGAATGAGCAGGAAGAACACCAGCCCGGTCAGGCCGGCGAGCACCGCACTGGCCCCGTAAACGGTGAGGATGAAGCTCTTGGTCCGGCGCCCGCTAGTCGGCAGGAACCGGACCAGGGTGCTCATCAGGTTCAATTCCGCCACGCCGGCCAGGAACATGGTGATCGAGATGGCGGCCGAGTTGCGGCCCACCACAGTGGCCGGGTAGATGCGCGCCGCAGCGATCCAGTAGATGATCCCGATCCCCTGGGTCACCGCGGCACTGAAGATCAGTGCATGGCCGCTACGCAGCATGGGATCGCCGAGAATGCCAGCGAGGGGACGTACAAGGCCCCGCCAGATCCGCACTGCCACACCATCGTCGCGTGACCCAGATCCAGACGACACCATGCCAGGCAAAAGACGTCACCCCCGGCAACTGCTGTTGTACCGTCCCCCAAGAAGGCCTATCCGGTGCTCCGCCACATATGCACGCCTTGTATCAGGATAACCACCGGCGCTTGGGCGCGCTGGGCAGCGGGTTGTCCGTTGTTCTGACGACTTGCGCTGATCGCCTCCCTTGCGTGGGACGCTAAAGGCGCCAGGCCATCGCCGGCGGTCATCGGCAGGGCGCTGCGCGTTTACGGGCACGGCCTCAAGTCCAAGCCCAGCGCACAGAGGCGGCACAGTTTGCTGGCCCGAACGCGCGGTCAGGCGAGGTATCTCAGCGCGACCCGGGCTTCATCAGCAGTATGTTGCTGGCCATCGGCCGGCCTGACTGGTTCGGATACGTCCACTGGCGTGCGTCAGCCGATGACTTTGACGTTTTCCGCCTGGGGTCCCTTCTGGCCCTGGGTGATGTCGAACTCGACCTTCTGCCCCTCCTCCAGGCTGCGGTAGCCGCTACCTGTGATCGCGCTGAAGTGCACGAACACGTCTGGGCCACCCTCGACAGCGATGAAGCCGTAGCCCTTGTCGCCGTTGAACCACTTCACAGTGCCCTGCGCCATCTTGAACCTTCTCGGTGTGTCGATGCGGCGCCCCCCGTCACGGCCGTGCGGGCCCGCGCTTGCCATATCGCTGTGGCTAGCCCCTGGGCACGGGCCGCGCGCCGGTGGGATTCGGGCGCGCCACAGTCTCAAACCCATACTTCGAGTATCGTGGTATAGTGGAAGCAAGATGATAGAGGAACGTACTGACCTGAGTCCGGCGGCCGTGATCAGCGGCCTGGCGGCGCTCGCCCATGAGACCCGGCTGGAGCTGTTCCGGCAGCTGGTGCGCAAGGGCGGCAGCGGGGAGAGCGCCGGGGAACTCGCACGCAAGCTCGGGATCCCTCCGCAGACCCTTTCCTTTCACCTCAAGGAGATGACCCACGCGGGCCTGCTGCGGTCCCGGCGGGAGGGGCGTCACGTTTACTACGTCGTCGATTTCGATCATGCGCGGCGGCTCGTCGGTTACCTGAACGACTCCTGCTGCGCGGACGAGGATCGGTAGCCCGAAGGAGGCCAGCATCATGACTGACAACGACGTCAAGCAGCTCGTCAAGGACCATTACCGGCAGGAGGCACGCCGCGTGCTGAGCGGCACGGCTGCCAGCGGGACTGTTGATGCAGTCTCCAGTGACCTGTACCGCGAGGAAGACTCCGAAGCAGTCCCCGCCGAGGCGCTGGAGGCATCCCTGGGCTGCGGCAACCCGGCCGCGCTCGCCCAGCTGCAGCCGGGCGAAGTGGTGCTCGACCTCGGCTCGGGCGGCGGCATCGACGTGCTGCTCTCCGCCCGCCGGGTCGGCCCGTCCGGTAAGGCCTACGGCCTGGACATGACCGAGGAGATGCTCGAACTGGCGGAGCAGAACAAGGCGCGGTCCGGCCTGGAGAACGCCGAGTTCCTGCGGGGGGAGATCGAGAACATCCCGCTCCCGGACGCCGCAGTCGACGTGATCATCTCCAACTGCGTCATCAACCTGTCCGCCGACAAGGACCGGGTGCTGCGCGAGGCCTTCCGCGTGCTGCGGCCCGGCGGCCGATTCGCGGTCTCTGACATCGTCATCCGTGGCTCTATCCCTGCTGAGCTGCGCCAGCACGCCGGGCTGTGGGCCGGCTGCTTCGCCGGGGCGCTGGCAGAGAGCGACTACCGCGCCAAGCTGGAAGCTGCCGGGTTCGCCAGCATCGAGGTGCAGCCGACCCGCACCTTCGGCGAAGACGAGGCCCGTGAGTTCCTGGCCTCCCAGGGCCTGGATGCGGACCGGCTCGCGCCGCAGGTGGCCGGCAAGGTCATCAGCGCGTTCGTGCGGGCGGTGAAGCCATGACCAGCCTGCTGCAGGCGGCTGGCTGCCTGCCTGTGCCGGCGGGACGGACGCCATGAGCTGCCGTCTGTTACCAGCCCGGCGACCCGGGGGTCTTCCGCTACGAGGACGTGCCCGACTCTGGTGCGTTCCCGCCGCGCCACCGACTCAAGGTGTACGTCGTCGGGGCCGTCGGCGATCCGGAGCGCGCGGCTTGCGGCATACAGCTGCGCGAGCGGCACATCGCCGGACAACCCGAGCCCTCCATGCACCTGGATCGCGCGGTCGACGATCTCGGCGACGGCCCGCGGCACCGCGGCCTTGATGGCGGCCACCTCGATCCGCGCTCCCTTGTGCCCTGCTGTGTCGAGGAGCCAGGCGGTCTTGTACACCAGCAGCCGGAGCTGCTCGATCGTGATGCGCGATTCGGCGATGTCCCGCCGTACGACGCCCTGCTCGGCCAGCGTCGCCCCGAATGCGGTCCGCGACAGCGCCCGGCGCGCCATCAGTTCGAGCGCGCGCTCGCTCATCCCGATCGCGCGCATGCAGTGGTGCACGCGGCCCGGACCGAGGCGGCTCTGTGCGACGACGAAGCCCGCGCCGGCAGGACCGAGCAGGTTCGTCGCCGGCACGCGGGCGCCCTCGAAGCGCACCTCGCAGTGCCCCTGGTGGTCGTGGTAGCCGAACACGGTGAGGTCGCGGACGGGCGTCACGCCGGGGGTGTCGAGGGGCACGGGCACGAGCGAGTGTCGCTGGTGGACCCGGCGTCCGGGTCACTCACCCCGAGTACGAGTGCGACGCGGCAGCGCGGATCGGCGGCGCCGGTGATCCACCACTTGCGGCCGGTAATGACCAGGTCGTTGCCGTCACGCTCGATCCTGGTCGCGATATTCGTGGCGTCGGACGATGCGACGTCAGGCTCGGTCATCGCGAAGCACGAGCGGATCTCGCCTTCAAGCAGCGGGTCGAGCCACAGTCCGCGCGAGCGTGCCTCGGCCTGGAGTTCCTCGACGACCGGCGGAACGTGGTCCGGGTCGAGCGGCGTCGCGCGGCCACGCGCGTAGACGGCCTCGGCCGGGTAGACGCACTCGTCCATGAACGCCGCCAGGCGCCCCTGCAGCTCGCGCGACCGGTCGCTCAGGATGAAGTCCACGCGACGACACTACGCACGGCAGGACCCCGCCCGGCAAGGGCGAACGTCCCGGCACTGCCGGGCTGTGGTAGCTGGGTTATTCCGCCCGCAACTCCCTCTTGAGGATCTTCCCGGTTGGCCCCTTCGGCAGTTCGGCGGCGACCCGGATCTCGCGCGGGTACTTGTAGGCCGCCAGCCGCTCCCGGCAGTACGCAATGATCTCCTCCGGGTTGGCGTCCGCGCCCGGCTTCGGCACGACGAACGCGACCACCTCCTCGCCAACGCGCGGGTCCGGCTTGCCGACGACGGCGGCCTCTGCCACTGCTGGGTGGCCGAACAGGACCTCCTCGATCTCCCGTGGGTAGATGTTGTAGCCGCCCCGGATCAGCATGTCCTTCTTGCGGTCGACGATGAACAGGTAGCCGTCCTCGTCGGCGTAGGCGAGGTCGCCGGTGTGGAACCAGCCGCTGCGGAAGGCATCGGCGGTCTCCCCGGGCCGCCCGTAGTAGCCCTTCATGACGTTGTGGCCGCGGATGACGATCTCGCCGATGTTCTCCGGGCCGGGCAGGAGCGGCTTGTCCTGCTCGTCAACCACCCGGACCTCCACTCCCCAGATGGGCTTGCCGATGGACAGTACTTTGCGCTGCTCGGCACTGATGTTGAAGGTCGTGGTGCTGGCGGTCTCGGACAGGCCGTAGCCCTCCAGGATGACCACGCCCGGGAACTTCTCCTCGAACGCGCGGATCACCTCGCCCGGGATCGCGGCGCCGCCGGAAATCCCGACCCGCAGCGATGACAGGTCCCGGCCGGCCAGTTCCGCCTGCAACAGTGCGTAGTACATGGTCGGGACGCCGGAGAAGATCGTGCACCGGTGCCGCTCGATCGCCTCCAGCACCGCGCCCGGTTCGAACCGCGGGATGAGCACCAGTGTGCCCGCGAACCGCACCGCCGTGTTGAGCACGCTGGACAGGCCGAACACGTGGAACATCGGCAGTACCGCGACTCCGATGTCGTCGTCACGGAAGCCGAACAGCTCGCCGGCCACGGTGCAGTTCATGTACAGCTGGAAATGGGTGAGCTCGGCGCCCTTGGGCTTGCCGGTGGTCCCGCTGGTGTAGATGATCACTGCGGTGTCGTCGGCATTGGTGGGCTCGATCTCGCCGGTATCGCCGGCGAAATAGAGCTCGTCGTAGTGCTTGGTGCCCTCGGGCCGCTGGTCGTTGCCAGGGAGGTTCACCACGTACGTGGGCACGTTCCCGGCCTGCCGGGCTCCGGCGACCGCCTCCACTGCAAACCCCTCGAAGGTGATCAGCAGCCTGGACTCGGAGTCCTGCAGCTGGTAGGCGATCTCGGGCGCTTTCAGCAGCGGGTTCAGCGGGACCATCACCAGGCCGGCCTTGAGGATGGCGAAGTAGGTGAAGAGGAACTGCGGCAGGTTGGGCAACTGCACGGCGACCTTGTCGCCGCGGCGCAGCCCAGTGCCGAGCAGGGCGCTGGCCACGCGCCCTGAGATCTCGTCCACCTGAGCGTAGCTGAAGGTCAGGTCGCTGATGTGGCACAGCGGGCGATCCGGCTTGGCGTCGCGGGACTCCCGCAGCATGGTGGCCAGGTTGAAGCTCATGGCGCTCCTGATACGAACGGGTAACTCACCTTATGACGCCGCCCGGCCCCGAACGTAATGCCGCCTGCCGACATAACCCCGTGCCGGCCGTCGAATCGGTGCGGCGTGACTGGTCTGGAGGGCACCGGCTGGCGAGGTGCCCGTGGCAGACCTAACCATCCCTAACGAGCCTGGTGCCACTGGCCTCGTGCTCTCCAGCGACGGCAGTACGGTCTACGCCACGCTCGCCAATGGCGACGCCGTCTCCGCCATCAGCACCACCACCCTCACCGGCCCTCAAGGCCGCCCGCCTATCCCCCACCGAAGCCCTCTGGATCAGCTGACATCGTCAGCAAGAGTGTCCGACCTGCGGGCTAGCTTCCTGATGAGAAGACCAGCCGAGGCATGGGCCGGGGCCAGCGTTTCGTCCGAACCTTCAGCATGTTGTCTAGTTAGGATCTCGACCTATGGCGGTCCATCCTTTGCCGATGTCACCACCGGCTCCGCGACTAGGGCCCGACCAGGTGCTTGAAACCCTGCTCAGCGAGGGCGAGACGTGGGGTGATAGCTCGGAGTGGCTGCCAGCCCTGCCCTCTGAATCGGCCGACTTGTGGTTCACCAGCCCGCCGTACGCTGACGCCCGCGCCTACAGCCGGATCCACCCGGATCGCTACGTCGACTGGTTCCTGCCCTACGGCAAGCTGATGCTGGAAGCGACGAAGGACACCGGCTGGCTGGTGCTCAACATAAAGAACCGCGTCGCGAAGTCCGGTCCGCTCCAGGGCCAACGACATCCCTACGTCTACCAGTTGGTGATCGCCCTTCAGCAGCAGGGCTGGCGGTGGCTGGAGACCTACATCTGGTCCAAGCCCAACGCCGTCCCGGGCAGGTTCGGGCCGCGGACGAAGGACAGCTTCGAGTACGTTTACGCGTTTGCCAAGGGCCCGAAGCCGTACTTCGATCTGGATGCGATCCGGGTGCCCTACAAGACGACCCCGGAAGAGATCGAACGGCGCAAACTCGACAAGCTGGGCCGCCGCAACACCGGCGCGGGATTCGGCCGGGACCGGACGACGACGTACCTGCGCGGGGGCGCTGATCCCGGCAATGTGGTCTCCGTGCCGCAAACCTACAACCAGCACAAGGGAGCCGGTGGCCACACCGCCGCCATGCCCGAGGGCCTGGCCGAGTTCTTCATCAGGGCGTGTTCACCAGAGGGCGGCGTGGTCATCGACCCGTTTGCCGGATCGGGTACGACTGCCGTGGTCGCCCGGCGTCTTGGCCGCCTGGGTGGTGGGCTGGAGATACACCGGAGCTTCGTCGACGCCGCCCATGAGCGCCTCCAGCGCGGCGAACCTGATGATGTCCCGGTCGTCATCGACCTCGCCCGCTGACCGCCGCCATGGCGACGATCGGGCAGACCATCGACTACATCGTCGCTGCACCGACGTGGGACGAACGGGTTGCCCGCGTCCGCCAGATCCCGCAGCGTCATGGCACGGACGAGCATGCGACGATTCACGCCGACGTGGCCAGGCTCCTCTATGTACCTCATCTGGCCCCGGACTACGCCTACGTGCCGACGTCCGGCTTCTATGAGCTGCCACACTTCCAGGCCGCCTATGACAAGCTCGTCGCCGCTACCGACGGGTTCAGGGATGTGACGGTGGACCGGCTGGCGGCGTCCATCCGGGCTGAGCCCACTGTTCTGCTGCCGCTGCGGACGATGACGGGCCTCCTGAAGAAGGAGTTCGCCTGGACATCCAAACTCGTCGCGGAGCCATTGGGCATGAAACCGCTGTCGGAGAGCAAGGTCGACTCGATGGAGCGCTCAGGATCACCGACCTCAGCAGCGCAGGCGCGGGTGGCCGCGGAGACCGTTGACCAGATCATGCAGGGCGGCTTGTTCGGCGACCCGCCCGGGCGCTTCAAATCGAAGCAGGACAAACCCGACACGGTCGCGGGATGGCTTTCGGTACGCGGGTATGCCGCCAACGGCGTGCCATATGCCGTCTTCCTTCACCAGCGCCATTACGGGGGGCCATTCCGCCAAGTACTCGACGCTGCGTCAGAACTGCGGGGAAACATGATCGAGAACGCGGTCGAGGCGCTGTTCACCGAGCACGGGATCCAGTTCATCCGCACTGGCTCGCACAACCAGGCTGAGATAACAGCGAGGTTTGAGGTCACCGTGCGGCCCACACCCGACTTTGTCGTCTACGACAGCTCCGACAACCTCCGGGCAATGCTGGAGTGCAAACTGACCAATGATGGCGGCACCGCGCGGGACAAGGCGCTGCGGTTTGAGCGGCTCCGCGACGAGTCGGTGCGGCTGGGCGGCGTACCGCTCATCGCCGTGCTTGGCGGGCTCGGCTGGACGCGCGTAAACGATACGCTCGGCCCCGTCATTCGCGACTGCGACGGGCGGGTGTTCTCTGTTGGCAACCTCCCCGACATGCTGACCGTATCCCCGTTCCCGACGCTGCTCAGCAAGAGTTGATCAAGAGGCCGGTTGCCATAGTCGCGTGCCATGTGCCCGTTAGCACGGCTCACCGTGGTAAGCGCCCCGCCCTGAGCACTGCCATATCGATCGGGTATACGTGGGGCCATGCGCGATGACCTGCCTATCTGCCGGACCTGCGGGGTGCAGTACCCGGCTCCCCGCGAGGATTGCCCGATCTGCCTGGACGAGCGCCAGTACGTCGGCTGGAACGGCCAGCAGTGGACTTCGCTGGCGGAACTCAAGGCAGCCGGGCACCGGGGCAGGGTCGAGGAAGAAGGCCCCGGTGTCGTCGGGATCGGCGCGGAGCCCGCCACAGCTATCGGCCAGCGGGCGCTGCTGGTCCGCACGCCGGGCGGCAACGTGCTCTGGGACATGATCACATACCTCGACGACGATCTCGTCGCCCAGGTGAGCGCCCTCGGCGGGGTCAGCGCGGTCGCGATCAGCCATCCGCACTACTACGGAACGATGGTTGACTGGGCGCACGCCTTCGGTGCCCCCGTCTACGTTCACTCCGCCGACCGCCAGTGGATAGCCAGACCCGACGACTCAGTCGTGTTCTGGGAGGGAGACACCAACGTCATCGGCGACGGGCTCACCCTGATTAATGCGGGCGTCCACTTCGACGGTGGTCAGGTGCTGCACTGGTCGGACGGCGACAGTGGCAACGGAGCCCTGTTCTCCGGCGACATCCTCCAGGTCGTGCCGGACCGCCGCTGGGTCGGCTTCATGTACAGCTACCCGAACCTCATTCCCGAACGGCCCCGCACGATACGCCGCGCGCTCTCACTGCTGGAACCGTACCGGTTCGACCGGGTCTACGGCGCCTGGTGGAAGCGCGTCGTCTACGCTGACGGTGCCGCCGCGGTCCGCCGATCCGCCGACCGCTACCTCGAGTTCGCCCTGGACGACACAGCCCCTTAACCGCCTGCACCAGCGAACTCCCGGCCGGCGGTCTTCCGGAGCGGAAGTTGCCCGGGCTGCCATGGCGGCCATGTCTGAGACGATTGGCGGTGTGCACAACCCATGGCTACCCGGACGACCCGGTGAGTGAGAAGCCATGCGCTGGTACGTGATCGCTCTGAGAAATCACCTGGATTCCAACTTCTACGGGCGCGCCAGCCGCACGGAATTCTGGATGTTCTACCTTGTCAACGCTGTCATCGTAGGCGTGCTCGCCGTGACCATCAGGGTCCTGATCCTTTTGCGGCACGCCGCTCAAAGCCATCAAGGAGCAGCAGCACAGCCGGCGTTGTCGGCGCTGCATGTTGCCGTCGCCGTACTCGTGCTCTACGTCGTCGTGATGATTTTCCCAAGCCTGACCGTGGCGGTACGGCGGTTGCATGACACCGGCCGACCCGGGCCGTATCTGCTCTTCTGCTATATCCCGTTCGGCTTCATCTGGCTGCTGACCTTCTTCGCCGAAAAGGGCCAGGCAGGTGACAACCAGTACGGCCCGGACCCAAGGAGTGCGGTCAGCGGCGGACCGGCAACCCGGAAACCGGCCGGATCCTCCTGACCCGGAAGGGCGACTGCCGTCTCCCATGCCACCGCCTGCAGCAGACGCCCGAAGCGTCTCATACCCGCCGGCGCGGGACGACCCCAGCGAATGGACGGTCATCAGGCGCGGGTGGCGCGGTGGTCCGGATAGTCAGCCGGGGCAGCAGCAGATGGACCAGGGGCCCGATACCGACCGCGTACAGAACGGTGCCGGCCCCGACAGTCCCGCCGAGCAGCCACCCGGTGGCAAGGACGGTCAGTTCTATGCACGTGCGCACCACGCGCAGCGAATGGCCACGTCCAGCGATGCCGGTCATCAGGCCATCCCGGGGCCCAGGCCCCAGCCCAGCCCCGAGGTAGCAGGCGGTGGCGACGCCGTTGAGCAGGACCCCGCTGAGCAGGGCCGCCCATCGCAGCGGAAGGCTGACCGGAGCGGGAACCACGGCGAGCACCAGGTCGATCACGGTACCGATGACCACCACGTTGCAGGCGGTGCCGACCCCCGGGCGCTGGCGCAGTGGGACCCACATCAGCAGCACCGCGGCGCCGACGATGATGGACCAGGTTCCGATGGGGATTCCGGTCCGGCGGGCAAGACCCTGATGGAGCACGTCCCAGGGGTCCAGGCCGAGCCCGCCAAGCACCAGCAAAGCGTCGCTGACCCCGTACAGGATCAGCCCCGTGAACAACTGACCCAGGCGCCGTGCCAGCGCCTCGCGCGGTGGCGCACTGACGACCCACTGAGCGGCCTTCGCGAGCCTCACGATCCCCTCCCCGTTGCCAATTGGCTCAACACCGGCCACACTGACAGTCAAATGGCTATCTGAAAAGAGCCAATTGACACGTAATGGCCTGGGGGTTGGGGCTGAGCCTGGGGCTGGGCCTGGGCCTGGGGGCTAGGCCTGGCGCTGGGCCTGGGGCTGGGCCTGGGGGCTGGGCCTGGGGCTGGGTAGGCCTGGGGCCTGGGAGCGGGAGGCTGGAGGATGGCGATGAGGACCGTTTCGGAGCCACACCTGGTCCGGCTGCTCGGCGATTGGCAGGGCGCGCAGGCCCGGGGAGGCGGGCGCGACGGTGCTCCGGCCTATGCCCGGCTGGCCGGGGCCATCCGGGCCTTGCTGCTTGATGCCCGGCTGCCCGCCGGCGCACGTCTGCCGGCTGAGCGCCGGCTCGCGACCGTGCTGGGGATGAGCCGGACCACGGTCGCCACTGCCTACCGGCTGCTGCGTGAGGACGGGTACCTGACCAGCCGCCAGGGTTCCGGCAGTGTCACGGCGCTACCGCCGGGACGGCTGCGCCGGCATGCGCCCTGGACCCCGGCGGTGAGCGATGACGTGGACGCACTCGACCTGGCGCTGGCCGCGCCGGAGGCGTGCGACCAGGTTCCCGAGGCCATGGCCGCAGCGCTGGACCTCCTGCCGGCTTACCTGCACGGGCACGGGTACGACAGCTACGGCCTGCCGGTCCTGCGGGAGGCGATTGCCCACCGGTACACCCAGCGGGGACTGGCGACAGCAGCCGAGCAGATCTTCGTGACCAACGGCGCGCAGCATGCCATGGACCTTGTGCTGCGCTGCCTGATCAGCCCGCTCGACCCGGTGCTGATCGAATCCCCGACCTACCCGAACACCCTGGACATGCTGACCATGGCCCGGGCCCGGATGGTGGCGGTGGGCATGACCCCGGCGGGGTGGGACGTCGGCCTGCTGGTGTCGTCGCTGCGCCACAGCCTGCCCAGACTGGCCTACCTCATGCCCGACTTCCACAACCCGGCCGGGCACCTGATGGCAGCGCAGGACAGGGCCACGCTGGCTGCCGCTGCCGCTGCTGTCGGCACCCGCCTGGTCATCGACGAGACCTTCGCCGAATTGCCGCTCGGCCACGAGAGGGGATCCGCGCAGCCGGCCCCGTTGGCCGCCTGGGACCCGGCCGGGCAGGTGATCACGATCGGCTCGATGAGCAAGACGTTCTGGGCCGGGCTGAGGGTCGGCTGGGTTCGCGCCGACCCCGGCCTGGTCAGCCAGTTGCAGGCCACCCGCGGCCCCTCTGACCTGGCCAGCCCGGTGGTTGAGCAGCTCGCCGCTGCCTGGCTGCTGGAACGTGCGGACACTTTGCTCCCGGCCCGCCGTGCGGTCCTGACCCAGCGCAGGGACGCACTCGCGGCCGCACTTGCCGAGCACCTGCCGACGTGGACCTTCCGCCTCCCCGAGGGCGGTCTTTCGATCTGGGCCCGGCTGGGCGCCCCGGTCAGCAGCGTTCTGGCCCAGACGGCGGAACAGCACCACCTGCGGCTGGTGCCCGGCCCACGGTTTGGTCCCGGCGGCGGTCTGGAAGGCTACCTGCGGCTGCCGTTCACGCTCCCCGGACCCGAACTCGCCGAGGCGGTCAGCCGGCTCGCGGCCGCGCACGGCAGCCTCGGGCCGCCGGGGACCCCGCCGCCAGCGGTGGCGCGCACCCCGGTCGCCTGAACGACCATGCGGCCGGGTCATCCCGCCGGGCCTGCCGGGGTCCGGGCCCACGATGTCCGGGGCCCGTGAAGTCCAGCCCTCATGATGTCCGGCATGGGCAAAGATGAGAACATGCGCGGTTGTGGTGAACGAGCTTGGCGGGCCCGGTGTTCTCGCCGCGCGCCGCACGACAGGCAAACTGCTCCTGCTGCCCCGCTGACCGGCCCGGGGGCGCCATGCTGACGGTGGTGACCGGCGTCGACTCCGTCCGCAAGGTGACCGCCAGCCGCCGGATCCGGGTGATCACCATCATCGGCTGCGCACTGGTCTGGACCGTGCTGGGCGTCGGGGTGATCACCAGTTTCTCCACCGCGCTGAACGATTCGCTCCTCATCATGCTCTACCTCCTGGCGCCGTGGACCGCGGTGAACCTGACCGACTTCTTCTTCTTCGTCCGGCGCGGTCACTACGCCATCACCGAGATCTTCCGCCCCGGGTAGGGTGGGCCGCCCGGCGAGGTCCCGAGTTCAATTTTCGTGAACTCCGGCCTTTACGGGAACTGGGCGTGGCGCGGCCTGCTGTGCTACCTGCTCGGCCTCGCGCTGGAAATCCCCTTCATGGCGCTCAGCTTCTACCCCGGGCCGGCTGCCAGCGCCCTGTCCGGCGTGGACATCTCCTTCGTCGTCGGGCTGGTGGTGGCGGGCGGGACCTACCTGCTGATCACCCGTGGCCTCGACCTGTCCGCGGAACAGCCGGCGATCGAGCGCAGCGAGGCCGAACTGGCCGCCATGGCGCAGGCGTGACGCCGGTGGACCAGGGTGCTGAGCAGGAGGTGCTAGCGGCTGCGGCCCGGCTGGTGACCGCGTTCGCCGCGAGTGACGCCGAGCGGAATTTCGCCTGCTTCGTGCCTGAGGCCAGCTTCGTCTTCCACAACGTGGCCGGCTGGCTTGGTGAGCGGAGCGAGTACGAGCGACTATGGACGTCGTGGGAAGTGGATGGGTTCCGGGTGGAGGCGTGCCGCTCCCTTGAGCCGAGGGTGAGCCTGGTCGCCACGGATGTGGCAGTGTTCACCCACCGGGTGCGGACCCGGCTGGCCGGGGTGAGCGGCGAACTGGCCGAACGGGAGACCATCGTGTTCCATCGCTCGCCGGAGGGAGCCTGGCTCGCCGTCCACGAGCACCTGTCGCCTGACCCAGTGGAGGACAACGCATGACTGAACTCCCGGCAGGTCCCCCCGACGCCCGGGCTGTGCCGCGGTTCGCCGGCCCCGACACCTTCGCCAGGTTGCCCAGGCTGGCCGACGTGAACTCGGCCGCGGTGGCGGTGCTCGGCGTGCCGTTCGATTCGGGTGTCTCCTACCGCCCCGGCGCACGGTTCGGCCCTGCCTCGGTGCGGGCCGGCTCCAAACTGCTCCGCCCGTACCACCCGGGGCTGGGCGTGGAACCCTGGAACGTCCACCAGGTGGCCGACGCCGGTGACGTCGCCGTCAACCCCTTCGACCTGGCAGAGGCGGTCAGCCAGGTCGAGGCCGGGGCCCGGTCGGCACTCACGGCCGCCGGCCATCTGATCGCCGTGGGCGGGGACCACACCATCGCGCTGCCGCTGCTGCGGGCCACCGCCGAGCGGCACGGCCCGGTTGCCCTCATCCACTTCGACGCGCATCTGGACACCTGGGACACCTACTTCGGCGCGCCTTACACCCACGGCACGCCGTTCCGGCGGGCTGTCGAGGAGGGGCTGCTGGCACTCGAATGCTCCGCCCACGTGGGAGTGCGGGGACCGCTGTATTCGGCCGCTGACCTGTCCGAGGACCGCGGGCTGGGGTTCGCGACGGTGTCCACGGCCGAACTCGCCCGGCGAGGGGTGGACGAGGCGGTCGACCGGATCCGCCAGCGTGTCGGCAACCGCCCGGTGTACGTGAGTGTGGACATCGACGTGCTCGACCCGGCACACGCGCCCGGCACCGGTACGCCTGAACCGGGTGGGCTCACCACCAGGGAACTCCAGCTGATCCTGCGCGGCCTGGACGGCGTGCGGCTGGCCGGGGCCGACGTGGTCGAGGTCTCCCCGCCCTACGACCACGCCGAGCTCACCGCGCTGGCGGCGGCTAACGTCGTCTACGAACTGCTCGGCCTGTTCGCGCTCGCCGATGCCCCGTCCCCGCGATCCGCGGACGGCGCCTGGAACCAGGCAGCGCCGGGCGCGACGTGATCACGCTCGCGGTCTGCCAGCTCGCCCTGGGCGTCGGTGACCTGGACGCGAACGCGGCAGCCGCCGCCGCGGCCGTGGCGCAGGCGGCAGCAAGGAACGCCCGCCTGGTGGTCCTGCCGGAGCTGTGCGACACCGGTTATGTGTTCCGTGCCGCCGCCGAAGCCCGCGCCCTGGCATCCCCTGCCGGCGGCAACCCCACGCTGGGCCGGTGGCAGGCACTCGCCGCCCAGTTCGGCGTGGTGATCGCCGGCGGGTTCTGCGAGGTGGCCGGGGACGGCATCCTCTACAACAGCGCCGCCGTCGTGGACGCGTCAGGAACGCTGGCCGTGTACCGGAAGGCGCACCTGTGGGACGCCGAGAAACTCATCTTCACCCCGGGTGACGCACCGCCCCCCGTGGTGCACCTGCCGTTCGGCAAGGTCGCCCTGATGATCTGCTACGACCTCGAGTTCCCGGAGTGGGTGCGGCTGGCCGCGCTGGCCGGTGCCGACCTCATCGCGGCGCCGGTGAACTGGCCGGCGATGCCGGTCCCGGCGGGAGAGCGGCCGGCAGAGGTCGTGCGGGTGCAGGCCGGCGCCTCGGCCAACGGCGTGTTCATCGCGGTCGCCGACCGCTGCCGGGACGAACGCGGTGTCTCCTGGGTGGGCGGGACCGTCATCGTCGGACCGGACGGTTACCCGCTGGCGGGCCCGGTCGTGGCTGACCGGCCCGCGGTGCTCACCGTGGAATGCGACCTGTCCCGCGCCGCGGACAAGCAGATCAGCGCGCATAACGACGTGCTGGCCGACCGCCGGCCCGCCCTGTACGGCCAGGTATCGCAGGACTGACCGGGAACCAGCAAGCCGGAGTCCCGCCCCTGATATATCTTGATATCAAGGTATATTGCGCGGGAAGGGAGGCCGCTGTGATCCACCATGTCCAGCTCGCATGCCCGGCCGGCAGCGAGGACGCGCTGCGCGGCTGGAATTCCTTGAGCGGGCCGGGCCGGGCTGAGCGGGCCGGCGCGGGACGGAACGTCAGGCGGAAAGATCTTGGGCGGTCAGTTCTCCATGGCGATCTTGGCGGCCCGGACGCGGCTGCGCTGGTCCTCGCGGGCTTGCGGGATGATCACGACCGGGCAGGCGGCGGCACGCAGGCAGTCGCTGGTGATCGAGCCGATGAGTGCACCGCTGACCGAGCCGTAGCCGTGTGAGCCGACGACCAGCAGGTCAGCGCGCTGCGTTGCGGCTATCAGGGCGATGCTGGCGCGGGAGCGCACCGGCCGCGGGCCGGCCCCCCGGCCAGGTGGTTCGCCCGGCCCGGTTTCGATGCTGACCTGCACCTTCGCCAGGGGCCCGGCCAGGACCTCGGAGAGCATGTTCGTGAGCATCTCGCGGGCCTCGCCCTGCGCCCAGGGGGACGTGCGTGGTGGCATCGGCACCACGGTGTGAACCACTTTCAGCCGCGCCTTGCGGTGCAGTGCCTCGGCCGCTGCCCAGCGGAGGGCGTCCCTGGAGGTGAAGGAGTCGTCAACCCCGACCACGATCATGCCGAACCGCGGTGGCCTGTCCTGGCCTTCCCGCACCGCGGCCACCGGGCAGGTGGCGAACGCCGCCGTGCGCCGTGACACCGACCGGAATATCCCAGAAAACGCGCCGCGCACGTGCGAGCCGACGACCAGCAGGGCCGCGCCGTGGCTGGCCGCAGTCAGTGCCTCGGCCGCGTGGCTTTGCACCGTCAGCCGCTCCACCCCGGCGGGAAGCCGCTCGAACGCCTGCGCGAGCAGATCCCGCAGCAGGGCCTCGGCCTCGGGCCGGCGGCCCGGTGGCTCCCAGGCATGCACCACGTGCAGATGTGTCTGGCGGAGGCGGGCCTCCTGCCCAGCCCACCGCAGTGCGGCAACAGATCCGGCTGACCGGTCCACTCCCACCACGATGCGGTCCTGATTCCCGCACAACGGCGAGTGCACGTGCGGCTCGTCCATGACCTTTCGCACCCCCGTGGCCTCATGCCCCACTCATTTCCAGGCTGTGCCGTGAGCGCGGCGGGAGGAAGGGAACACCGCACTGGAAAGGAAGGGAACAAGGTCGGGCCAGGCCAGGACGTTTGGCAGTGGGCCGGCAGCGCGGCGGCGCGGTGCGCTGGTAGGGGGTGGTGGCCCTGGCAGTGGGGCGTGCGGGTTGCGTGCTCGCACCTATGACCGGGCGCAACCGGGGTAGGAACCTCCCCGGCGGGACCGGCGGGACGGGGGGCGCGCCGGCGGCCGGGAGCCAGGGTTCGGTGTCCGCTCGATTTGGGGGAGACGATGGCTACCTGTGAGAACTGCGGCAACGACTACGCCAAGACGTTCGAGGTGCTCATGAACGGTGAGGCGCACGTGTTTGACAGCTTCGAGTGTGCGATCCACCGGCTGGCGCCGTCTTGTGAGCACTGCGGCTGCCGGATCATCGGGCACGGCGTGGAGGCGGGCGACATGATGTTCTGCTGCGCCTCGTGCGCGACCGCGCAGGGCGCGGTGGGCCTGCGTGACCACGTCCCGGCCTGATCTGATCACGCCGGACGGGACCGCCCGGGCTGGATCTGGCCGCCCGGGACGGGCCGAACGCGAGGCAGGTGGTGACAAAAGACCTCTGGGGCGTTCGCGGTCAATGCTGCACGCTGGAGAAAAGGCCTGGCGTCGTACCCGCTGAATCGAGCCCAGCCGGGCCGGGGAGCCGGGCCGACCCGGCCGGGCGAGGAGGACCGATGATCAGGCAAATCGGCTCGCAATATCAGGAGCCGTCGGGAACCGCGCTTGAGGAGCGGGTGCACCAGTTGGAGACCCAGGTGGCGACGCTGGCGGACGCACTGCGGGTGCTGGCGCGCGGGCTTGAGGATGGTCCCATGGCCGAGCCGGGGGACCGGACGGTGGTGGAGGCTGCCCGGCAGGCCTACGACCTGCTGCTCGCCGCCCGGGCGCCGTCAGCAGCGGATGAGGATTCCGGCGACCGCGGCTAGCGCCGCTCAGTTCCCATCGGTGCCAGCGCCGTGCTCTGGCTGGTCCTCGCCGTTCAGCATGTCCAGGGCGTCAACAGCGACCCGCAGCCGTTCCACCGCGGCCAGGATCGCCGGATCGATGACCGGTCCCTCGCCACCGCTGCTTGCCTCGGGACTGGGCCACTCGTACAGATCCACCACGGCGAGGGCGGCCTCCTGCAAATGCTCCGCTGGCGCGCCCGCGTCAAGCAGGCAGGCCAGATGCCGCACTGGTGCGATCAGCGGGGCGATCTCATCGGGGACGTGCTCGGTGGGCAGGTGATGGTGCATTGCCTGGACCAGTCGGGCGACATCAGCGCGGAGTGCTTCTTCGCGTTCAGCCCGGGCCGCGTCGACCATGCTCTGACCCTACTCAGCGGACCCGGAACCGGTCAGCGGCTGGGGGTGGAAAAACGGATCCACTGGAGGTGGAGATGTCAATGTGCGCCGTTCCGCTCATTACCCGCCGGCCCCGGACGCTATGGCGGGGAGGGGCTTCCGCTTATGTTGCGGATCACCATTGCGCGGTGCGTGGATCTGGCTGGATCCGCTCCCCCGCGTCTTCCGGGTCTTTGCCCCTTCCCGCACTCTCAGTATATCTCATTGCGCCTCTCACGACCAGGCAGCTTCGCAGGTCACAGGCCTGGGCGGGCCGCGCCCTGCCCGGGGCAGCCCCGGTGAGCCCGGCCGGCCGCCCTGGCCCGGGGCCTGGTGTCCCCGGTTCCCAGATCCGGGGCAGGGGAAGGGACAGGTAAGGAGATGGACCTCATTGAGCAAACGCCCTACCGGTTCCTGATCCCCCAGCAGGGGGCGATGCGGGTACCAGGGATCGTCTATGCGTCCAGGGCCCTGCTGCCGGCCCTGTCCGGGGATCGCTCCCTGGAGCAGGTAGTGAACGTGGCCACCTTGCCCGGCATTGTCGAAGCGTCCTACGCCATGCCCGACATGCACTGGGGCTATGGCTTCCCGATCGGCGGGGTCGCCGCCACCGATCCGGCCATCGGTGGCGTGGTGTCGCCCGGCGGGGTGGGGTTCGACATCTCATGCGGTGTCCGGCTGCTGGCGGCCGAGGTGGACGCCGACGAACTCAAGCCCGTGCTGGGGCAGGTCACGGACCGGCTGGCGGCGGCGACCCCGCGCGGGGCGGGGCGGGGCGGGATCTGGCGGCTGACCGGTGCCGGGCAGATGAGACGGGTGCTGACCGGCGGGGCCCGGTACGCGGTCGAGCAGGGGCACGGGGTCGAGCGTGACCTGCTGCGGTGTGAAGACGAGGGCGCTGTCGCCGACGCGGACCCGTCCCAGGTCAGCACCAGGGCCATTGACCGTGGCCTGCACCAGGTGGGCAGCCTGGGCTCGGGCAACCACTTCCTGGAGGTCCAGGCGGTCGAGGAGATCTACGACGATGTCGCGGCACAGCGGTTCGGCCTGCGGCCCAGGCAGGTCTGCGTCATGATCCACTGCGGCTCCCGGGGCCTGGGCCACCAGATCTGCGGTGATCACGTCCGCGCGATGGAGAAGGCGATGCGGCGCTACGGCATCAGCGTGCCTGACCGCCAGCTCGCGTGCGCCCCGGTCAGGTCTCCCGAAGGCCAGGGCTACCTGGGGGCGATGGCCGCGGCGGCCAACTATGGCCGCGCCAACCGCCAGGTTCTGGCCAGCACCGTGCGGCACATCTTTTCCCAAACGCCCGGCGGTAGCCTCGACCTCGTCTACGACATATCGCACAACCTGGCGAAGATAGAAACCCACCTGGTGGAGGGCAAGACGGTGTCGCTGTGCGTGCACCGTAAGGGCGCCACCAGGGCACTACCGCCTGGTCACCCCGACCTGCCGGCGGACCTGCGCGAGGTGGGCCAGCCCGTGCTCATCCCCGGCTCGATGGGCACCTGTTCGTACGTGCTGGTCGGCATCCCGGGGGGTGGCGCGTTTGCCTCTACCTGCCACGGCGCCGGCCGGGTGATGAGCCGGCACCAGGCGCTGCGCGAGGTGAGCGGACCGGAGCTGCAGCGGCGGCTGCAGGCACGGGGGATCGAGGTCCGCGGGGCGTCATCGCGCGGGCTGGCCGAGGAGACCCCGGAGGCCTACAAGGACGTCACCGAGGTCGTGGCGGCGGCCGAGGGCGCTGGCCTGTGCCGCAAGGTCGCCAGGCTGGTCCCGCTGGGTGTGGTCAAAGGCTAACGGGCTTCGCCCCAGCCCGCCCGGTGGTCTGGCGCCGCGTCAGGCCATGCCTGCCTGCGCGGCGGGACTTGCCCGGTTCGTGCTGCCATGGCGCCTAGATCGGTCACCCTGCGGGCCGGAGTCAGACGTCGATCGTCACCGCGCATGACCAGCGCCCGGATGGGTCCCGGCCGCATTGCAGCCCGGACAGGGAAGCGGCCTTGGGGGCGGCGCCGGTGATCTCCACCTCGTTCAGGCCGGTCACGTGGAAGGACAGGTCGATCCCGCCATCGTCGGCGCGGCGCGCACTCACGGAGACAGGGATCTCACCGTCAGCGTCCAGCCCGTAGATGACCTCCTCGACGGCGGCGGCGACCAGGTCGGCATCGGTTTCGCCGGTCAGATGACGCTCCACCAGGTGCCCGCTGGCGTGGCGCTGGCGGGCGGGGCGGATGTCGGCGAAGCTGTCCACCAGGGCACGGACCGCCTCAGCGACGCATTCCTCCCTGGTCGCGGCCCATGCCTCGATCCGCAGATCGGCTGTATGCGGCACACTCCTGTGCCCGCGCGGGTACTGGCCCGCTGGCTCTGATCGCTGCTCCATCCCGGAAGATTCTCCCCCCCGGGCAGCGGTGCCGCCAGCATGCACGGGCTTGCCCTGATCAGTTACTGACGGAAGAATCGGCCCTCTATGACACCCGCAGCTGACCGTTACTTCGAGGACTTCGTACCGGGCTCCACCCACGAGTTCGGTCCCACCGTGGTGGACGAGGCCGAGATCATCGAATTCGCCCGCCGCTACGATCCGCAGCCTATCCACACCGACCCCGAGTGGGCGCGTACCGGCCCGTTCGGCGGGCTGATCGCCAGCGGGTGGCATACCACGGCGATGATGATGCGCCTGCTGGTCGAGCAGTATCTGCCGTCGGCGGCAAGCCTGGCGTCCCCGGGGATCGATGAACTGCGCTGGCTGCGGCCGGTGCGCCCCGGCGTTGAACTGCGGGTCCGGGTCACGGTGATCGAGACCCGGCCGTCGGCGTCCAAGTCTGACCGGGGACTGCTCCGGTCGAAGATCGAGGTGTTCGGGACCGGCGGGTCGGCAGTCATGACCATGATCGCGCTCAACATGATCCGCCGCAGGCCAGCCGCCCAGGAGAACTGACCGCTGCTCTTGGGCCCGTACCTGGCGGGTGGGATCCGGTTCCAGAGGGAACGACTACCGGCGTGGGACCCGGCCGGGGATCTGCCGGCGGCAGGCCCGCTCAGGACCGGGGCAGGTGCCAGGCAGGGGCGGCGTCCCGGGAGGTGCAGCACCGGGCCGGCGGGAGGCGGACATGGGTGACTTCTTCGGGATCGTGGCGGCTGGCCCGTTCTTTTTCGTGAGTGCCTGGGTGCTGATGCTCTTCGCCGGCGCTGTGGGCACTGACGTCGGTATCCGGCCGTTCGGCTACATCACGTCGATGGTCGTGACCATCGCGCTGTGGCTGACGGTGGCGCCAGCGATCGGCGCCATCGCCCGCGCCGGCCGGAAGAGCTGATCAGCGGGGGTGGCCTGGCGGGGACTGGTTCCGGGGCCGGATGGGGAACAGGACGCGGTCGAGCCTGACCGCGGCGTAGCCCAGTGTCGAGAGCGCGCACACCACGACCAGATCGAAGAGGGTCAGTGGCTCGGTTCCCAGCAGGTCGCGCAGGAAGGGCACATACAGGCCGGCGAACTGCAGCAGCAGCGCCACCGCCACCGCCACCGGAAGCAGGGGGTTGGTCATCGTGCCGGGCCGGGACCGGGAACCCAGCGCGACAGCGAGCTGGGTGGCGCCGAGGGCGAAGAAGGCCAGGCTCTGCCAGGGGCGGCCGGTCTCATGGCCCCAGACCGCCACTCCCAGGGTCACGCCGGCGACCACCAGGCCGACCCGGACGATTCGCTGCCATAGGCCGGCGCCGAGCACACTCTCGGCCGGTGGGCGGGGAGGACGCTTCATGGCGCCGGGGGCCGCGGGCTCACTGCCGAGCGCTACCCCGGGAAGGCCGTGAGTCAGCAGGTTGACCCACAGGATCTGGGCCGGCAGCAGAGGCAGGGGCATACCCAGGGCCGGCCCGGCCAGCATCACCGCGATTTCGGCGCTGCCACCGGACAGCCCATAGAGCAGGAACCGGCGGATGTTCGCATACACCCGCCGGCCTTCCTCGGCCGCCGCCACCACAGTCCGCAGTTCGTCGTCGGCGAGCACCAGGTCGGCGGCCTGCCGGGCGACCTCGGTGCCGCGCCGGCCCATGGCCACGCCGATGTCAGCCCGGCGCAGCGCGGGGCCGTCGTTGACGCCGTCCCCGGTCATGGCGACCACGTCGCCCGCCGCCCGCCGGGCCTGGATGACGGCGAGTTTCTGCTCGGGCGTGGCCCTGGCGAACACCCGCGCGGTGGCTTCGCCGCGATCCCCGTCAGCCGCCGTGCCCCGGCAGTCGACGACCGGTTCACCCGGCTCGATGATGCCGAGTTCGGTGGCAATCGAGCGAGCAGTGGCGGGGTGGTCGCCGGTGATCAGGACGGGAACGATCCCAGCCGCCTGGCAGGCGGCGATGGTGGCGGCCGCTGACGGCCGCGGCGGGTCAAGGATGGCGATCAGCCCCAGCAGCCGCAGTCCCCGTTCCAGTTCCAGTTCCGCGGCGGTGGCCGTCCCCGCGGGCGGGTGGCCGGGGCTGCCGGTGCCGGGGGCTGCGGTGCCCGAGGCTGCGGTGCCCGGGGCTGCGGGTTCCGGCCCGTCAGCATCCAGGCCGGCGGTGGCGATGCCGGGGCGGTCCCGTTCAGGGGCTGGCGCGGCGGGGACTGCCGCCGGTGCCTCGCCGGGCGGGCGGTCGGCAGTGGCGACGGCAAGGACCCGGAATCCGTCGCGGGCGAATTCTTCCGCGCGATCGGCCGCCAGGCGCAGGGCAGCTGGATCACCGTCGAGCACCGGGCGGGACAGCATCGCCTCGGGTGCGCCCTTGCAGATAATCCGCGCCCCCCCGTCGGCCAGGCGATGCACCGTCGTCATCCGCTTGCGGCCGCTCTCGAACGGGATTTCGGCGTACCGGGGCAGGCCGGCGTTCACCTCCGCCTGGCTGAGCCCGAATTTGGCTGCCGCGCTGAGCAGCGCGGCCTCTGTCGGGTCGCCCACCGCAGTCCACGGCTCCCCGGATTCCTCAGGACGATGTATAGCGGCGTCGTTGCAGGCGACAGCGGCGGTAAGCAGCGCGGTCAGGTCAGGAGCATCACCTGGCTTCACGGGCTGGCCGTTCCGGGTGACCTCGCCGGCTGGCCCGTATCCGGTGCCGCTGATGGTCACTTCGCCCAGCGGTGTCCACAGATGCCGGGCGACCATGTTGCCCTCGGTCAGGGTGCCGGTCTTGTCGGTGCCGAGAACCGTGACCGATCCCAGCGTCTCCACCGCCGGCAGCCGGCGGATCAGCGCATGACGGGCAGCCATGCGCCGGGCCCCGAGCGCGAGAGCCAGGGTCACGACCGCGGGAAGTGACTCGGGCACCGCCGCCACCACCAGGCTGATCGCCGTGATGACCATCAGTTCCGCTGGCTGGCCGCGAATCAGGCCGACGACCAGCACGATGGCGCACAGCAGCACCGCCGCGACCGCCAGCACCCGCCCCACCCCAACGAGCCGCCGCTGCAGTGGAGTGAGCCCGGAGGGGGCGCTCATCAGCGCCGCCACCCGGCCCATCGCGCTCGCCGTTCCGGTGGCGGTCACCACCGCCCGGCCGCGGCCGCGGACGACCACGGTGCCCGCCGACACCACCTCGCCCGGCTGCTCCGTCCCGTCTCCGGCCGCCTTGTCCACCGGCACGGATTCACCCGTCAGCGCCGCCTCGTCCACCAGCAGCGCGGCTGCCTCCACCACCGCCGCGTCGGCCGGCACGATGTCGCCCTCGGCGAGCACGAGCAGATCACCGACGACCAGGTCCGCCGCCGGGACCGGCCGCTGCTTGCCGTCCCGGAGCACCCGGGCCTCGGGAGCCGCCAGTTGGGTCAGGGCAGCGATCGCCTGGCCCGCCTTGACCTCCTGGATGACGCCCACAGACGTATTGACCACGATGACCAGCAGAATCACCGAGGCGTCGGTCCAGTCGCCGGTGGCGATGGTCAGCACGGCCGCGACCAGCAGCACCAGCACCAGTGGGTCGCGCAACTGGGTGGCTATCCGGTGCCAGAGGGGGACCGGGCGAGGGGGCGGGAGCAGATTCTGGCCGTCACGGGCCAGCCGTGCCGCCGCCTCCACTGAGGTGAGGCCCTGCGGGATCTCGATCGCGACGCGGCCAGCACCGCCGCTCACCTGGGCACCCTCCCTCTCACCCGCAATCGCACATCAGCATTGCGCCCATGATCTGACCCTGCCCACCGTGATACCCGGTCAACAGGGCCAGAAGGCTCGAAAAGAGTCAGCTCTGCGAGCAGCTGCTACGAGGTGGCTGCCCAGGGCGGGCTTACCGCCGGTCGTCCTTGACCAGCACCCCGAGCAGCCAGCCCACGACGCCGACCACGATGGCTCCCAGGAAGGCGGGGACAAAGCCGGTGATGTGGAATGGCAGCGAGAGCGCGCCAGCCACGGCACTCGTCAGCCACAGCAGCAAGCCGTTGACAACCAGCGCCAGCAGGCCGAGTGTCAGCACGTAGAACATGCATCCGACGGTCTTGACGATCGGCTTGAGCACCGCGTTGACCACGCCGAAGATCAGGGCCACTGCCACCAGGGTCAGCACCTTCGCCGGGACCGAGCCCGGCCCGAGCTGTATGCCGGGCACCACTGCGGTCGCCACCGCGAGGGCGGCCGCTGTGGCCGCGATGCGTATCAGGACATGCATGGAGCAATCTTGGCATAGGGGACGAACACACCCGCCCCGGTAGTCACAATCCTTCCCGGCGGCCGGCTCCATGCCAGCGGCCAGAAGCCCGGCTACCAGTCGTGGCGGTATCCACCTCGGCTGGCTGTTTTCGGAAGATTATCCCTATTCGAGGTAATGGCAGATCTCGTCCGCGGCAATCGGCCGCGAGATGGTCACTCATTCACGTCTTCCCTGGACATTCACGGGACGGCCGTGCCACGATGACCATTGCCGAATCCTGTACCACGGAAGGACGACCGGGTTCGGCGCACGGGAAGAGGCACCCGCGCCTTCTTCTGGGGGAGTCGTCGCATCCACAGCAGCGGAGTTCCAGGCGCGATCCGCCGGGACCACCCTGGCCGGACCGGCCCGGGTGGCGATGATGGGGGGAGAGGGCACATGGGGTGTGTCTGGCAGTCGGAGTACGCTCCGGTTACCAGGTTGAGTGACACCAGGCCGCATGTCAGGCCCGCGGCGCGGCACCGCAAGCCACCCCGGTGGCGCCGGGTCGCGCGGGCTGTGAGGCCGGTCCTGGCCGCGATTCTCGCGCGCAGCCACCCGGACGCGGGGGAGATAGCAGTTCTCGCCCGTAGCCGGTAGACTCTGCGGGCGCCCAGGCTCTGCCACTACCAGCGGAAATGAACGAAAAGCCGGCCGAAATTCTTCGAGTCTTTCTCAACCCGGTGATATAGGGCCTTAATCTCCTTTTGCTCCAGGAATCTCAGCACATGCTTCTTGAGCTGCCCGGAGCCTTTGCCAGGGATGATTTCGACCACCGGGGCCTTCTTGGCCACGGCCTCGTTGATGATCGCGTTGAGGGCACGGTCGATGTCCTGACCGCGGTTATAGATGTCGTGCAGGTCGAGCTTCAGCTTCATCGCGGTCTCCGATCGCCGGTTGTTCCACCGTACGCGGCCGGGCCCAGTCGCCGGATGATCTCGGCTGCGACGTCGGCTGGCGCGCTCTCAGCGGTCACCACGATGGCGTGTTCGGCGGGAAGGGGGACTTCGGCGTCGGCGAGCTGACTGCCGAGTAGCTGCGCACGGAAGAAGTGTCCGGGCCGGCTGGCCAGGCGGGCAGCCAGGATGTCATGGCTGACCTGCAGGAAGACGATCCGCAGCGGGGGCCGCCCGCTGCGCAGCACTTCCCGGTAGGAGCGCTTGAGCGCCGAGCACGCGATGACGCCGGATTCGCCGGCCGCGATCCGCTGGTCCATCCACCCCGCCACCGCATGCAGCCAGGGCTGGCGATCCTCATCGGTCAGTGGCACGCCAGCCCGCATCTTGGCGATGTTGGCCGCCGGATGCAGGTCATCACCGTCCTCGAACGGCCAGCCGAGCTGCTGTGCCAGCAGAATCCCGATCGTCGTCTTACCGCTGCCGGCGACACCTGCCACGAGCACGATCATCCGGCCGCAGCTTACCCCGCGCTGACCTGCCAGGTCACGCAGGGTAGCTGTTAGCCTCTAGGAGCGCTCCCGGGAACGGGAGGCGCACCGACCCGTCCGCCGGGAGGGATGTCATGCGCCTGACCTGGTCACTGTCAGCGGTGGCCGGGCACTGTGCGCTGGTGACGGCGGTGGCCGCCATGACCGTGGCTGCCGGGCCAGCCAGGCAGCCCGGTGCCGGGCCAGCCGCGCCAGCCGGGCAACCCGGCGCCGCGCCAGCCGTCATCCGCATCACCCCTGACATCATCCACGCGGCTGGTCCTTCCGGACGGCCGCCGACCACTGCGGCCTGTGAGCGCAGTTACCACATCGCGTGCTACTCGCCCGTCCAGGTGCAGCGGGCATATCAGGTTCCGGTACTGCTCGCCCGCGGGATCAGCGGCAGGGGGCAGACCATCGTCATCGTCGACTCCTTCGGTTCCCCCACCGTCCGCCACGACCTGCAGGTGTTCGATACGACGTTCCATCTGCCACCACCGCCTGCCCTGACCATCATCCAGCCCGCAGGCAGGGTCCCGCCCTATCGCCCGACCCCCAACCGGGAGGGCTGGGCCGGCGAGACGGACCTGGACGTGGAGTATGCGCACGCCATGGCGCCGGGCGCGAAGATCCTCCTGGTAGAGACCCCTACCTCGGAGAACGAAGGCACGACCGGGTTCCCTCAGATCGTCCAGGCCGAGGAGTACGTGGTCAGCCACCACCTCGGCGGGGTCATCAGCCAGAGCTTCAGCGCCACCGAACAGACCTTCCCGAGCCCGCGGTCCCTGCTCGCCCTGCGTGGCGCTTACCTCGATGCCGCCCGCAAGGGTGTCACCGTGCTCGCTGCCGCCGGTGACAGCGGCGCAGCCGACGTCAAGTTCAACCAGGTCACCTACTACCTGTATCCGGTCACCTCCTGGCCGGACAGCGACCCGCTGGTCACCGGGGTCGGCGGGACCCAGTTGCGGCTCAACGCGACGGGCGGCCACATCGCGCCCGACCGGGTGTGGAACGACACCTACAGCGCGGCGGCCAACACGTTCGTCTCCGGCAATCGCGGGCCGAGCCCGCTCGCCGGCGGGGGCGGGCGGTCTGTCATCTTCGGCCGGCCGCGCTACCAGCACGGCGTGCAAGCGGCCGTCGCCGGGCGGCGGGGAGTCCCTGACATCTCGATGAGCGCCGCCTGCGATGGCTCGGTCGTGGCGTACCAGAGCTTCCAGGGCCAGCCGCCCGGCTGGTACCCCACCTGCGGCACCAGTGAGGCAACCCCCCTGTTCGCCGGGATCGTGGCCCTGGCCGGCCAGCTGGCGGGCCACCCGCTCGGGCTGATCAACCCCCGTCTGTATGAGCTGTCGGCACACCATGCGCCGGGCATCGTCGACGTCGTGAGCGGGAACAACACGGTCGCGTTCCGCCAGGGCGGGCGCCTCCACACGGTCCCCGGATTCGCTGCTGTCAGGGGTTACGACCTTGCCACCGGTGTCGGCACGGTGAACGCGGCATGGTTCGCCTACGAACTGGCCGGGAAGTAGCTCCCGCCGTCCGCATCGGCGCTGTCCTGCGCGGGAACCCGCCGCCGCCCCCTACCGTAGTGTCATGACATTGCCGGTCCGGCCGTCCGGCCGCACGCCCCCGCCTGGCTCGGCCAGCGTCCTGGTGGTGGAGGATGACCCTGGGCTCGCTACGCAACTGGTACGCGGGCTGAGCCGGGGCGGTTATGACGTCGAGCATGTGACAACCGGCCGGGATGCGCTCGGCCGCAGCGATCCGGATGTGGTCCTGCTCGACCTGGGCCTGCCCGACACCGACGGGGTGGACGTCTGCCGCCAGCTGCGCGAGCGCTCCGGGGTGGCGATCATCGTGGTGACCGCCCGCGGCGAAGAGCCGGAGCGGGTGCTCGCCCTGGACGCGGGCGCGGACGACTACCTGGTCAAGCCGTTCGGCCTGGCGGAGCTGCTGGCAAGGATCAGGGCGGTGCTGCGCCGGGTCCGGCCGGGCGGTGAGGTTCTCAGGCACGGCCCGCTCACGGTGGACCTGCGCACCCGCAAGGTGAGCGTGTCCGGCCGGGAGGTGGCGCTGACCCCGAAGGAGTTCGACATCCTGGAGTGCCTGGCGGCCGATCCCGGCCGGGTGGTGAGCCGTCAGGAGATCCTGGAAAGTGCCTGGGACGCCCATTGGTACGGGCCGACCAAGGTACTGGATGTGCACGTGGCGGCCCTGCGGCGCAAGCTCGACGTGCCCGGCCTGATCGAAACCGTCTACGGCAGGGGCTTTCGCCTCGGCGAACTCTGATGGCCCGCCGGATCGTCCTCACCGTGGTGGCGCTGATCAGCGCACTGCTGGTTACCACCGTCGTACCGCTCGGGTTGCTCACCACCGGGCGGGAGCGGGATACCTTCCGCGAGGACACCGTGCTCTCGGCCCGGGCGCTGGCGGCGGTGGCGGAGGAGAACCTGACCGATCACCGTGCCACCCCGGCCCTGGCGTCGTCGCTCGCCCGCACGGCCGGGACCGGGGACCGGGCCTGGGTGTATGACAAGGCCGGCCGGCTGGTGGCGGTCACCGGCGGGGCCAGCGGCAGCGACTCGCCGGTGCCGCAGAGTGAGATCGCGGCGGTGCTGCGCACCGGCGGCCCCGCGCTGAGCGAGGTCAGCGACCGGCTGCGGGTCGTGGTCGGTGTCCGCAGTGCCGTGATCGGCCCGCCGGCCGGAGTGGTTGTCCTGTCCCGTTCGACCCACGAACTCGACGAGCGGCTCCGGGTGCTCTGGGCCTGGCTGATCGCGGTCGCGGCGGCCGGCCTGCTGGCCGGAGCCATTGTCGCGGTCACGTTTGCGCGCTGGGTGGCCAGGCCCCTGTCCGACCTCGACGTGGCCGCCCAGCGGCTCGGCGGCGGGGCGCTGGATACGCGGTCTGCGACCGGGCAGGGGCCGCCGGAGGTGCGCCGCCTGGCCGGCACCTTCAACACCATGGCGGGACGCCTGGAGGCGCTGGTGCACGGTCACCGGGCCACCATGGCCGACGTCTCCCACCAGTTGCGCACCCCGCTGGCCGCGCTGCGGTTGCGGCTGGACCTGCTCATGCAGGACGCCGATCAGGCCACCGCGGCCGAACTGGCTGACGCGCAGGAGGAGATCGCCAGGCTGTCCCGGCTGGTGGATGGCCTGCTGGCGATCGCACGGGCGGAGAACGTGGTGGTGGAGCCCGTGCCGGTGCCCGTCGACGCGGTGATCCGCGACCGGGCGGCGGCCTGGCGGCCGGTGGCCGAGGAACGCGGAGTGGGGCTGACGACAGGCTGCCATGGGCCGGTCCGGGCCAGTCTCGGGGAGGGCCATCTGGAGCAGATCCTCGACAACTTGCTGGCCAATGCGCTGGACGCGGTTCCCACCAGTGGCCAGGTCCGGGTCAGTGCCGGCCTGTCCGGCCCGGGTGTGCGGATCATCGTCGCCGACGACGGGCCGGGGATGAGCCCGCAGCAGCAGGAAGCGGCGTTCCGCCGGTTCGCCACGACCAGCCCCGGCGGGGCCGGGCTGGGCCTGGCTATCGTGCACCGGCTGGTGACATCCAACGGGGGCTCCGCGGCGCTGTCAGATACCCCCGGCGGCGGCCTCACCGTAACGGTTGACCTGCCTGTATCACAGCCCGACCGGGTACGCCGCCCCGCCCAGCCGGTCATCGGCCAGGAGTGATCCTTACTTTTCCTAAACGACTCCTGAACCGGTTCCGGGCAGTCCACCACGCAGGCTGGAGCCTATGGCATGGCCACCAGAAGATGCCGTGAGCCGTCGTGACGATGCGCTTCACCGCACCCGCAGGATCTCGCTGGGGACAGCCGGCGGGGCACTCACCGCGACCGCGGTGCTCGGCTTCGCGTTCGCGCACGCCCTGCCGGGGCACAGCGCCACGGCCACCTCCCCCGGCACGGGGGGCACGGGCACGCGGCCCGGCGCGGGTGCCAGCGGCGGCGGCCCGCCGGGCACCAGCCCGCATCATGCCCAGCACAAGCACAAGCCGGGCACCCAGGCCGCGAGCCAGGCGCCGCCCCCTCCCGCGCCGACTCCCGCGCCGCCCCAGGTCGTGTCGGGCGGCTCGTGACCGCAACCGTCTGCCAGCCGGCCCGGGTCCGGGCCACCGGCTCCGTGGATCCGCGGTGAGCGCCATGCCACTCGCCGCCGCAGGCACCGGGATGGCGCCTTTGTGGTACACCACCCGGGCCACCGGGGAGGTGGCTTTGGCGCTGCTCACCGCCACGGTCGCGCTCGGGGTGGCAGGGGTGGCCCGGTTCACGACCCCGCGCTGGCCCCGGCTGGTCACCTCCGGCCTGCACCGCAACCTGTCGCTGATGGCGGTGGCGTTCCTGGCGGGGCACATCCTCACCGCGCTGCTGGACACCTATGCCCCGGTCGGCTGGAGCGCGGCAGTGCTGCCCTTCAGTTCGGCCTACCGGCCGTTCTGGCTGGGCCTGGGCACGCTCGCCTTTGACCTGCTGCTTGCGGTGGTGGCCACCAGCTTGTTGCGGGCACGGCTGCGTTACCGGTCCTGGCGGGCGGTCCACTGGACGGCCTACGCTGCCTGGCCGCTGGCCTTGTGGCACGGGCTGGGCACCGGGACCGACGGGCGGCTGCCCTGGCTGCTCGCGATCGACGCTGTCTGCGTGCTCTGCGTGCTGGCCGCGGTGATCTGGCGGTTGTCCGTGGCCGTCCCGGCGTCACGCCGCCAGGCCGTGGCGGCAGCGAGCGCGGTGTTCGTGCTGGCAACCGTCGTTTTCGTGGCAGTCGGGCCGCTGCAGCCGGGCTGGGCCCGGCGGGCTGGCACACCTGTCGCCTTGCTGGGCCACGGCAGCGTGCAGCAGACCGGCACGGCGGCAGGCACGCGGACCGCGGCAGGCGGGACGTCAGCGGCTTCGCTCACGAGCGCCACGTTCGCCGGGGGCATCGCCCAGTCCGGCAGCACCCAGAACACAACGGTCACCGTCACAGCCGACACACAGGGAAGTCCGCACCAGCACATCGTGATCACCTTGCACGGGGCGTCCGGCCAGGGCGGCGGGATCGCCCTCTCCTCCGGGCGGGTCAGCGTGAGCGTTGCCGGTGGCGGTGGTGCGGCAGATATCTACCAGGGCCCGGTGACCAGCCTGTCCGGGGACCAGGTGGGTGCGGTGCTGACCGGCCCGTCCGGGCAGCGGGTGCCGGTCCGCGTCCGCCTGGCCATCAGCGGCGGGCACGTCACGGGACGGCTCGAACTCACGCCCGGAGGTGACGGGTGACGGTCCGCACTGAGCCATCGCGGGCCTCCGCGGGCGTGATCCGCCTGCTGGCGGGGTGGCGCAAGACAGGGCGCGCCGCTGATCTGCGGGAGCATCTGGCCAAGCATGGCCCGATGCCGCTGCGCGGCAGCGGCCCGCCGAGCCCGCTGACCAGGATCGTTGCTGACGCCGGTCTGACCGGGCGGGGCGGCGCCGGTTTCCCCACCGGTACCAAGATGCGCGCGGTCGCGGAGCGCCGGGGGCCGGCGGTTGTGGTCGGCAACGGGATGGAAGGCGAGCCGGCCAGCGAGAAGGACCAGGTGCTGCTCTCGCTGGCACCGCACCTGGTGCTCGATGGGCTGATGCTGGCGGCCGACGCGGTAGGCGCCGCGCAGGCGTACCTGTGCCTGCCAGACAACCGGCCCTGGCTGGCGCGGGCAATGCTGGCCGCACTCGACGAGCGTGAGCGGGCGGGCACCGACCCGCTGCCGGTGCAGGTGCACACGCTGCCGCACCGCTACGTCTCCAGCGAGGAGACGGCCCTGGTCAACTGGCTCAGCGGCGGTGACGCCAAGCCGCTGGGCTCGTCGCCACGGCCTGCCGAGCGCGGGGTCGGCAAAAAGCCCACCCTGATCGACAACGTGGAGACGCTCGCCCACCTCGCGCTGATCGCCCGCTACGGCCCGGCGTGGTTCCGCCGGGCCGGGCACGCGGACGCGCCGGGGACCATGCTGGTGACCATCTCTGGTGAGGTGGCCGCCCCCGGTGTGTACGAGATCGAGCTGGGCACCCTGATCGGGGACGTGCTCGCGCTGGCCAGCCCGGTGGGGCCGATCGGCGGGCTGCTGGTGGGCGGCTACTTCGGCACCTGGCTCGATCCCCGCATGGCCGTTGACCTGCCGGTGACGCCCCAGGCGTTGCGGAACGCGGGTGCCAGCATCGGAGCCGGAGTGCTGGTGGTGCTGCCCGCGAGCGCGTGCCCGCTGCACGAGATGGCGCGGGTGCTTGCCTACCTCGCCGCGGACAGCGCGGGCCAGTGCGGCCCGTGCACCTTCGGCTTGCCCGCGATCGCCGGTGATTTCGCCGAGCTGGCCACGGGCCGCTCGCGGGGAGCCGCGTTGCAGCGGCTGGAACGGCGGCTCGAGGTGATCGCCGGGCGTGGTGCCTGCCGTCTGCCTGACGGGGCGGTGCGGCTGGCATCCTCCGCGCTCAGCACGTTCACGGCCGACGTCCATGCGCACGTCCGCCACCAGCCGTGCCAGGCCGTGCGCTACGGCGGGCCCGCGCGCGGCGTTCTGCCCATTCCCCGGCCACAAGCACAGGAAAGGTGGCAGTGATCCGATGACTGGCTATCGGCCCGATCCGCCGCACCCGGGCCCCGGGTCCCGCCGCGGTGATCCCCGTCGACGCGGCCGGGGCGGCCGCTACCCCGATGAGGTCCATGCCGGTCAGGGCGACCAGGACCGTCATCCCGGCGGCGGCTACCGGGACGGGTATCCCGGCGGCGGTTACCGGGACCGCTCTCCCGGCGGTTACCGGGACGGGTATCCCGGTGGGGGTTACCGGGACGAACCCCCCGGGGACGGCTATCACGGCGCCCGGGCCGGCGCCCGGACCAGGTACCGCGCGGGCCTGGCAGAGCCGGAACCGGCTCCCAGGCCAGCGCGCCGCCGCCGCGACACCACCGGGGGGGCGGAAGGGACTGAGCGCCTCACCGCGGCGGCCGGCGCGGTCCTGCTGGTGCTGTTCGCCGCCGAAGGCGTGACGATTCTGGCCGTACGCCAGCTTCTCACCTTCCATTTCTTCATCGGCATGCTGCTGATCGGCCCGGTCATGCTCAAGGCCGGTTCCACCATCTACCGTTTCGTCCGTTACTACGCCGGCGTGCCGGACTACCGGCGCAAGGGGCCGCCAGCGCCGTTGCTGCGCCTGCTCGGCCCGTTCGTCCTCGGCACGTCCATCGCGGTGATCGGCACCGGCGTCATCCTCGGGTACGCGGGCAGCAACGCCGGCCTGTGGCTGTTCTTCCACAAGGCCGCGTTCGTCCTCTGGTTCGGCGTCATGACCATCCACGTACTCGCCTACACCTGGCGGCTGCCCCGGCTGATCGGTGCTGACCTGCGGGGCCGGGCCGGGAACCGGGCCCGTGAGGTGCTGGCCGGGCGGCCGGCCAGGTGGCTGCTGCTGACCGCGTCAGTGCTGGCGGGCCTGCTGCTCGCCGTGCTCACCACCCGGCAGGCCGGCGTGTGGCTGGGCGGCCACGCGACGTTTGGCGGCGGCTGAGGTCGTGGCGGTCAGTCTTCCTGGCCGTGCATGACCAGGACCGGGCACTCCGCGTGATGGACACAGTGCTGGCTGACCGAGCCCAGCAGCATGCCCGTGAAGCCACCATGTCCCCGGCTGCCGACGACCAGCAGGTCCGCTCCCTTGGCGGCGTTGATCAGCGCCTGGGCCGGGTTCTGCTCCACGACATGCATGCGGATCTCGACGCTCTCGTCGGCCCGCCGTGCCTGCTCGACCGCCTTCTCCAGCGACTCGCTGGCCAGCACGCTGATCTGGGCGTCCGCGTCGCCGATCGCCCAGCCATAGCTCACCGGATACTGCCAGGCACAGATGGCGTCCACCACGGCGCCGGTGCGCCCGGCCTGGCGGACAGCCCAGGTCAGCGCCCGGACCGACGATGGTGACCCGTCCACCCCGACGACGATTCGCCCACGATCTTCCGCGGCCACGTCTCCTCCTTCAGTGATGACTGCCGGTCCCGCGTCGCTGGGGCAGCTATTCGCCCTGCGTCACGGGGATCTGCCGGGCCGGGCCGGGCTCCTTCGCCTTGAGGGCGATGCTGACTTCGAGCACACCCTTGCGGTAGGTGGCCGTGATGTCGTCCTCGTCCGCCGACGCGGGCAGCGGGATGTGCCGCGAGAATGCCCCGTAGCGGAACTCGGAATGGAACCTGCCCTCGTGTTCCTCCTGCCGCTCGGCGCGGATGGTCAGCACCCCCTTGGCGACGCTGACCTGGACCTGCTTGTCGGGGTCGATCCCGGGCAGTTCCGCCCGGACGACGTAGTGGCCGTCCTCGATGTAGTCCTCCACCCGGATCGGCTGCGCCGAGAAGGGGCGCAGCATGGCGAAGGGCGATTCCATCCAGTCGAGCAGATCCGGGAAGAAGCTGCGGCTCTCCCGGCGGGCGGGCATGTTCATCGGTGGTCCTTCCATGGCTTGTGGCTACCTTCATCCCAGCCCCGGCCCGAGGGCGGCGGGGAGGGCCGGACCGCCCCGCCGCCCAGGACTTCCGTCCCGGGTCAGGCACGGGTCTCGTGCAGCGGCCGGGCACGCAACTGCGCCCGCTGGATGATCTGGCGCAGGTTCTCGACGGTGACCAGGCCGACGATCCGTCCCTCCGTGACCACCACAGCCGCCAGTTCACGGTCCAGCGGTGGCCGGGACAGCAGGGGGGGTGCGGGATCGTCCGGCTGCGCCAGGTAGGCGGGCGGGACCGGGCGGGCCACCTCGGCCAGGTGGGTCAGCTCCCTGCTGGCGGCCGGCACCCGGCTCAGCCGGTCGAGCCCGACGATGCCGATCAGCGCCCCGTCGGCTCCCACTACCGGGAAGACCGTCTGTGGCGAATGCAGCGCCACCCGGTCGATGAAGTCGCCGACGGTGATCCACCCGCCCCCGATGGCTGGTTCGGGGGTCATGACGTCGCGGACCAGCAGGCCGCCGAGCGCGTCCGAGGCCAGTTGCGCCGCGGCCTCGGCGCTGGCGGCGGTGATGAGGAAGAAGCCGATCAGCATCAGCCACAGGCCACCCAGGGAACTCCAGATCCACAACTCGGCCAGACCCAGCCCGACCAGGATGCCTCCGACAATGCGGCCCGCGCCGGCGGCCGTCCTGGCCGCGCGGGAGCGGTCGCCGTGGTGCATCCACAGGGCTGCCCGCAGGATCCGGCCGCCGTCCAGCGGTGCGCCCGGGAGCAGGTTGAACGCCGCGAGCAGGACGTTCATGATGGCGAGCCAGCCGAGCGCCGCCACCCCGATGGCCGGGCCTGCGGCCAGGTCGAGGAGCACGGCCAGTCCCCAGAAGACGCCGCCGGCGAGCAGGCTGGTAGCCGGGCCGGCGGCAGCGATCCGCAGGTCGGCCCGGGCGGTGGGCGGCTCGCCGCCCAGTTCCGAGACTCCGCCGAGTGCCCACAGCGTGATGGAGCGGACCGGCACGCCCGCGCGCCGGGCGACGAACGCGTGCGCAAGCTCATGGGCGAGCAATGCCAGCACGAACAGCAGCGCACCGGGGATCGCCACCGCCCAGTAGGCGGTCGTGGACTGGCCGGGAGCCATCTGCGGCAGTACCTGGCCACCCAGGATGGCAGCTATCAGGCCGACGATGACTATGACGCTCCAGTGGACCCCCACCGGGATGCCGCCCACCCGGCCGAGCCGAATGCTCTGCTTCATCGGCTATCTCGCCGCCCTTCCGCGCGCGGCGGTCAGGTCACGGGCGTGCCCCCGTTCCGCCCGTGACCCGCCCGTCAGGGTCATGTGCAGGGCCCTCGATCGCAGTCTTCGCCAGGCCGGCCGATGGCAGGCAGGGCCGTGGGTCACCGCTGACCGGGTCCTTCAGCCCTGGGTAACAGAATTGGGTAGGAGCAGCCGGGAGAAGCTGGCAGCACAGCCACCCAGGAGCGGAAGATGCCCGGAATCGTCGTCGGGGTGATGGGTGTGGCCGGGTCGCGCGGCAGCGGCGGGTCCGGCCGGCTGATGCTGGGCTCGGTGAGCACCCAGCTGGTGCTTCACGCCTCCTGCCCGGTCGTGGTCATCCCCTGGCACGACAGGGGATGACGGCCGGCCAGCGGTTGCCGTTGGTCATCCCCGGCCAGGACCTACTCCTCTGGGTCACAGCGGTGTCATGACAGCACCCTGGGCACATGAGGCGAATAGTGATCCTTGGCGGCGGGACAGGCGGAACGCTGGTGGCGAACCGGCTGCGCCGGATGCTGCCCGGGGACGAAGCGGAGATCACCGTTGTCGACCAGGACGACCAGCATGTTTACCAGCCGGGACTGCTGTTCGTGCCATTCGGCCTGGCTGACCCGGAGGAGATCACCCGGCCCCGGCACCGTCAGCTGCACGCGGGCATCGAGTTCCGCTGCGCCGGGATCGAGCGGGTGGACCTGGGCTCGGAGACCGTCGTGCTCGACAACGGGACCGCGCTCGGCTACGACGTGCTCGTCATCGCGACAGGTGCGCGGCTGGTCCCGGAAGAAACCGAGGGGCTGAACGCTGACGGATGGCCCGGCAACGTCCATACCTTCTACACGCCGGCGGGTGCGGCGTCCCTGCGGGACGCGCTGGCGCAGTTCGAGCGTGGCCGGATCGTCGTCAATGTCGTTGACATGCCCATCAAGTGCCCGGTCGCGCCGATCGAGTTCAGCTTCCTCGCGGACTGGTACTTCACCAAGCGCGGAGTGCGGGATCAGGTCGACATCACCCTGGTCACACCGCTTGACGGGGCGTTCACTAAGGCTGTCTGCAACCGCGAGCTCAGCGGCCTGCTCACAGACAAGCGGGTCGATCTGGTGACCGAGTTCAACACCGGCGAGGTCGACGCCACAAATGGGCGCCTGGTCTCCTTCGACGGCCGGGAAGTCGGGTTCGATCTGGCCGTGATGATCCCCTTGCACGGTGGCCAGGAGTATGTGAATCGTTCCCCCGGCCTCGGCGACCCCCTGGGGTTTGTCCCCACTGACGAGCGGACCCTCCAGTCGAAGGCCCGGCCTGAGGTCTTCGTTATCGGCGATGCAGCGGACGTCCGCGCCTCCAAGGCCGGATCCGTCGCGCACTTCGAGGGCGAAGTCCTGGTCAGGAACGTTCTGCACTACCTCGCAGGAGAGCCGCTGGAGCCTGCCTATGACGGGCACACCAACTGCTTCATCGAAAGCGGGTTCGGCAAAGCGCTGCTCATCGATTTCAACTATGAGGTCGAGCCGCTGACCGGGCATTTCCCCAGCCGGGTCGGCCTGCCGCTGCTCAGGCAATCACGCCTGAACCACGCCGGAAAACTGGCCTTCCAGTGGCTCTACTGGCACGCGCTGCTCCCGGGCCGCGACCTGCCGGGCGTCGGTTCGGCCATGCCCAAGCGGGGGAAGGCCGGCCTGCCGGTGAACGGGGCTACGGCCGCCGCCAGCGCAGCCGCTCACGACCGGGCGAGCTGAGACGAGACAAGGAGATCACCATGCCGAGCGTCACTTACGCCGGGCAGACAGTGTCCGTCAATGACGAGGGCTTCTTCACCGACCCCGGTCAGTGGACCGAGGAGATGGCGCCAGAGATCGCCAAGGGTGAGGGGATCGATCAGCTGACCGACCGGCACTGGCAAGTCATCAAGTTCATGCGGCACGAGTACGAGGGGAAGGGCACCGGCCCGACCGTCCGGATCCTGGGCAAGACCTCGGGGGTCAGCGTCAAGGAACTGTACCAGCTGTTCCCGAAGGGCCCGGCGAAGGTCGCCGCCAAGGTCGCCGGTATCCCCAAGCCCCGCGGCTGCATCTGATCTGCACCCGCGGGTGACCCGGCACCCGCACCAGCATCAGCATGGCCCGACCGGGCGGCCCGCGAAAGGAGTTCCATCATGGAAGGCAAGATCGAGAAGGTCTCGATCATCGTGTCAAAGGGATCGCTGGAAGGCATCTACCCGGCCCTGATCATGGCCAACGGCGGCCGGGCCGAGGGCATCGAGGTCAACCTGTTCTTCACGTTCTTCGGTCTCGACGCCGTCAACAAGAAGTTCTACGAGCACATCAAGGTCGCCACGGTCGGCAACCCCGGACTGCATCACCTCCCAACCATGGCCGGGGGCCTGCCTGGCGTGTCCAGCCTGATGACGCAGTATATGGAACACAAGATGGACAAGCTCGACGTCCCGTTGATCCCAGAATTCCTGGAGATGATCGCCGACACGGGCGCCGGGCTGTACGGCTGCAAGATGACCTGCGACCTGTTCGGGCTCACCAAGGACGACATGATCGACCAGGTCAGGGACATCATCACCGTCGGCGAGTTCTACGAGATGGCGGCGGGTAGCCAGATCATCTTCACCTGACTGATCCGGGTGTGGGGGGAAGTGCCGCCCGCTGTGCGGGCGGCACTCATGTGTGGCCGGGCCCCGCCG
>OFHK01000036.1_pt1 | contig 42850 bp, 39 predicted proteins | sample 1521951 | NCBI WGS metagenome assembly OFHK01 (sample SAMEA2468436, study PRJEB22500) | soil metagenome | biome: Glassland; feature: Farmland; material: Clay | place: Australia | collected 2013-01-31 | depth 0.55 m
AGGTACCCCTTGGCCACCAGGCGCTGGCGCTCGGCCCCGAGCTGGCTGCCAGCGATCGCGTACAGCTCGCGCCGTCCGCGCAGCCAGCTGGCGAGTTCCTCCCGGTCCGCGCCGGCACTCCCGAAGGTCAACGCCACGCCGAGCGGGTCGGGTCCCCAGTGGATGCTGCACACAGCCCGCTCACGCAGCATGGCCAGTTCCAGCCGGCCCTCGCTGGTGATCGCGTAGACGGTGCGGGCCGGACGGCGCCCTACCTTCTCGGTACGGACCGTCTCGACCAGCCCCTCGGCCTCCATGGTGCGCAGTTCCCGGTACAGGGCACCCACGCTGACGCCGCCCCACTCACCGACGTTGGTCACCTCGGCCGTCCGCCGGATCTCATGACCGTGCCGCGGCCCGTGCCGGGCGAGTGTGCCCAGGACCATCAGCCGCGTAAGATTCACGCGATTAGTATCATGACACTAATCTCGTGAAGTCAAATCGTCCGGCTCCTCGGTGAGCGGGCCGGGCGGGCCGGGCGGCAGCGGCGGGGGGGGACCCCCGAAGGCCGGGCAGATCGCCTGATGTGCGCACCACTCGCAGATCCGCCCCGGCCGGGGCCGCCAGTCGCGGGCCTGGTGAGCGCGTTCGATCGCCCGCCACAGCGCCTCCACCTTGCGCTCGGTGGCGAGCAGGTCGGATTCGTCGGGCTCATACCGCACGATCTCGCCGTTACCCAGGTACATCAACTGCAGCAGCGCTGGCACCTGGCCCTGCGCACGCCAGAGTGCGAGCGCGTAGAACTTCATCTGGAACAGCGCCCGTGCCTCAAACTCCTCCGGCGGGGCCGTGCCTGTCTTGTAGTCCACGATCCGGATCTGGCCGCCCGGCGCCACGTCCAGCCGGTCGATGTAGCCGCGCAGGCGCAGCCCGGACGCCAGCTCCGCCTCCACGCACAGCTCGCGGTGCGCGGGCTCGATCCGTCGCGGGTCCTCCAGCGTGAAGTACCTGTCAAGCATGGTGGCCGCCTGCTCCAGCCAGGCCGCGCACTCCGCGTCGGCCTCGAACAGGGCGGCGAGTTCCGGTTCATCGCTGGTGAGCCGTGCCCATTCCGGCTCCACCAGCGAGCGTGCAGCCTGCGGCGTCCGGGCTGGCGCCGGCTGATCGAACAGGTGCTCCAGGACCGCATGGACGAGTGTGCCCCGGACCGCGGCCGGGCTCGGCGGCTCGGGCAGCCGGTCGATGACCCGGAAACGGTAGAGCAGGGGACAGGTGAGGAAGTCACCAGCGCGGGAGGGGGACAGCGACCGCGCGGGCGCGGTACCAGGTGCGCTGAGCGTGGCGGATGCCTGGGAGGAGCCGGCGACTGCCGTGGTGTCATCGCCCATGTGTGGGAGGTTAGGGGACACCCCCGACAGTTGGCCGGCGAATTGCTGTCCTGCCCGTTCCTGTCCTGCCCGCCGGGCATGCTGGCAACACGCGATTCACCGGAGTACTGACCGCACGCCCCAGGACGTAGCATCGGGCGTGTGGCAGGTAACACACCGGGTAAGCCGGCACCGCAGGAGCCCAGCCCCGGGGTGAGGATCGCACGGCCGTTCGGGATCCCGGTGTTCATCTCGCCCTACTGGTTCCTGATCGCCGGCGTCTTTGTGTTCCTGTACGCCCGCGGCCCGGCCCAGTCCGTTCCTGGCTCGCTGCGCTACCCGGTGGCCGCCGCCTTCGTGGTGCTGCTGTATGCGTCGGTGCTCATCCACGAGCTCAGCCATTCCGTGGTGGCCAGGGCATTCGGCCTGCCGGTCCGGAGGATCCTGCTGTACCCGCTGGGCGGGTTCTCCGAGATCGAGCGTGAGCCCCCGACGCCGGGGCGGGAATTTCTCGTTTCGGCGGCTGGCCCGGCGATGTCCCTCGTCCTCGCCGGAGCGGGCTACCTGCTGATGCGTGCGGCCAGCCCTGGTGGCATCACCGGTGTGCTCCTTGGCCAGCTTGTCGTGGCCAACCTGCTGGTCGGGGCCTTCAATCTGCTGCCGGGCCTGCCGCTGGACGGCGGCCGGATGCTCAGGGCTGGCGTGTGGAAGGTCACCGGCCGGCCGGGATCGGCGACGGTTGCGGCCGCCTGGGCGGGCCGGGGACTGGCGATCCTGGTGCTGGTGCTCCCGCTGGCGATCTTCTACCGGACCGGTGGGCCGAGCCAGATCTTTGACGCGGTCTGGCTGGCTGTCATCGCGGCGTTCATGTGGACCGGCGCCGGGCAGGCGCTGCGTGCCACCCGCGCCCGGGAACGGCTGCCCGGGCTGCAGGCGCGATCGCTGGCCAGGCGTGCCATCCCGATCCCGGCGAACCTGCCGCTGGCCGAGGCGATCCGGCGGGCCGACGCCGTCCAGGCGCGTGCCCTGGTCGTGGTCGATCACGAGGACAAGCCGATCGCCATCGTCAACGAGAGCGCAGTCATGGAGATCCCGCCCCAGCGCAGGCCCTGGATCGACGCGGGATCGCTGGCGCGCACCATCGACCCGGGGCTGGTGCTGCCGGTCGACCTGGCGGGGATGGCCCTGATCGACGCGGTGAGGCGCACCCCCGCGACCGAGTATCTGGTGGTCGAGCCATCCGGCCAGGTGTACGGGGTACTCGCCACTGCCGATCTCGATCACGCCTTCGCCCGCACGTGACGGCGTCCCCGCTACCCTGTCGGGCGTGATCCGACAGCGGCGCGGACCGTTCGCCCCAGGTGATCAGGTCCAGCTCACCGACCCCAAGGGGCGTCAGCACCTGGTCATCCTGCAGCCGGGCAGGTCCTTCCACACCCACCGGGGCTCGCTGGCCCACGACGATCTCATCGGCAGCCCCGAGGGCAGCGTGGTGCGGTCATCCGGCGGCACCCCCTACGTGGCGCTGCGGCCACTGCTGGCAGACTTCACGCTCTCCATGACCAGGGGAGCGGCGGTCATCTACCCGAAGGACGCCGCGCAGATCGTCGCGATGGCCGACGTCTTCCCCGGTGCCCGCGTGCTGGAGGCGGGCGCGGGTTCGGGGGCGCTGTCGTGCTGGCTGCTGCGGGCGGTCGGTGAGGAGGGACTCCTCGTCTCGGTCGAACGACGGGCTGACTTCGCCGCCGTCGCACGCGGGAACGTCGAGCGGTTCTTCGGTGGCCCGCATCCGGCCTGGCGGCTGAGGGTGGGGGACCTGGCTGGCCTGGGCCAGGCCGATCTGCTGGCCCTGGCGGAGGAGGAGCCGGCCGGGGCGGCCGGGAGCGGCCCCGGAGCCATCGTTACGGATGGGGAACAGGCCGGCCGCGGCGGCGATCACCTGTTCGACCGGGTGGTGCTGGACCTGGTGGCGCCGTGGGAGCACGTGGGCCAGGCCGCGGGCGCACTGATCGAAGGGGGCCTGCTCTGCTGCTATGTCGCCACCGTGACGCAACTGTCGCGGATCGTGGAGGCGATCCGGGAGCAGGGCAGCTTCGACGAGCCGGCCGCCTGGGAGTCGTTGACCCGCGGCTGGCATGTGGACGGGCTCGCGGTCCGTCCCGAGCATCGCATGGTCGGCCACACGGGCTTCCTGGTCACGGCACGCCGGCTCGCCGAAGGGACAATTCCCCCACCCCGGCGGCGCAGGCCGGCCAAGGGCGCCAGGGAAGGCGAGGCCGGGTGATGATCATGGCTGTGACCTGGGCAGTTGTGGCCATAGCCGGGCGGCGGTGGCCACCGGGAGCCGGTGACAGTCAGCAAGCGGGTGATTACCCGCAGGGGGAATGCGCAGACAGGGGTGCGCGGCCAGGTTACGAGAGCGCCGCGGATAGGTAGGGTCTAGGTGAGACCTGCTTTCGGAAGGAGGTGGGGGCGTGGCCACTCGTGATGACGGCTCGCTTTCCGCGCGGCATGACGACCAGGTCAAAGGCCTCACCACGCAGATCTCTTTCCTCGAGGAGGAAGTGGCGGTTCTGCGGCGTAGACTGGCCGATTCGCCGAGGCAGGCCCGGCTGGTGGAGGAGCGGCTGCGGGAGACCGAGGCCAAGCTCGCCGCCATCACCGGGCAGAACGAGCGCCTCGCTGACACCCTGCGGGAGGCCCGCGACCAGATCGTGGCGCTGAAGGAGGAAGTGGACCGGCTCGCCAAGCCGCCTTCTGGCTTCGGCGTCTTCCTGTGTGCCTGTGAGGACGGCACGGCGGATGTGTTCACCGGCGGCCGCAAAATGCGGGTGAGTGTCAGCCCGGCGGTCGAGCTCGACTCCCTGCGCCCCGGCCAGGAAGTCGTGCTGAACGAGGCGCTCAACGTCGTCATCGCCCAGGGCTACGAGACGATCGGCGAGGTCGTCATGCTCAAGGAGATCCTTGAGGGCGGCGACCGGGCGCTGGTCATCTCGCACGCGGACGAGGAGCGGGTCGCCCGGCTGGCCGAGCCGCTGCGCAACATCACCTTGCGGGGTGGCGACTCGCTGCTGCTCGAACCGCGGTCCGGCTACGTGTACGAGCGCATCCCGAAGGCAGAGGTCGAGGAGCTGATCCTGGAGGAAGTTCCCGACATCACCTACGCCGAGATCGGTGGCCTCGCCACCCAGATCGAGCAGATCCGCGACGCCATCGAACTGCCGTACCTGCACGCGGACCTGTTCAAGGAGCACCAGCTGCGCCCGCCCAAGGGCGTCCTGCTGTACGGCCCGCCCGGCTGCGGCAAGACGCTCATCGCCAAGGCGGTCGCGAACTCACTGGCCAAGAAGGTCGCCGCGCGGACGGCCGAGCTCGGGGAGGCCCGCGAGGGCAAGAGCTTCTTCCTCAACATCAAGGGCCCCGAGCTGCTCAACAAGTATGTCGGCGAGACCGAGCGGCACATCCGGCTGGTCTTCCAGCGGGCCCGCGAGAAGGCCAGCGAGGGCATGCCCGTCATTGTCTTCTTCGACGAGATGGACTCCATCTTCCGGACCCGTGGCTCCGGGGTCTCCAGCGACGTGGAGAACACGATCGTGCCCCAGCTGCTGAGCGAGATCGACGGGGTCGAGGGCCTGGAGAACGTGATCGTGATCGGGGCCTCCAACCGGGAGGACATGATCGACCCGGCGATCCTGCGGCCCGGCCGGCTCGACGTGAAGATCAAGATCGAGCGGCCGGACGCCGAGGCGGCCAGGGACATCTTCTCCAAGTACATCCTGACCGGCCTGCCGCTGCACCCCGACGACCTGGCCGAGCACGGTGACTCGTCCGGGGCGACGGTGGAGGCGATGATCCAGCGGGTGGTCGAGCGGATGTACAGCGAGACCGAGGAGAACCGCTTCCTTGAGGTGACCTACGCCAACGGCGACAAGGAAGTGCTGTACTTCAAGGACTTCAACTCCGGTGCCATGATCCAGAACATCGTGGACCGGGCGAAGAAGATGGCGATCAAGGAGTTCCTGGAAACGAGGCAGAAAGGACTGCGGATCGCCCACCTGCTCACCGCCTGTGTCGACGAGTTCAGTGAGAACGAGGACCTGCCCAACACCACCAACCCCGATGACTGGGCGCGGATCTCCGGTAAGAAGGGCGAGCGGATCGTCTACATCCGGACCCTGGTCTCCGGCAAGCACGGGACCGAGGCCGGGCGGTCGATCGACACGGTGGCCAACACAGGTCAGTACCTCTAGCGTGGCCCGTTTCTGCGACCCGGGGGAACGCTGGTGGCGCTGGCGTGGAGAACGCGGTAGGAAAGCCCGGTTAGGCTTGCCAGCATGAGCGTTCGCCGGGTGATGGGGACAGAGACCGAGTACGGCATCTCGGTGCCTGGCCAGCCGGGCGCGAACGCCATGGTGACCTCCTCGCAGGTGGTCAACGCCTACCAGGCGGCCACCTCGGCCCGGGCGCGGCGGGCGCGATGGGACTTCGAGGAGGAGAACCCGCTGCGCGACGCCCGCGGGTTCGATCTGACCCGGGAAGCCGCGGACTCGACCCAGCTGACTGACGAGGACCTGGGGCTGGCCAACGTCATCCTGACCAACGGCGCCCGGCTGTACGTTGACCACGCGCACCCGGAGTACTCCGCGCCCGAGTGCACCAACCCGCGGGCAGCGGTGATCTGGGACAAGGCGGGCGAGCGGGTGATGGCCGAGGCGGCGGCCAAGGCGGCCACCGTGCCCGGCACCTCCCCGATCCAGCTGTACAAGAACAACACCGACAACAAGGGTGCTTCCTACGGCTGCCATGAGAACTACCTCATGCACCGGTCCACGCCCTTTGCCGACATCGTCAGGCACCTGACGCCGTTCTTTGTGTCCAGGCAGGTCGTGTGCGGTGCCGGGCGGGTCGGCCGGGGTGCGGACGGCCGCAACGAGGGTTTCCAGATCAGCCAGCGGGCCGACTTCTTCGAGGTCGAGGTCGGCCTGGAGACCACGCTCAAGCGGCCGATCATCAACACCCGGGACGAGCCGCACGCCGACCCGGAGAAATACCGCCGCCTGCACGTGATCATCGGCGACGCCAACATGAGCGAGGTCAGCACCTACCTGAAGCTGGGCACCACGGCCCTGGTGCTGGCGATGATCGAGGACAAATTCCTGGACGGCGACCTCGCCCTGGAGGCGCCGGTCGCCGAACTGCGTGCTATCTCGCATGATCCGTCCTGCCGCCACCTGGTGGCCCTGCGGGACGGCAGGCGGATGACCGGGATCCAGCTGCAGATGGAGTACCTGGAGCGGGCACGCAAGTACACCGAGGACAGGTTCGGTGCCGACGTTGATGAGATGACAGCGGACGTCCTGGACCGCTGGGAGTCAATCCTGACCCGGCTGGCCGAGGATCCGATGCAGACCTCCCGGGAACTCGACTGGGTCGCGAAGCTGGAACTGCTGGAGGGATACCGGACCAGGGATGGGCTGAACTGGAACCATCCACGGCTGCAGCTGGTCGACCTCCAGTATTCGGACGTGCGCCCGGAACGGGGCCTCTACAACCGGCTGGTGGCCCGGGGCCGGATGCTCAGGCTGGTGTCCGAGGCGGAGGTCGCCCGGGCGGTGGAGCTGCCCCCAGAGGACACCAGGGCCTATTTCCGCGGTCGCTGCCTGCAGAAATACCCCGATGCGGTAGCCGCCGCCTCGTGGGACTCGGTTATCTTCGACATACCGGGCCACGACTCGCTGCAGCGGGTGCCGACACTGGAGCCGCTGCGGGGAACCCGCGTCCATGTGGGTGACCTGCTCGATCGGTGCCGGACCGCGGGCGAGCTGGTGGCCGCGCTCACCGGGCGGGGCTGATCCTGGCCGGCTGCTCCCTGCTGGGTTTGCCGCGTTCGCTGTGGCATGCGCGCCTGCCGGGCAGGAAGAAACCATCTCGATACTCGTGTCCGGTTCCAGGGTTGGGCGGCCTGTCAGCAGGCGAGGATACGGTTGAAGCGGGCTAGGACGCTGCTGAAGCAAGACCACGGAGGTTTCGGCATGGCGACAAAGGACACCGGCGGCCAGCGGCAGACCACCAGGCGCGACGAGGAGACCGAGGAGAGCGGCGCGCAGGCGAGCGAGGAGGTCAAGGAGCGCCAGGAGAAGCTGGCCGATGACGTCGACGCGATCCTCGACGAGATCGACGAAGTGCTGGAGGAGAACGCGGAGGAGTTCGTCCGCTCCTACGTCCAGAAGGGCGGGGAGTGATCTGCGCCCGCACGGTGATCCGGGGCCAGAATGCGGGCGGGTTCGCGCTGGGCTGACATTTCCGAGGTGAGCCGGGGCGGTAGCGGCAGTAGGGTCGGGGCAGGGTACCAACGCTCACCAACCGGAAGGATCTCCGTGGGCTTTGACTACTTCGGCGAACGGTTCACGGCGGCGTGCATGAGGACTGGCAGCTCGTCCTTCGCTGACTTCCTCACCGCTTGCGCTCCCGAACTGCTGCCCGGTGCCAGCCCTGCCAGGCTGTCCGCGGGCGGCCTGGACGCGTCCGGGCAGGGCCTCGTCCTGCCGCACGGCACCACGATCGTCGCCGCCGACTTCGCCGGGGGCGTCATCATGGCGGGTGACAGGCGCTCCACCGCGGGCAACATGATCGCGAAGCGGGACATCGAGAAGGTCTTCCGCAGCGATGACTATTCCTGTGTCGGCATCGCCGGTGTCGCCGGCATAGGGCTTGAGCTGGTACGGCTGTTCCAGCTGGAGCTTGAGCACTACGAGAAGCTGGAAGGCAGGACCCTGTCCCTGGAGGGCAAGGCCAACCGGCTAGCCGCTTTCGTCCGCGGGAATCTGGGCGGCGCGATGCAGGGCCTGGTCGTGGTCCCGCTCTTCGCCGGCTATGACGATGAGGCACAGCGGGGCCGGATCTTCAGCTACGACGTGGCTGGCGGGCGGTATGAGGAGCTCAGGTTCCACGCCATCGGCTCCGGCTCGGTCTTCGCCCGCGGCTCGCTGAAGAAGCTGCACACCGACGACATGCCAGCCGAGGACGCGATCACCGTGTGCATGCAGGCGCTCTACGACGCCGCCGACGACGACTCGGCCACCGGAGGCCCCGACCTGACCCGGCGCATCTACCCGGTGGTGGCCACCGTTACCGCGGATGGATTCAGCCGCCTGACCGACGAGGAGGTGGGCACGTACGCGCAGGCGGTCGTGGACGAACGGATGCGCTCGCCGGCCGGCCCGACCGCGCCGCTGCGCCCAGCCACATAAGCGCCCAGCCACAAGCACGGCCGATAGCAGAACGATCAGCGCCCGGTACCCGCCCGCCGCCCCGCCGGGCGGGTACGCGGAGATGAAGACGCCATCAGCAGCCGACCAGACGAGTAGGGGAACGCCAGCGGTGACCATGCCGTTCTATGTCTCGCCCGAGCAGGCGATGAAGGACAAGGCGGACTACGCGCGCAAGGGCATCGCCCGCGGGCGTAACAGCGTCGTCCTCCAGTACGACGAGGGCATCCTGTTCGTTGCCCCCAACCCCTCCCGGGCCCTGTACAAGACCAGCGAGATCTATGACCGGATCGCGTTCGCGGCGGTGGGCCGGTACAACGAGTACGAGAATCTGCGCAAGGCCGGGGTCAGGTTCGCCGACATGACCGGCTACCAGTACGACCGGGGCGACGTCACCGCCCGTGGGCTGGCCAACTGGTACGCGCAGATCCTGGGGACGATCTTCACCGAGAGCCCCAAGCCGTTCGAGGTTGAGATCGTGGTCGCCGAGGTGGGGGAGACCCCTGATGCCGACCAGATCTACCGGATCACGTTCGACGGCTCGGTCGCGGATGAGCACGGCTTCGTCGCCATGGGCGGCCAGGCGGACCAGGTCGCCAGCGTGCTCAAGGACCGTTTCCAGGAGGGCATGACCCTGACGGCGGCTCTCGGCGCCGCCATCGCTGCCCTGTCGGGACAGGCCAACGGGGAGCGCTCCGCCGAGATCGGCGCTGGCCAGCTGGAGGTGGCCGTTCTCGCTCGCCGGCGGGTACACCGCTCGTTCCGGCGGCTCACCGGCGCCCGGCTGGAAGAACTGCTCGCCGAGGCCGGCGTTGCGGGGAAACTCGCATCCGGGGAGCCGGCTGACGGGCCCGGGCACGGGGAGTCAGCCGGGCCTTGACGGCGGTGCTGTCCTGGCCGCGCCGGTGAGCGCGGCGGTGCTGTCCTGGCCGCGCCGGTGAGCGCGGCGGTGCTGTCCCGGCCGCGCCGGTGAGCGCGCTGCGGTGGGTGGGCTTCGCGGCTGGTCTCTTGCTGCTGCTGGGCACCGGCTCCAGCGTGATCAAGACGCTGCTGATCCCGCGGGCCACTGCCTCGGCCTTCACCGGCCTGGTGGCGCGCTCCGTGAACGCGGTGTTCCGGATGGCCACCGTCAGCGTTTCCGACCTGCGGCGGCGGGAGCGCATCCTGTCGGCGGGGGCGCCCGCGTTCCTGATCACCTTGCTCACGGCCTGGCTGGTGTGCCTGCTGGCCGGCTTCGGCCTGCTGCTGTGGCCGCTCACGCCCGGTGGCCTGCCGGCGGCTCTGCTGGAGTCCGGATCCTCGGAGTTCACGCTCGGGTTCGCGCGGCCGCACGGCCCGGCTCCGGCCGCCATCGTCTTCCTGGCAGGCGCGAGCGGCCTTGCCCTGGTGGCACTGCTGATCGCCTACCTGCCGGTGCTGTATGCGGCGTTCAACCGCCGGGAGACGCTGGTGACCATGCTGGAGGCGCTGGCCGGCGCGCCGCCCTGGGGCCCGGAACTGCTGGCCCGGCAGGCGCTCATCGGCGACGTGGCCTACCTGCCCCGGCTCTACGAACGCTGGACGGAATGGGCCGCCGATATTTCCGAGAGCCACACGAACTACCGGACGCTGATCTACTTCCGGTCGCCGGATCCCACCGTTTCCTGGCTGCTCAGCCTGATCGCTGTGCTCGACGCCGCCGCGCTGCACCAGTCGCTGTGCCCCGCCGCCGCACCGGCCGAGGCGCGGCCGCTGCCCGCTTACGCCATGGCGCGCTTCCTGGATCTGCCCCCGGCCCTGTGGTCCGGCTCGCGCCCGCAGCGGCGCCCGGCTCCGCAACTGCCGCTGCGCCCACCCCACCGCGAGCCAGGAGCTTAGACGGCCACCATCAGGCGCGGCCCGGCTGGGCGTGCACGACCACCCAGATTGCGTGCACATCCTGGTCGGTCGCGTTCCAGTACTGGTGGGGGACGGAGGAGTCGAACGCGATCGAGTCCCCAGGCCTGAGTTCGAAGGTGTCGAAGCCGACGGTGGCCTGCAGGGTGCCGGAGATGATCAGGCCGTACTCCTGGCCGTCATGGCGCAGCGGGCGCCTGGTGTCGGTGGAATGCCCGCTGGGCTCGTAGATCACTTCGAGGAAATCAACCCGGTCATCGGCACCCGGCGTCAGTCTCTCCCACCGCACCCCGCTGGCCAGGTCGATCGTGCGGCGGCTGCCGGCCCGCTGGATCACTCCGTGGCCGGCAACGCCGGCCCGCGGGGCGGGTGCACCTTCCCCGGCCTCCTCGGGCCGCACATGACCATCGCCGTGCGCGGTGGCCATCATGGAATCGCCGGGAACGGCCACCCCGAACAGGAAGTCGAGCGAGGTCCGCAACTCGCTGGCAAGCGCGTACAGCATGCCGACCGAGGGGGCGGACAGCCCGCGCTCGATCTGTGAGATCAGGCTGGGGGAGCAGCTGATACGGCGGGCAAGCTCGCGCACGGACAGACCGCGGTCCGCCCGGACCCGGCGCAGCCGGGGCCCGAGTTCCACGCCTGGGTCGAAGGAGGTGGCGCCCACCTCAGCCTCGACCCTGGCTTGTCATGCCGCACCTGTCATGCTGGACTCGTCCATGCTGGAGGGGTACCCCTTGACAGCCATACTGTACACGCGTTTAATCATGCTGTACATAACCCTGCGGCAAACCCCCTGTGCAGCGAACTGCCCTGTCATGAGCAACCCGACGCAGGCCCCGACTCCAGGAGACCCCTCATGGTCGCGCCCATTCCCCCGGTTCCTGCCCTGCCACTGACGCCCGCCCCGGGGCGCATGAACGTCGACTTCGAGCAGCGGGTGGATTTCGCCCGTCTTCGTGAGTACCGGCTCAGCCGCGCCATGGCTGCCCTGGAGGCCAGCGACCTCGGCGCCCTGCTGGTCTTCGACAACAACAACATCCGTTACCTGACCGGGGTCGCCATCGGCGAGTGGACGCGGGACAAGTTCTGCCGGTACGCGCTGTACACCCGCACCGGTGAGCTGTTCCTGTGGGACTTCGGCTCGGCGGCGGTGCACCACCGGATGTACTGCCCCTGGCTCAAGCCGGAGCACTGCATCGCGTCCTACACCACCATGCGCGGCGCCACCGCGCCGGAAGCCCAGTTGCCAGCCAAAGCGATCGCGGAGATCAGGGGCATTCTGGAGGACACCGGCGTGGCGGGCATGCCGATCGGCGTCGATATGGTCGAGGTCTCGACCCTGTTCGCGCTGCAGGCGGCGGGCATCGACATCCGGGACGGCCAGCAGGTGATGCTGAGCGCCCGCGAGATCAAGTCTTCCGACGAGATCGCGCTGCTGACCACCGCGGCGGCCATGGTGGACGGGGTGTACCAGGACATCACCGACGCGCTGCGGCCCGGCGTGCGGGAGAACGAGATCGTCGCCCTGGCCACCAAGCGGCTGTACGAGATGGGGTCCGACGACGTCGAGTCCATCAACGCGGTTTCCGGTGAGCGCTGCAACCCGCACCCGCACAACTTCTCAGACCGCATGATCCGCCCGGGCGAGCAGGCGTTCTTCGACATCATGCACTCCTTCAACGGCTACCGGACCTGCTATTACCGGACGTTCAGCGTCGGCAGTTCTACCCAGTCCCAGCGCGACGCCTACGCGAAGGCCTGGGAATGGATGGAGGCTGCGATCTCGGCGATCAAGCCGGGGGTCAGCACCGACCAGATCGCCCGGCTCTGGCCGACCGCGCAGGACATCGGCCTGCCGGACGAGAAGACCGCCTTCGGCCTGCAGTTCGGCCACGGGCTGGGACTGGCGCTGCACGAGCGGCCGCTGATCAGCCGGCTGTCCTCGTTCGACGCCCCGCTGGAGATCCGCAAGGGCATGGTCTTCGCCCTGGAGACCTACTGCCCGGCCAGCGACGGCCGCTCCGCCGCCCGGCTCGAGGAAGAGCTGGTCGTCACCGACACCGGTGCGGAGATCATCACCAAGTTCCCGTCCCGGGAACTGTTCGTCACCAACCCGTACTAACCATCTCTCAACGACGCAGCTGCGAGGCGCCATGGACGAGGCAACTGCACTCGGCCTGTACCAGACCATGACCAGGATCCGGCAGTTCGAGAAGCGCGCCCACGACCTTTTCCTGCAGAACCTGGTCAAGGGCACCACCCACCTGGGGACCGGCCAGGAGGCTGTCGCGGCCGGAGTGGCCAGGGCAATGCGGCCTGACGACTACACGTTCGTCACCTACCGCGGCCACAACCACGTGCTGGCCCGGGGCACGGCCATGACACCGGTCATGGCCGAGCTGCTCGGCCGGGAGAACGGGCTGATGCGGGGCAAAGGCGGCTCCATGCACCTGCTCGATGTCTCCAAGGGCGTGCTCGGTTCGTACGCGATCATCGGCGCCCAGCTGGTGATCGCCAACGGCACGGCGTGGTCGGCCCAGTACCGGGGCAGCGGCCAGGTCACGGTCTGCTTCTTCGGCGACGGCGCGACCAACATCGGTGCCTTCCACGAAGCACTGAACCTCGCCGCGGTGTGGTCGCTGCCGGTGGTCTTCATCTGCGAGAACAACCGCTACATGGAGTACACCTCGATCGAGACGGTGACGGCGGTGAAGCAGCCGGCGGCCGACCGCGCGTCCGCCTACGGCCTCGCCCCCCAGATCGTGGACGGCAACGACGTCGAAGCGGTCTACACGATGGCCGCCGACGCGATCGAGAAGGCACGCCAGGGCGGCGGCCCGTCGCTGATCGAGGCCCTGACCTACCGGCACGGCGGGCACTCGCGGGCCGATCCCGGCAAGTACCGCCCGGCCGAGGAAGTCACCGAGTGGCTGGGCCGCGACCCCATCCCCGCCTACCGGCGGGTACTGGTCTCGCGCGGGGTCGGCGAAGCGGTCCTTGACCGGCTCGACGCGGAGGCGAAAGCGGCTGTCGACCTGGCGACCGAGGAAGCGAAGGCAGGCGCGGAGCCGCGGCTGGAACTGGCGTTCACCGACGTGTGGAGCGACGGCGGCTGGGAGTGGCGGAATTGAGAAAGAGGCGAATATGAGCACGGAAGTTGTGATGCCGCGGATGGGCGAGACGGTGGATGAGGGCACCGTCAACGTCTGGCACAAGGCGCAGGGTGACCAGGTGACCGAGGGCGAGCCGTTGCTGGAAATCGGCACCGACAAGGTCGACACCGACATCCCCGCGCCCGCCACCGGGGTGCTGGCCGAGGTCAGGGTCGCGGTGGAGGAAACCGTGCCGGTGGGGACAGTCCTGGCGGTCATCCAATGAGTGTCATCACCTACCGGGAGGCCGTTGCCCGCGGCATCGCACAGGAGATGCGCCGGGACGACCGGGTGGTCTTCCTTGGTGAGGACGTGGCGGCGGCCGGCGGGGTATTCAAGGCCACCGTCGGCCTGCTGGAGGAATTCGGACCGCAGCGGATACGGGACACGCCCATCAGCGAGCAGGCCATCCTTGGCGCCGCCATGGGCGCGGCCATGACCGGCCTGCGCCCGATCGCCGAGATCATGTTCAGCGACTTTTTCGCCGTGTGCTGGGACCTGGTCGCCAACGAGATCGCCAAGAGCCGCTACATGTCGGACGGCCAGGTGTCGTTCCCGCTGGTGATCCGCAGCGCGAACGGGGCCGGGGTCAGGTTCGGCGCACAGCACTCGCAGTCGGTGGAGAACTGGGCGATGGCGGTGCCCGGCCTGAAGGTGGTCGCCCCCTCCAACCCACGCGATGTGGTCGGGCTGCTCGCGTCCGCGATCCGTGACCCGGACCCGGTGCTGTTCTTCGAGCAGAAGTCGCTGTACGCGACCAAGGGCGAGATCGGCGACGAGGAAGAGATCGTCGAACCGCTCGGCCAGGCGAAGGTGATCACCGAGGGCAGCGATGCCACCATCGTGGCGCTGGCCGCGATGGTCCCGCGGGCGGTAGCGGCGGCCGGCCGGCTCTCGGCCGAGCATGGCATCACCTGTAGTGTCGTCGACGTGCGCAGCCTTGTCCCCCTCGATACCCGCACCATCCTCGCGGAGGTCGCGAAGACGGGCCGGCTGTTCACGGTCGAGGAGAATCCACGGTTGTGCGGCTGGGGAGCCGAGATCGTGTCGATCGTGGCCGAGGAGGCGTTCGGTTCCCTGCGGGGCCCGGCCGTGCGGATCACCACCCCGCACATCCCGCTGCCCGCTGCCGATGCCCTGGAGGACCACGTGCTGCCCTCAGTCGGGCGGATCACGGAAACCGTGCGCAAGACATTGGAGAACGCGTGAGCACTGATCTTGCCGCCATCACTGGCATAGAGGTGCCGACCGGGCTGTTCATCGGCGGCGAGTGGACCACGGGCGGGGCTGGCACGCTCGCCGTCACCGACCCGGCCACCGAAGATGCCCTCGTGGAGATCGCGAACGGCACGGCGGAGGACGCTCTGGCCGCGGTCGCGGCCGCGCACGACGCACTGCCTGGCTGGGCGGCCACCCCGCCGCGTGAGCGGGCCGAGTGCCTGCGCCGGGCCTGGGCCCTCATGCTGGAGCGGTCGGAGGCGATCGCCCGGCTGATGGTGCTGGAGAACGGCAAGGCGCTACGTGATGCCCGGGGCGAGGTAACCTACGCCGCGGAGTTCTTCCGCTGGTACGCCGAGGAGGCCGTCCGGATCGACGGCTCGATCGCGACCGCACCATCCGGCGCCAACCGCATCCTGGTCCTGCGGCAGCCGGTCGGGGTCAGCGTGCTGGTGACGCCGTGGAACTTCCCGGCGGCGATGGCCACCCGCAAGATCGGGCCCGCCCTGGCGGCCGGGTGCACTGTCGTGCTCAAGCCAGCCAAGGAGACCCCGCTGTGCGCGCTGGCCGTGGCCGAGATCCTGCGCGAGGCAGGTGTGCCGGACGGGGTGGTCAACGTGGTGTGCACCTCGACGGCCGGGCCGGTGGTGTCGGCGATGCTGGCTGACCCGCGGGTGCGCAAGCTCTCCTTCACCGGGTCGACAGAGGTGGGCCGGGTGCTGCTGCGCACGGCCTCGGAGACGGTGACCAACTGCTCGATGGAGCTCGGTGGCAACGCCCCGTTCCTCATCTTCGAGGACGCGGACCTCGACGCCGCGATCGAGGGTGCGGTCCTGGCCAAGATGCGCAACGGCGGGGAGGCCTGCACTGCGGCCAACCGGTTCTACGTGCACGAGAAGGTGGCCGACGAGTTCACCACCCGGTTCGCGGCCCGGCTGGAGAAGATGTCCGTCGGCCCCGGCCTGGAGGAAGGCACCGACCTGGGCCCGCTGGTGAACGAGGACACCCGCAGCAAGGTCGCCAGCCTGGTCGCCGACGCGGCCGGCAAGGGCGGGCAGGTGGTAACCGGTGGCCGCGCCCCGGACCGGCGAGGGTACTTCTACCTGCCCACCGTGCTGCGGAACGTGGCGCCTGACGCGGCCATCCTGGACACCGAGATCTTCGGGCCGGTCGCCCCGGTGGTGCGGTTCTCCGACGAGGCCGACGCCATCCGCTGGGCCAACGACACCGAGTACGGTCTTGTCTCCTACCTCTACACCAGTGACCTGCGGCGGGCGCTGCGGGTCACGGAGGCATTGGAGACCGGCATGGTCGGCATCAACCGTGGCATCGTGTCCGATCCGGCGGCTCCGTTCGGTGGGGTCAAACAGTCCGGCCTGGGACGGGAAGGTGGGCATGACGGCCTGCTGGAGTTCACTGAGACCAAGTACGTCGCCCTCGACTGGTGACGCGCGCCGGGTGCCGGTGCTCTCTGTGCCGGTGCTCTCTGTGCCGGTGCTCTCTGTGCCGGTGCTCTCTGTGCCAGTGCTCTCGGTGACATAGGGTCGCTAGGGAGATGGACAAGCGCATTTTCGGCCTCGAGAACGAGTACGGGGTCACCTGCACGTTCCGGGGGAGCCGTCGGCTCTCGCCGGACGAGGTGGCCCGGTACCTGTTCCGCCGTGTGGTCTCGTGGGGACGTAGCAGCAACGTCTTCCTCCGCAACGGAGCCCGGCTCTACCTGGATGTCGGGAGCCACCCCGAGTACGCCACCCCGGAATGCGACAACATCAGCGATCTGGTGGTTCACGACAAGGCTGGAGAGCGGATCCTGGAAGGGCTGCTCGTGGACGCCGACCGGCGGCTGCGCGAGGAAGGCATCGCCGGCGACATCTACTTGTTCAAGAACAACACCGACTCGGCGGGCAACTCCTACGGCTGCCACGAGAACTACCTGGTGGGACGGCACGGGGAATTCGGCCGCCTCGCCGACATCCTGATCCCGTTCCTGGTCACCCGGCAGGTCATCTGCGGCGCGGGCAAGGTCCTGCAGACGCCGCGTGGTGCCGTCTACTGCGTCAGCCAGCGGGCCGAGCACATCTGGGAGGGCGTCTCGTCGGCCACCACGCGGTCCAGGCCGATCATCAATACCAGGGACGAGCCCCACGCCGACGCCGAGCGTTTCCGGCGGCTGCACGTGATCGTTGGCGACTCCAACATGAGCGAGACCACCATGCTGCTCAAGGTCGGCTCGACCGACCTCGTGCTGCGCATGATCGAAGCGGGCACCGTCATGCGGGACCTGACGCTGGAGAACCCGATCCGGGCAATCAGGGATGTCAGTCACGACATGACCGGCCAGCGCCGGGTGCGCCTCGCGAACGGCCGGGAGGCGAGCGCACTGGACATCCAGCGCGAGTACTTCTCCAAGGCCCGCGACTTCACCGACCGCCGCGGCGCGGACGCGACCACTAAGCGCGTGCTTGACCTGTGGGAACGGGCGCTGACCGCGATCGATGACGGCAATCTCGACCTGGTCGCCCGCGAGATTGACTGGGTGACCAAGTACCAGCTGATCGAGCGCTACCGCGCCAAGCATGACCTGCCGCTGTCCTCGCCGAGGGTGGCGCAGCTCGACCTCGCCTACCATGACGTCCGTCGCGGCCGGGGGCTGTATTACCTGCTGCAGCGGCGGGGCGCGGTCGAGCGCGCGGTCAGGGACATCGACATCTTCGAGGCCAAATCGGTTCCGCCACAGACCACCAGGGCGCGGCTGCGTGGCGAGTTCATCAGGCGCGCGCAGGAACGGCGGCGTGACTTCACGGTGGACTGGGTCCACCTGAAGCTGAACGACCAGGCGCAGCGGACTGTCCTGTGCAAGGACCCGTTCCGTTCGGTCGATGAGCGGGTTGAGAAGCTGATCGCCGGCATGTGAGCCCGCGTCCGGGCGCTGCTCGCGAACCATTGACTACGTAATGCTTATGACTGGCGGCTAACCGTAGTCAACATTGCTAAGATCTCCCCAGTTCGGCCTGCATCCGTTCCGGACCCGGGGGTTCCCGTGACCGATCCGCCTCGTGGCGCCACCCTGGATCTGGTGATCATCGGCGGCTGCGGTCACGTGGGGCTGCCGCTGGCGATCGCCTTCGCCGACCGTGGCGCGAGAGTCGGGATCTACGACGTGAGTTCTGACGCCGTGGCTGCCGTCAACGCGGGCCGGATGCCTTTCGCTGAACCGGGTGCCGCTGCCGTGCTCACCAGGACGCTCGGCGCGGGGCGGCTGCAGGCGACCAACGATCCCGCCATTGTGACCACGGCCGAGCATCTCATCGTGGTGATCGGGACACCGGTCGACGAGCATCTCAATCCCGACCAGCGGGCCATCCCGAAGGTGCTGAACCAGTGCGCCCGGTACTTCACCGACGGACAGATCCTGATCCTGCGCAGCACGGTCTATCCCGGCGCCACCGCGCTCGTGGAGAAGATCGTCAGCGGGCTCGGCCTCGATGTCGACGTGGCCTTCTGCCCGGAACGGATCGCCGAGGGCGCGGCCATGACCGAACTGTTCGAGCTGCCGCAGATCGTTGCCAGCCGGACCCAGCGTGGCTGTGCACGGGCCAGCGGCCTGTTCCGGCGGCTGACCCCCAGGATCATCGTGATGTCACCGGAAGAGGCCGAACTGGCCAAGCTGTTCACCAACGTCTGGCGTTACATCAAGTTCGCCACCGCCAACCAGCTCTACATGATGGCGAACGACCGGGGGCTTGATTTCGAGCGGATCCGCCGCGGTCTCGCAGCCGACTACCCGCGCGCCGCGGACCTGCCGCCGGCCGGGTTCGCCGCTGGCCCGTGCCTGTTCAAGGACACCATGCAGCTCGCCGCCTACAACAACAACAACTTCGCTCTCGGCCATACGGCCATGGCCATCAACGAGGGCCTGCCGCTTTACCTGGTACACCGCCTGGAACAGCGGTTCGATCTGCGCTCGATGACGGTGGGCATCCTCGGCATGGCGTTCAAGGCGTCGTCCGATGACATCCGGTCAAGCCTGTCGTACAAGCTCAAGCGGATCCTGTCGGTCAAGGCCGATGCCGTGATCTGCACCGACCCGTACGTCCTGACCGATCCCGACCTCGAGCCGATGGACACCGTGCTCGCCCGGGCCGACTTGCTGATCATCGCGACGCCGCATCCGGAATACCGCGGCCTGGCGGTGACCGTGCCGGTCGCCGACATCTGGAACATCCTCGGCAAGGGAGTGCTGGTGTGAGGCTGGCCGGTGTTACCGGGCTGACCAGCGCTGGGGCGCGCGTGTCGGTCGTGATTCCCGCTCGCAACGAGGGCGGGCAGGTGTGCGGCGTGCTGGAGCGGCTGCTGGAATCGGTGCGGCTGCCCTGTGAGGTGCTGGTGGTCGTGGACAGCGAGGATGACCCGACCGCCCAGGTGGTCAGCGAGTTCGCCAGCAAGGAGCCGCGGCTGCGGCTGCTGGTCAACGAGTACGGCCCCGGGCCGGCAAATGCGATCCGCTATGGCATCGACGCCGCTGCCGCGCCCGTTGCGGTGGTCACCATGGCCGATGGGTGCGACGACCCACGCCAGATCGACGACCTGACCCGGCTGGTCGAACGAGGCGTGGCCGTGGCGGCGGCCTCCCGGTACGTGGCCGGGGGCCAGCAGGTGGGAGGGCCGTTCGTGAAGGGGCTGATGTCCCGCGCCGCAGGCAGGTCACTGCATCTGCTCACCCGGGTCGGTACCCGGGACGCGACCAACTCCTTCAAGGCGTACTCGACCGAGTTCGTCAAGACGGTGGGTATCGACTCGCGGGGCGGGTTCGAGATCGGCATCGAGCTGACCGCCAAGGCCATGCGGCTGCGGCGGCCGGTGGCCGAGATCCCCACCATCTGGCTGGACCGGCAGGCCGGGGTGTCGGACTTCCGGGTCATCCGGTGGCTCCCCGAATACCTCCGCTGGTACTGGTTCGCCTTCGGGCGGCGGTTGACGGCCGAGCAGATCCGGGCCCATGCCGCGGCGCGTGCGGCCAGCCGCCTGCCCGCGCCGCCAGCGCCCGCTGCGGATCCCGCGCTCCCCACAGCCACGGCGGGCAGCCCCCTCACCCCGGTTGTCCCACGTCAGAAGGCGGCGAAAGACAGGTGACTGTCGTGCCCGATCTGGTGCTGAAGGTACTCGAGGGCCAGGACCCGCTGCCCAGATGCCTGATGAGGTGATTCCCTGGATCGCCCAGGCAATCCAAACCGGGATGCCCTGATCGGTGGCGGGCATTCCGGAACGGCTGCTCCGTTCGGGGGTAGCGGTCAGCTACAGCCGGTAGGCTGGCTGGGCTCATTACCGGCAGACGACAAGGCTTCCCATGCGACGTATCGCAGTCCTCCTCCCGCTGCTGGCCATCGGCGTCCTCGCGGGCTGTGGCGGCTCCTCCTCATCCACTGCCAAGCCGGTGGTGAAGGTATCCGGCGCCTTCGGCCAGCCCCCGACGATCAAGATCCCGGCCAAGAAGGCGGGTGGCAGCCTCACGGTCAAGACCCTCATCCACGGCAGCGGGCCGGTGCTGCAGCGGACGGATGCCTTCGTCGGTAACTACGCCATCTACATCTGGAGCGGCACCTCGCACCGGCTCGCGCAGAGCAGCTTCACCGCTCACCGGCCTACGCTGTTCGCCGGGCAGCTCCTGCCCGGCCTGGAGACCGCGCTGATCGGCCAGAAGATGGGCAGCCGGGTGCTGGCGGTCATCCCGCCCAAGGACGGTTTCGGCACCTCGGGCAACCCCCAGGCGGGCGTGAAGCCGACCGACACGCTGGTCTTCGTGGTGGACATGATGAAGGACTTCAAGGCCAACGCCTCGGCCACCGGCACCGCCGAGTCCAATGGCGGGAAAGGCCTGCCCACCGTGACCGCCGTCAACGGCGCCGCCCCCACGATCAAGATGCCCACCAGCAAGCCGCCGGCCACGCTGGTGACCAGGACCCTCATCAAGGGCAGCGGGCCAGCGGTGACCAAGGGCCAGATGGTCGTGGCACAGTACGTCGGGGCCATCTGGAGCACGGGCAAGGTCTTCGATGCGTCCTGGAACCGTCACCAGCCGTTCAACTTCACCATCGGCGCCACTCCCACCCAGGTCATCGCCGGCTGGGACAAAGGCCTCCTCGGCCAGACAGTAGGCAGCCGGGTGATGCTGGTCGTGCCGCCCGCAGATGGATACGGCAAATCCGGCAGCCCGCAGGCAGGCATCAAGGGCACCGACACCCTGGTCTTCGTGGTCGACGTCCTCGGCGCGTTCAGCACCTGAGCTGGGATCCCGCGGCCGTTGCTCAGTTCCAGTACTCGAACGGCTCGTCGATAGCCTCGCCAGCCAGGAAGGCGGGAAGCAGGTCCGGAAGCCGGCCGGGGTAGAAGCGCTCCCGGCTGGTGAGGATGTCGGTAACCGGCCACCAGCGGGCATCGACGTAGACCTCGAGCTCATTCTGCGTCCTGCCGTCAGCCGAGATGACCGGCTGATGCCCAGGGACCTGGGCGGCCAGCACCACCTCATGCTGGAGGCGGCGCAGGCCGCGTGACCGCCAGGTCGAGTCACGCCGCCACGCCGGGGGTCCCAGCCCGGCCGGGTCCAGGATCAGCCCGGTCTCCTCCCGCACCTCGCGGACCGCGGCCTCCAGCGGGGATTCCCCCTCGTCGATACCGCCTCCGGGGAGTTCCCACCAGCCGGCCGGGCCCACGTCGGCCGTCACCGCGTGGAAGAGCAGGACCCGCCCGCCAGCGTCTACCAGCACGACCCGGACCGCATGCCGCTCAAGGTCGAACCGCAGCCCCTCTCGCATGCTGGTAAGGGTAAGCGGTCACCGGCGAGCAGGTGCGCCGCGTGCCGGCCGGCTGCTGCGGCGGCCAGGAAGTAGGCGCCGTCCTCGGCCAGCCCGCGGCCCATGGTGGACAGCCGCACCGGGCACCCGCCGAGCACCTCCAGCAGCCCGTCCACCGCCACCCGCACCAGGTTGTGGCGCTGCGCCAGGGGGGCGGCCTGAGCGGCCACCCGCTCCCCGAACTCTCCTGGCAGATCCGGGACCACGACATCCGCCCTGGCCAGTGCCACGCGTCCGTAGCTGGTCAGGCTGTGGTGGGACACCCCACGGTGGCGCTCGCGTGGGTCGGCCTCGCTGACCCGCAGGCAGGCCACGGGACGGCCACCCAGCACGGCCGCCGCGTTGACCGCCTCCCCGCAGGCCACACCGGAAAAACCCCACCTGGTGCCGGTGCCCAGGTTCCCCGGGCCCTGGGCGACCACAGCCACCTGCACCCCCAGCACGTGGCGGGCGGCCAGCAGCCCGGTATGCAACGTGACGGTCTCCAGGTCGCCGCCGAAAGCCTGCCCGACCGTCACCGTGCCCGCCAGCCAGCCGGCGTCCCGCAAGGCCGCGGTGGTGCGCGAGAACCAGGCCGGCAGCGCCCCGCCGTCGAGCATCACGTAGGCCGCCGTGGCATCCGGGCGGTCCGCCCGCAAAGCGGCGAGCACCGCGGGCAGAGCAGAGTGCAGGTCGGCGATCACGACCGGCATGGCCGCCAGATCATCGGCCTCGCGGAGCACCTCATGGTGCGGCGACCCCTGCTCATCGGCGCCCAGCACGGTGGCCTGCAGCGGCGTATAGCGGGCCTTCACCAGGTGGCCCGGCTCACCGGGGTCATCGGGCAGGCGTTCGGGGACGGCTACCACCAGCGCATAGCCACCGGTGCCAAGACCGAGGTCGAGCGCGGTGGTGTTGAGCAGCACCCGGTCACCCACCTGCGGCCGGCCGGTCAGGCGGGGATAGGCCAGCGCTGGCATCCGGACCCCGTCTGCCCGCGTCTCAAGCTCGACCGCTCCCGGCCACTCCCGGCGCACTGCCTCGACCACGGCGCTCCGCCATCGGATCATCCTGGCAGGGTAACTTGACCAGGGGTCACCCGCTCGCCTTAACCTCAAGCGCGCGGGGGGCAAGCGGGGGAGAATGACCGGGGACGGGAGAATCAAGCGATGTCGAAGCGGAAGACCGAGCGCCTGCTCAGCCTGGTCGTCTGCCTGCTGTCCAGCCAGCGTTACCTGACCGCCACCCAGATCCGCGCGGCCGTCCCGGGCTATCCCGATTCTTTCGATGCGTTCAAGCGCATGTTCGAGCGGGACAAGGAGGAACTGCGCGAGCTGGGGATCCCGCTGGACGTGGGCACCAACGCGGCAGCCGACGAGGAGACGGGCTACCGCATCCCCCGGCAGGCATACGTGCTGCCCGACATCAGGCTCGAGCCCGATGAGGCTGCCATGCTGGCGCTGGCGGCCCGGGTGTGGCGCCGCGCCGAACTCGCAGGTGCGGCCGCTGGCGCGCTGCTGAAACTGCGGGCCGCCGGGGTGGAGGCGGAGGAGACCGGCCAGCCGGGGATCGAGCCCCGGCTGACCGGGGAAGCGGCGTTCGGCCCGCTCTGGGAGGCGGTCCGGGACCGCCGGCCGGTCACCTTCACCTACCGGGCGGCCGGGCGGAGCGAGCCGCAACGCCGGAACCTGGAGCCGTGGGGAGTGGTGAACCGGCATGGCCGCTGGTATGTCGCCGGGCATGACCAGGCGCGGGACGCGGTGAGGGTGTTCCGGCTGAGCAGGATCGAGGGCCGGGTGGAGTTCAGCGGCCCGCGCGGATCGGTGAGCGTGCCGGAGGGCATCGATGTCAGGGAACTGGTGCGGGAATGGGATTCCCATCCGGTGGAGCAGCAGGCGGCCACGCTGAGGGTCAGGACGGGGACATGCTATGGCCTGCGGCGCCGGGCGACCCGCGAGCAGCCGGCTGGCGACGGCTGGGATCTGGTGGATGTGCCCTTCGCCGACGCCGCCTGGTTCGCCGAGCACATCGCCTCGTTCGGGGCGGACGTGATCGTCAGTGAGCCATCAGACCTGCGGGACGCAGTGATGACCCGGCTGAAGGGAGTCCTGGCGTGACCGGCTCTGCCCATACCGGCTCTGCCCATACCGGCTCTGCCCATACCGGCTCTGCCCATACCGGCTCTGCGGCTACCAGTTCCGACCGGCTGCAGCGGTTGCTGGCCCTGGTGCCGTACGTGGTCAGCCGGAAAGTGGTCGGGCTGTCCGAGACGGCAGCCGCGTTCGGCGTCAGCGAGCGCGAGCTTGTCGATGACCTCAACATGCTGTGGTGCGTGGAGTTGCGCGCGCCCGACCCTTACTGCCCGATCGACCTGTCCTATGAGGGCGGGGAGATCGTGGTGAGCCAGGCCGAGGCGATGGACAGGCCGCTGCGGCTCGGGGTGGATGAGGCGAGTGCCCTGCTGGTAGCCCTGCGCATGCTGGCCGAGTTCGGTCAGGTGGCCTCGGTCCCGGGCCTGGTGGAGGGCTCGGCGCTCAGCCGCACGATCGCGAAACTGGAGGCCGCGGCCGGGGAGGCGGCCGCGCCCAGCGTCCAGGTCGCGGTACAGGTCGACCGGAATACCGAACGCGGCGTTCTGGCGCTGGCCCGCGACGCACTCAACTCGGGGCGGCGGGTGCATCTGTCCTACTATGTTCCCGCCCGCGACGAGGCGACCGAGCGGGACGTGGATCCCATGCGGCTGCTGGTGGTCGACGGGCGCACCTACCTGGAAGGGTGGTGCCGCCGGGCGGAGGCGGTCCGGCTGTTCCGGCTGGATCGCGTGCTGGCGATCGAGGTGCTGGCGGTGGCTGCCGAGGTGCCGCAGGATGCCGAGCCGCATGACGTGGACCGGGGCCTTTTCCAGCCGGCGCCGGACGACCTGCGGGTGGTGATCGAGCTTTCGCCGTACGGGCGCTGGGTCGCGGAGTACTACCCGTGCGAAGACGTGACGGACCTCGCGGATGGCCGTCTGCGGGTGGTTTTGCGCACGCCGGATGCCGAATGGGTGCGGCGGCTGGCCCTGCGGCTCGGTGAGGATGGGCGCATCATCGAGCCTGCTGCCCTCGCCGGGGACGTGCGCAGCCAGGCCGCCGCCGCGCTGGCGCAGTACGGGCCCAGGATGCCGCAAGCCCATTCGGGACCTTTGGAAGGGTGAGTTCGCCTGCTACGGGGCGTACCATGTGGCTGAACGTCCCTGCAGCGCAGGGGCCTGATCCTCGCTGAAAAGGACAGATTTCCATGACGGGACTCTTCGACGCTCCCCACCTGCTGATAATCCTGCTGGTGCTGGTGCTCCTCTTCGGCTCGGCGAAGCTGCCTAGGCTTGCCAAGTCCCTTGGCGAGTCCATGCGGATCTTCAAGAGCGAGGCGAAGAACCTGCAGGAGGACGACACTGCCGCGAAGGTTCAGCCGCCGGCGCAGGTCCAGCCGGTCGTCCAGCAGGAGCTGCCCGCTCCGGCCCCGGCAGTGACCGTGCAGCTGCCTGACGGCACCGCAGTTACCGGCACGCCGATGGCGGAGGCGCCACGCACCAACCAGCCTGGCTGAGTTCCGCCGGCCGAGATGAGTACCACGCCTGACCCCCTCGCGTCATCGCGCGGGCGCAGCACCCGCCCGGGTAGGCGGGACAATCCGGATGCCCGGATGCCGCTCATGGAGCACATCCGGGAGCTGCGCAACCGCTTGCTCAAGGCGCTGCTCGGCTTGGCGGTGGGTGTGGCCATCGGCTGGTTCCTGTTCAGGCAGTCCTGGAACTTCATCACCGCCCCGTACTGCGACACCGCCATCCAGGGCCTGACCGGCTGCGGCAAGGATGGCCATCCGCTCATCGTCACCGGCGTCTTCGATCCGTTCTTCGTGCGCCTGAAGGTCGCCTTCGTGGTGGGCCTGGTGCTGTCCTGCCCGGTCTGGCTGTACCAGCTCTGGGCGTTCATCGCGCCCGGGCTGTACAAGCGCGAGAAGCGCTGGACGTATGCGTTCGTGGGCAGCGCGGTGCCGCTGTTCGGCCTCGGCGCGTTTTTCGCCTACCTGGCGATGGCCCGTGGCCTGCACTTCCTGCTCGGCCTCACCCCGGCCGGCGTCAAGCCGTTCATCACCATCGACACCTACTTCGGCTACGCCATCGCGATGCTGCTGATCTTCGGCGTTGCTTTCGAGCTGCCGCTGGTCATCGTGATCCTCAACCTGGCGGGGGTGCTCAGCCACTCGTTCGTCAGGAAGTGGCGCCGGGTGATGATCTTCCTGGTGTTCGTGTTCGCAGGCGCGGCCGTCCCCAGCCCCGACCCGTTCAGCATGCTGATGCTCGCGGTGCCCGCCGTGTTCCTGGTCGAATTGGCCGAGGTATTCGTGTGGGTGAACGACCGCAGGCGGGCGCGCCGGGCATCTGTGTATGAGGGCTTGGCCCAGAACGAGGTCTCGTCGCTGGGCCTGGAAGACGCTGTCGACGCAGAGCCCCGCTAGCGCCCGGCAGGGCGGGTCAACGTCCCGAAGGTGACGGCCGACGACCAGATGGTCTCCAGGACGATGCCGTCATCGGGGTCAGCGGCAGCGACGAGGTTCCCGCGGCCTTCGTATACGCCGACGTGGTAGACGTACCCGAAGGCGTCGTGGAAGAAGACGAGATCGCCCGGCATGGCCGCTGCCCTGCTCACCCGGCGGAAGGCGGCGAACTGCCCCTCAGCGGTGCGGGGTATTGCCAGGCGGTAGTGGCGGTAGATGTACGAGGTCAGGCCCGAGCAGTCGAACCCGGTCGCCGGTGAGCTTCCACCCCACTGGTACGGGTACCGGCCGATGAACGTCAGGGCGTAGGCGGCGATCCGCGCATCGACCCCCGGGGCCGCCCAGTAGCGGGTGTGATAGCCCGCAGTCGCGGCAGCGGGCCCGGCGGCGCCAAGTGCCGCTGCCCCCGCGATGACCAGCGCCGTCATGGCCCGGGTCAGCGCGCGCTGCACTGCCTGCAGATGGCCGCGGCCGGAGTCGCTGGAGACGGATCTGCCGCTATCAGCCGATTCTCGCATGATCATGAACCCCCCGGTTTGTCATGGTTTCCGGATAGATATCTGGGTTACCACCGGCAAAGCTCATACCCTCCGCATTATCTCAGTTACTAACTGTCACTAGGCGAGGGGAGGGCGCCGCGGGCAGCCAGGGGACGGGTTCGCCTACGCTTGATCACATGTCCACCGCCCTCCCGCCCGCGTCCGGGAGGAGCCCGGCGCAGCGTTACGCGGCGTTCCGCAGGCAGCAGGCCGAAGACGGATCCGAGCTCCTGGAATTCCAGGCGCTGTATGACTTCAGCTTCGACGAGTTCCAGCGCACCGCGTGCCGGGCGCTGAACGCAGGGCACGGCGTGCTGGTCGCTGCCCCCACTGGATCGGGCAAGACGGTGGTGGGCGAGTTCGCGGTCCATCTGGCCCTGGCCGAGGGGCGCAAGTGCTTCTACACCACACCGATCAAGGCGCTGTCGAACCAGAAGTACAGCGACCTGGTCCGCCGGTACGCGCCTGAGAAGGTCGGCCTGCTCACCGGCGACAACAGCATCAACGGCGAGGCGCCGGTGGTCGTGATGACCACCGAGGTGCTGCGCAACATGATCTACGCCCGTTCGCCCATCCTGGCCGGCCTCGGCTACGTGGTGCTGGACGAGGTTCACTACCTGGCTGACCCCTACCGCGGCGCGGTCTGGGAGGAAGTGATCATCCACCTGCCCGAATCGGTCCAGGTGGCCGCCCTTTCGGCGACGGTCAGCAACGCGGAGGAATTCGGTGACTGGCTGACCCAGGTCCGGGGCGGCACAACGGTGATCGTCGACGAGCACCGGCCGGTGCCGCTCTGGCAGCACATGATGGTCGGCGGGCGGCTGTACGACCTGTTCGTCGAGGAGCATGAGCCGGCCGGGCCGGCCGGAGGTACGGGTGCTGCGCGTGCAGCACTGGTCAACCCGGAACTGCTCCGGCTTGCCCGGCGGGAGGAGTGGGGAGTGGGGCGTGCGCCCGGCCGCGCCGGCCGCGCAGCGGTGCGGCTCCGGTTGCCGCACCGGCCTGACGTGATCGGCCGGCTCGACACGGCCGGCTTGCTGCCAGCGATCACGTTCATCTTCAGCCGTTCCGGCTGCGACGCAGCGGTCCGGCAATGCCTTGATGCGGGGATCCGGCTGACCACGCCAGAGGAAGCGGCGGCCATCACCGAAGTGGCGGAGCGCCGTACGGCAGACGTCCCCCAGTCCGACCTGCCGGTGCTCGGCTACGGTGAGTGGCTCACCGGCCTGCAGCGCGGGATCGCTGCCCATCACGCCGGGCTGCTGCCCGCGTTCAAGGAAGCGGTGGAGGAACTCTTCGCAGCCGGCCTGGTGCGGGCTGTCTTCGCGACCGAGACCCTGGCTCTCGGTATCAACATGCCGGCTCGGACAGTGGTCATTGAGCGGCTCGACAAGTGGAACGGTGAGACTCACGTTCCGCTGACGCCAGGGGAGTACACCCAGCTGACCGGACGTGCCGGGCGCCGGGGGATCGACGTGGAGGGGCACGCGGTCGTGATCTGGCACCTGGGTATGGACCCCAGCGCGGTGGCCGGCCTGGCCAGCACGCGTACCTACCCGCTCACCTCGAGCTTCCGGCCGACGTACAACATGGCGGTGAACCTCGTCGCGCGAGCTGGCCTGGAGAAGGCATCAGCGCTTCTTGAATCCTCGTTCGCGCAGTTCCAGGCCGACCGGGCCGTGGTTGGCATCGCCCGCCAGGCAAGACGGAGCAGGCAGGCTCTGGCCGATCTCTCGGTGAGCTGTGACCGGGGGGACTTCACCGAGTACGCCCGGCTGCGCAGGGAACTGTCGGAGCTGGAAGGCGCGACCGCCCGGGACCGGTCGGCAGCCCGCCGCGCTGAGGCGCTCCGCTCGCTGGAGAACCTGCGCCGGGGAGACATCATCCGCGTTCCCGGCGGCAGGCGAGCGGGGCTTGCAGTGGTGCTTGACCCGGGCCTGCCTGGCGGGGAGGCTGGCAGGCCCAGGGGCACGGCCAGGACCCGCGCCGACGTCCGGCGTGATCATGCGCGGCCAGCCGGGCGCGGCCAGCCAGCCGCGGTTCGCCCGGAGGGGGAAGCCCTGCCGCTGCCCTTGGTGCTCACCGCCAACCGCCAGGTCAAGCGGTTGTCCGTGGCCGATTTCCCGGAGCCGGCCATCGTGCTGGACCGAGTGCGGGTCCCGGGATCCTTCAACGCCCGATCGCCGCAGCAGCGCCGTGACCTTGCGTCCACGGTCCGCAACAAGCTGGCCGGCCTCCCTGCGGGGGGCAGGCGCGCTGCGCGCGGCACGGCTCAGCCCGTCGGCCAGGCTCCCGCGGGCCAGGCAGAGATCACCCGGCTGCGCCAACGGCTGCGCCAGCATCCGTGCCATGCCTGCCCGGATCGGGAAGACCACGCCCGTGAGGCTGAGCGGCAGACCCGGCTGGAGCGGGAGGCGCAGCGGCTGGAGGCGGCCGTGGCTGGCCGAACCCACGTGATCGCGCGCACCTTCCGGCGGGTGTGCACAGTGCTGACCCACCTTGGGTACCTCCACGGTGACACCGTGACCGCGGATGGCAGGCGGCTGGCAGCCCTGTACACCGAACTCGACCTGCTCGCGGCCGAATGCCTGCGCCGTGACCTGTGGACGGGTCTGGACCCGGCGGAACTCGCGGCCTGCGTATCGGCCCTGACGTTCGAAGCCCGCAGGGCCGAGGAGGCCGGCCCACCACGGCTTCCGGGCGGCCGGGTCCGTGAGACGCTCGCCAGCATGGTGTCGGTATGGGGCGAACTCGCTGCGGTCGAGAAGGAGAACCGGCTGGCATTCCTGCGGGAACCGGACCTGGGCTTTGCCTGGGCGGCGCACGCATGGGCGCGGGGAGAGCCACTGGAATCAGTGCTCGTGCCAGACCTGACCCCGGGCGACTTCGTCCGGGCGGTCAAGCTGCTCATAGACCTGCTCGGCCAGATCGCCGTGGCGGCGGGCCGCGACGAGCCGCTGGGGGTGACGGCGCGGCAGGCCGCAAACGCCCTCCGGCGCGGAGTGGTCGCCTACTCCTCGGTCGGCTGACGACCCGGACTACGCTTCCGGAATGGCTGATCTCACAGACTTCGCCCGGCTGGTCGCCGGGGACCACGGCCTCTGCGTCGTGTCGACCCTGCGGCAGGACAGCACGATCCAGTCATCGGTGGTGAACGGGGGAGTGCTCGATCACCCGGTCACTGGCAAGCCGGTGGTCGGATTCGTGGCCAGGGGCCACAGCTACAAGCTTGCGAACCTGCGGGCGCGCCCGCGGGTCACAGTGGTTGTCCGGGCGGGCTGGGACTGGGTGGCGGTGGAAGGCCCAGTCGACCTGGCAGGCCCAGATGACGCAGGACTCGGCCTGGACGCCGAACGCATCCGCGTCCTGCTGCGGGAGATCTTCACCGCCTGTGGCGGGACACATGATGACTGGGATACCTACGACCGGGTTATGGCCGAAGAACGCCGCACCGCCGTCCTGGTAGCCCCGGAGCGGGTCTACTCCAGGGGCTGACCGGCCCGGTGCCGCACTCAGGCGGCGGTGGCTGGCGGGCCGTGGCTGTGCAGGATGCGCTGGCCGTCGGGGCTGGTGGCGGTGGTGGTGCCGTCGGGGTGCAGGGTGAGGGCCCAGCCCCAGCGGTGGATCGCCACGAGGTGGTGGAAGCTGCAGACCGGGGCCAGGTTGTGCAGGGCTGTCGGGCCGCCTTTGCCGCGGGGGATGAGGTGGTGGATGTCGCAGATGCTGGCGGGTTGCTGGCAGCCGGGGAAGGCGCACTGTGGGTGGCGGGCGATGACCAGGCGGCGCAGGTGCACCGGGATGGTGTCGCTGGCGGGGCCGATGTCCAGGGGGAGGCTGATGGAGGCCAGGGGTGGGCTGTCCAGGGTGGCCCGCAGCCGGGCGGCGAGCCCGCCGGGGCCCGAGAGGGCGTCGGCGGCCAGGGCGAGCAGCGCGTTGCGCAGCCGCAGCCGGCTGCGCCAGGGCAGTTGCCCGCTGGCCGGGTGGCTGGCGCCGGGTGCTGATGGCGTGCCGTGGGGAAGGCCGTGGCTTGCGAGGAAGGCGTCGGTGAGGTGGTCGAGGGCGGCGGGGTCGATGTGGCCGGTGACGATGGGCACGACAGAGGCGTCGCAGGCGGCGGCGCCGGCTTCGGGGCCGGCCAGCCAGCCGGGCTGGTGGGTGCGGGCCGCTTGCCAGGCGGCTTGGGCTGGTGAGGCGCCGGGCAGGTCCCGCAGCTGGTCCAGGCCCATGTGGACCAGGATCTGGGTGGGCTGCCCGGCGCGGCCGGGCACCATCCCGGCGGCGATCAGCCGCCGGCACGCTTCGGCCAGGGCATCGTGACGGCGCTGCGCTGCGGTGCGGATGTCCTCCGGTCCGGCTTTCCTGCCTAACGCCTCCAGCACCGCCGACAGCGCCGCCGTGCACCCGGCGGTCAGGTCGCCGGTGAGCCGGCCCGTCCCGCCGAAGGTGACATCCAGCCCTACGCTGCGGTCATCGAACCCGTCATCGGGGCCATCCTGGTCCGGGCACGACCGCTGGTACATTTCCTCCGCCAGCCCGGCCAGATCAGCCAGGTCCGCGCCGCCGGCCGAGGCGCCAGCCAGGATCTGGTCCGCGTCAGCGCGCATGTCCTCCGGCAGCCGGTCGCTCCACTCGCACACCGCCCGCGCCCACGACACCGAGATCTCCCCCGCGGCCAGGGCACCGGCGATAACCGGGTGGGCGGTCAGCCGCCGCGCCCAGCCGACCGCACCGGCGGCGGCGCTCTTGGTGATCCGGGTCTGCCACCGCAGCCACACCCGCGCGGATCCCTGGCCATCGTCCTCGTACCCATCCTTGGCGGTGAATGCGGCCAGCATCTTCGCGCGGGCGGCGGTGTGCTTGGCCTCGGCCCGCTCCAGCGCACGCAGCACCTGTGCCTGCACACTCGCCGGCAATGCCCCGGCATCGGACGCCGTCAGCGCATCCAGCGCACAGTCCAGCATGGCCAGCGCCTCGGACATGCGGGCTGGCTGCTGCGAGTTCTGGCACATGCTGATCACCTCCAGCCTTAGCGTTCAGGCGAGCAAGCGGATCGTGCAGCTGGGGCTTCGCGCGCCTGCGGCGCTGCATCTGGCCATGCGTTCGGGGCCGGCAAGAAGGGCTGCGGAACGCGGTATCCGCGTTCTGGGGACTGCGTGGGCGTCGCACCGGGACGGAATCACACCCAGGGCCACCCTGCATCGAAGATTAGTTCGATAGTAGCAGCATGGCCGGACATTCGCAGGCAATGACTCGATAAGGTGAGCGATTTTTTCCCGGGCGTCAGGCCTGTGCCCGCCGTGCCGTCCGCTCTGCCTCCCGGCGCACCGTGGGGAGGATCGCGTACCTGATGAGCAGGATGCCTGCCGACATCGGGGCCCAGTACCGGCGGAACTTCCGGCGCGAAATCTGATCGGTCGTCGCCACCCTGATGCGGGTGACGAACATCGACTCATGCGGCCCGAGTGGGACCGCCGCGAGCGTCCAGACGATCTTGGTGTAACCGGGCTCGTCGAAGGAGGCAAACTCGTCCGGCGGCAGCGACCGGAACGTCACCTGCTCGTGCCAGGGCTGTGTGTACGCCCCTACGACGATCTCCCGGTCCGGAACCTCGGCAAGAACCCCCCACCCCCGGGCGAGTGTCCCGGCCAGGATGCTGCGCGGTCCCGCGGGCCGGAACGGCCGGCCACGGAGCAGCCCGGGGAGCGCCCGCAGCCAGAAGATGCCCCTGACCGCCGGTGTGGCCATGAGATCGATGTTCTTCGCCGTCGCATAGGTGATCGCCGTCGGCGCCCGCACCCGGAGGCAGTGATACTCGTCCACTTCTGGGTTGGGCAGGAAGCCATCGAGCAGTTCGTCGACCGGATGGCGCCCGGTGTGGGCCCGGCCGTAACGGGCCCAGGCCAGCGTCACGTAGGCCGCGCAGCCCGCGATCACGGCTCCTGTCACCGCGCCCGCCCAGCGGGCAACCTGTTCACCGTTCACCGCCCCGCTCCTCACCGCCCTGCTTCCAGCCCAGCATGGCGCCGCCAGCTGTCTGCGGGCAGGGCCGGAAGCCATGACCTGCCGGGACGTAGGCCGTGCAGCTACTTGTGGTGCGGGTGGTGAGGCGGCGGGGGCGGGATGGTCTGCGTACCGGGCACGGCTTCCGGCCAGACGAGCAGGACCTGGCACGGGGCATGGTCGACCACGAAACGGGTGGCGTGGCCGAGGCTCTTGGGCCCGAGGCGGGATCGGTCGCCATCCCCGGCCAGGATGAGCAGATCCGCCCGGGCGGCCGCGGCCACGACCTCGCGTTCGACACGCCCGCGGCGCTCGGTCAGGGTGCAGGATCGGCCCAGGCTTTGCGCCGCCGTGCCGAGCAGTTCCCGTGCCGCAGCGCTGGCGAGCTCGGCCAGGCGCGGGCCGGGGTCGCGTTCTGGATGGCCGCGGCCGAGCAGGCCGGTATAGGCGCCATGTGCTGTGCCCGGGATCTCCCCGGGAGTGACATGCAACAGCACGATCGCCGCGTCGGCGGGGGCGAGCGCACGGGCGGCGTCCACGCAGCTGCGCCAGGTCCCTTCGGTCACCCAGACGAGCACGGTCAGGGCTGCGGATTCCTGCGGAGCGGGTACCTCGGTCATGGGGTCAGCCTCCGATGACGTGCAACGCGCCCCACAGGGCCAGTACCGCGAGGACAAGCCCGGTGGGGACGGTGAGCAGCCCCAGCCTGGTGAACTCGCGCAGCGACGGCCCTGACCCGCGCTCATGCAGAACGCGGCGCCACAGCAGGGTCGCCAGGGAGCCGGTGTAGGTGAGGTTGGGGCCGATGTTCACCCCGAGCAGGACAGCCAGGACGCTACCGGGCCCGGCGGGCGCGGCCAAGGGGATCAGTACCAGCACGGCGGGCAGGTTGTTGATGACGTTCGCGAGGATGGCCACCAGCGCGGCGGTCGCGAGCAGCGCGGGCAGCGACGAACCGGCCGGGATGAGCGGGCCGAGCACGCTGTCGAGGCCGTTCCTCACCACGGCCTGGACCACGATCCCCAGCGCGAGCACGAATGCCAGGAAAGGCAGGGCGGCGCTGCGGCCGACGGCAGCGATCGTGGTCCGCCGCTGGGCCAGGGCACGTCCAGCCAGCACCGCCGCGCCGCCACCGGCAGCCCAGGCTGGATTGAGGCCAGCCCCGGAGGCGAGCACGAAGCCGGCCAGGGTGGCGGCGACGGTCACGAGCACGAACACCGGCGTCCCGGACGGCCCGGCGGCGGACCGGCCCCGTGCGCCGGCGTCCCGTGCGCCGGCGTCCTGTGCGCCGGCGTCCAGGTCAGCGCTGAAGAAGCGGGACAGCACCAGGTACTCGGTGCCGATGGCGGCCAGCCAGGGCGCAGCCATCAGTGCCGCGAACCGGGGAAAGACGAGGCCGCTGGCGGCAAACGCGAGCAGGTTTGTCAGGTTGGACACCGGCAGCAGCAATGAGGCGGAGTTGGCCAGGTGGGTGCAGGCATACACATGTGGCTTGGGCCGGGCACCCAGCCGGGCGGCGGTGGCGAACACGACCGGTGTCAGCAGCACCACGGTGGCATCAAGGCTGAGCACCGCCGTGATCGCCGCGGCGGCCGCGAAGACCTGGATCAGCAGCCGCCGGGGCAGGCCCCCGCAGCGCCGCGCCATCCATTCCCCGCACGCGTGGAACAGGCCCTCGTCATCACACATCTGTGCCAGTACGAGCACGGCCGCGAGGAACCCGATGACCGGCGCCAGCCGCGCCGCATCCGCCAGCGCCGCCTGGCGGGAAATCGCCCCGGCGCCGATGACCAGTGCCGCCGCCGGGATCGCCGCGACTGCCTCCGGCCAGCCCCGCGGCCGGATCACCGCCCACGCCAGGACCACGGCCAGGGCACCGGCGGAAAGCGCGGCGTTCAGGATCTGACCTCCCGGGTCGGCAGGAGCAGATGTCACTACCCGCCGCGGCGCTTATCATGACACCGCGCCACGCTCCAGCACACGGCGCGGCCACTGACTGGCAGGATGATCGGGTGGCCCCGCTGATGCTGCTCGACACCGCCTCGCTCTACTTTCGCGCGTTCTACGGCGTGCCTGACACGCTGACCGCGCCGGACGGCACTCCCGTCAACGCCATCCGCGGACTGCTTGACATGATCGCCCGGCTGGTCCGGGCGCGTCACCCGGGCCAGCTGGTGGCCTGCCTGGACGCGGACTGGCGGCCCGCCTTCCGGGTGGCTGCCATCCCCTCCTACAAGGCGCACCGGGCACAGCCGGACGGCAGCGAGGAAGTGCCCCCGGCGCTGGCCGCCCAGGTGCCGGTCATCGAGGAGGTTCTCGCGGCTGCCGGGATCGCGCTGGCCGGCGCGCCGGGGTACGAGGCCGACGATGTGATCGGGACACTCACCGCGCGGGCCCGGTGCCCGGTTGAGATCGTCACGGGGGACCGCGACCTGTTCCAGCTGGTCGACGATGATCGGCAGGTGCGCGTCGTGTACACGGTGCGCGGCCTGACGAACCTCGACATCGTGGACGAGGCCGCGGTCACCGCCCGGTACCAGATCCCGGGCCGCGCCTACGCGGACTTCGCGGTGCTGCGCGGGGACCCCAGCGACGGTCTGCCAGGCGTGGCAGGCGTGGGGGAGAAGACCGCAGCGGCACTGGTGCGCACGTTCGGCACGGTGCAGGCGATCGTGGCCGCCATCGACCAGGGGCACGGCGGTTTCCCGGCCGGCAGCAGGCCGAAGGTCGCCGCGGCGCGCGACTATCTGGTCGTGGCGCCAGACGTGGTGCGGGTCGCCACCGACGCCCCGGTCCCGGAGGTGGACGGCACGCTGCCGGTCACGCACGCCGACAAAGACCGGCTGGCGGCCCTGGACGCCCGCTGGGACCTGGGTTCCTCGCTACGGCGTGCACTGGACGCGCTGGGCGCCTGACCCGGCGGATGTTACAGCACCCGGAGCGCGACCAGGCAGGTGTCGTCTTCGGGGTCGGTCGATCCGAGTGCGTCCAGGACCGTGGCGATGAGCCGTTCCGGATCGCTGATACCCGCCGCAGAGCAGGTCAAGGTGGCGAGCCCGGCCTCCAGCGAGCGGTCGCGACGCTCGATGAGCCCGTCACTGTAGAGCAGCAGCAGGTCCCCGGGCTCCAGTTGCAGCGATGCCACTTCGTAGCCGTCGCGGCCCGCGCCGAGCAAGGTCCCCGCCGGGGGCACCAGCGGCCACGCCTGCTTGCCCCGGACCAGCAGTGGCGGCGGGTGGCCGGCCTGCGCCCAGGTGAGAATCCGCGAGGGCGGGTCGAAGTACCCGGTCATGACCGAGGCAGTGTGTTCCGCGCCGACATGATGGACGAGGTCGTTGAGCCAGCCCACCAGCCGCTGAGGTGGTGAGCCGGTGATCGCCAGGCCGGCCAGTGCGCCGCGCAGCCTGGCCATTCCCGCTGCCGCGGCGAGACCGTGCCCGCCCACGTCGCCGATCGCGATGAGCACATGGCCGTCCGGCATCTCGGCGGTGATGTACCAGTCGCCACCCACCCTGCTGTCGCGGGACGCGGGCAGGTAGCGGACGACCGCGCGGAGCCCGGGCAGGTCGAATGGCCCTTCGTGCAGCGGCAGGATCGCCCGCTGCAACTCGAGTGTGACGTGCCGTTCCTGCGCTAATGCCGCGACAAGACGCGCGTTGTCAGCGACGGGACGGGTAGCGGACCGCCTCACCTTCCTGCCTTCGCTGGCTGCCACACCTGCAACTGTGCGCCCCCCGCGCTCCTTCGGCTGGCTCGTTATGAGCCAGGTGGAGACGATGCCAGGTGTCATCGCCGTTTCGGGTAGTAAGTCTTGACCTACCAAGGGTGAGGCACTCAGGCCCGTCTTGTCTAGATGGGGCGAGTCGCCCCCCGGAGTGTCTGCGCCCAGGCACTGCCAGAACCGCGGGTCAGCCCGATCGCCGCGGCTGCGCCCGTGGTTAGATGACGTGCAGAGGGCTGGCGGCGGCTGGCAGGGTGAAGGGGCAGGCACGTGGCGGCACAGGCAGGCGCGGCACAGGCCGGATACCGGCCGGTGGACGATGAACTGGCGGACCTGTACCCGGCAGACCGTCTCGCGGCGGCCGCCGGTGCGGCCGCGCAAGCGGGGCTGGACGCGCTGCTGCTGACACCAGGGCCGGACCTGCGTTACCTGACCGGTTATGACACCCACCAGACGGAGCGGCTGACCTGCCTGGCATTGCCGGCCGGCGGGCCGGCGTTCCTGGTCGCGCCGCGGCTGGAACTGAGATCGGTGCATGCCTCGCCCGCTGGTGCCCTGGGCCTGGAGATCGTGCCGTGGGATGAGACAGACGATCCGTACCGGATGGTCGCGCAGCGGATCGGCCACCTGTCCGCGGTCGGGCTTGCCGACCAGATGTGGGCAGCGATGGTGCTCAGGTTCCGGGACGCGCTGCCGGGCACCCGCCAGGGTGTGGCCAGCACCGCCCTGCGTGGGCTGCGGATGCGCAAGACCCCAGCCGAGGTGGCGGCGCTGCGGGAGGCGGGCAGGGCCATCGACCGGGTGCACGCTCAGGTACCCGGCTGGCTGCGGCCGGGCCGGACCGAGCGGGAGGTCGCGGTTGATATAGCCGGTGCGATCACGGCCGAGGGGCACGCCACTGCCGACTTTGTCATCGTGGCCTCCGGCCCGAACGCGGCCCGGCCTCACCACGGGCCCGCTGGGCGGGTGCTGGCCCGGGGGGACGCGGTAGTGGTCGACATCGGGGGGACGATGCCCAGCGGCTACTGCTCTGACTGCACCAGGACCTACGCGATCGGCACCCCGCCGTCCGACTTCGCCCGCTACTACCAGGTGCTCAAGGCGGCTCAGGAAGCCGCCTGCGCGGCGGTGCGGCCGGGGGTGCCAGCGGAAGCCGTGGACGCCGCCGCGCGGGAACCGATCAGCGCGGCGGGCTATGGCGAGTACTTCGTCCACCGGACCGGGCACGGGATAGGCCTGGAGACCCATGAGGACCCGTACATCGTGGCCGGCAACGCCGAGCCACTGGAGCCCGGGATGGCATTCTCGGTGGAGCCTGGGGTCTACCCCGGTCCGCACGGGGCCCGGATCGAGGACATCGTCGTCTGCACGGACGATGGCTGCGTCCGGCTCAACAATGTCACCAGGGAACTTGTCATCGTTGATGGGTGAAGCAGAGTGGACCTGTGATGCAGGAATTGCTGGACCTGGTCCGTGAGCTGGCCGACAAGGAGCTTCGCCCGGCGGTAGACGCGGCCGAGCGGGAGGCGGCCTTCCCGCGCGAGGCGTTCCGGACGCTGGGGAGATCAGGACTGCTCGGGTTGCCCTATCCGCAGCACTGGGGCGGAGCCGGCCAGCCGTACGAGGTCTATCTGCACGTGGTGGAGGAACTGGCCAGGGCGTGGCTCGCGGTCGGTCTCGGCCTGAGCGTGCACACCCTCGCCTGCTTCCCGCTGATCACCGCGGGCACCGACGAGCAGCGGGACCGGTGGCTCCCGGACCTGCTCGGCGGCGAACTGCTGGGCGCCTACTGCCTGTCTGAGCCGCACAGCGGATCGGATGCGGCAGCGCTGAGCACCCGCGCGGTGCGGGCGGACGGCGGTTACCGCATCGACGGGGTCAAGGCCTGGATCTCGCATGCCGGCCAGGCCGATTTCTACACTGTCTTTGCCCGCACCTCGGGTGAGCCGGCCGGGCGGGAGCGGGCGCACGGGATCAGCTGCCTGCATGTCCCCGCCACCACCGACGGAGTGCGCGCCGCCCCGGCCGAGCGCAAGATGGGCATGCGCGCCTCGGTCACCGCCCAGATGATCTTCGAATCCGCCCACGTCCCCGCCGATCACCTGGTGGGGGAGGAGGGCCGGGGGTTCGCCATCGCGCTCGCGGCGCTCGATGCTGGCCGGCTGGGCATCGCCGCGTGCGCGACCGGGCTGGCCCAGGCGGCGCTGGACACAGCCGTGGGCTACGCATGCGAGCGCCGCCAGTTCGGCAAGCCGATCATTGACTTCGAAGGCCTGGCCTTCCTGCTCGCTGACATGGCAACCGCGGTGGCGGCGTCGCGTGCGCTGTACCTGGCGGCTGCGCGGCGCAAAGATGCCGGGCAGCCGTTCGGCGCCCAGGCGGCGATGGCCAAGCTGTTCGCGACCGACACCGCGATGCGGGTGACCACCGACGCGGTGCAGGTGCTCGGCGGTTACGGCTACGTCGAGGACTTCCCGGCCGAACGTTATCTGCGGGAGGCCAAGTTGCTGCAGATCGTGGAGGGCACCAACCAGATCCAGCGGATGGTGATCGCCCGCTCCCTCAGCCACGCCTGACGGCGTCGCCCGGCGGCCGATTGCATCAGTTTGTGCCCAGCCGCCGGGCGTTGGTGCGTTCAGCGTGGCCGGCGGGCTACCGTGACGGCGTGGAAGAGATCGATCGCCAGATTCTGTCGCTGCTGTGCCGGGACGGCAGGATGAGTTTCACCGATCTGTCACGCCAGACCGGGCTGTCGGTTTCGGCCACCCACCAGCGGGTGCGGCGGCTGGAGCGGCGCGGCCTGATCAAGGGGTACGTGGCCGTGATTGATCCGGCGGATGCCGGGCTGCCGCTGACCGCGTTTGTCTCGATCAAGCCGTTCGACCCGGCTGCCCCCGACGACGCGCCGGAACGCCTGGCCAGCGTGGCCGCCATCGAGGCCTGCCACAGCGTCGCAGGGGATGAGAGCTACATCCTGAAGGTGCGGGTCGCCTCGCCCGCCGCGCTGGAGAACCTGCTCCAGGAGATCCGCGCCCTGGCGAACGTGTCCACCCGGACCACGATCGTGCTCAGCACTCCGTATGAGAACCGCCCGCCTGATCTGTGATCACGGCGCAGGCAGCAACACCCCGTCCAGCATCAGCGACAGCATCCGCTCGGCCTGGTCAGGGCCGTCAGCGGCACGCTGCGTCACCAGGGCGACGGCGTGGGAGAGGCGGAGCAGGTCGATCGCTGTAACGTCGGGCCGGACCGCGCCCGCCTGCTGGGCGCGGGTCAGCAGGGCGGTCGCCGCTGCCACCAGGTCCTCGCGGCAGGCTGAGAACAGTTGGGTGTCCTTGCCGTAGCCGGCGGTCAGCGCCGCGGTCAGGGTGTGCTTGGTAGCGCTGAATTCGACCATGGCGCGCAGCCAGGTCACCAGCGCGGCAGCGGGCGGGTCCGCGAGCAGCGCCCTGGCGCGGGCGCACAGCGCCTCGACCTGATCCCGGTACACGGCCTCAAGCAGCGCCTGCCGGCCCGGGAAATGACGGTACAGGGTGCCGATCCCGACCCCGGCGCGGCGGGCCACCTCCTCCAGCGAGGTGTCGTCGGCGCCCTGCTCAGTGAAGGTGGCCAGCGCGGCGGCCAGCAGCAACTCGCGGTTCCTGCGCGCGTCGGCCCGCATCGGCGGCGGGACATCAACCGTACTCATCGCAACCAACTTCACCTGGGTCTGCTCAGGAAGACAACCCGGTAGACGGCAACTTGGCGGAAGCAGCCCCGGCTTGCTAACCGGAGGCATCCTCCGTATAGTTACCGGAGGCTACCTCCGGTTGATTCCACTCTACATCGAGGGGACCTGCGTGACTGTCTCATCCACGACCGTACGCCCGCAGGTGACCGCGCAGCGGCGCGGCCGCCCCGTCGCCGCTCTCGTCCTCGTGCTCTGCGCGCAGCTGATGGTGATCCTGGACATGACCATCGTCAACGTCGCCCTGCCGAGCATCGAGAGCGGCCTTCACTTCTCCGCGACCGGCCTGTCCTGGGTGCTCGACGCCTACGCGCTGACCTTCGGCGGCCTGCTCCTGCTCGGCGGGCGGGCGGGCGACATCCTCGGCCGCCGGCGCGTCTTCCTGACCGGGATCGGCGTGTTCACGCTGGCATCCCTGGCCGGCGGCCTGGCCGCCTCGTCTAGCTGGCTGATCGCCGCCCGTGCGCTCCAGGGCGCCGGCGGCGCGATCGCCTCGCCCGCCGCGCTCGCCCTGGTCGTGTCGTCGTTCCCGGAAGGCGGTGGCCGCAACAAAGCCATGGGCCTGTACGCGGCCATCGCCAGCGGAGGCGCCTCGCTGGGCCTGGTGCTCGGCGGCGTCATCACCCAGTGGGAGTCATGGCGCTGGGCCTTCTTCATCAATGTGCCGGTCGGCATCGTGGTCGCGGCCTGCACCCCGTTCTTCCTGGCCGAGACGCCGCGCCAGCACGGGCACTTCGACCTGGCCGGCGCGCTCACCTCGGTCACGGGCATGGTGGCGCTGGTCTATGCCTTCATCCGGGCCGCCAGCGCGGGCTGGTCAGACACGGGCACACTGGCCGCACTCGCACTCGCCGCCGCCGCCCTGGCTGCCTTCATCCGCACCGAGACCCGGGTGGCGCAGCCGGTGACACCGCTGCGCCTGTTCACCGACGGCCAGCGCGCCGCGTCCTTCGCGGCACGGCTGCTGCTGGTGGGCGGCATGTTCGGGATGTTCTTCTTCGTCACCCAGTTCCTGCAGGCCGTCCTGGGCTTCAGCCCGGTGCGGGCCGGCCTGGCGTTCCTGCCGATGACGATCCTGCTGTTCGGTGTGTCCCGGCTCGCCGCCCGCCTGCTCGAGCGGCTTCCCGCGGTGCCGCTGACGGTGGCCGGAATACTCCCGGTGATCGCCGGCATGGCCTGGCTCTCCCGGATCTCACCGGCAACCGGGTACGCGCCGGGGGTGCTGGGCCCGATGATCCTGTTCGGGACCGGGATGGGACTGGCCTTTGTCCCGCTGACCACCTCCGCGCTGGCCGGGGTGCGGCAGGAAGACGCCGGTGCCGCCGCCAGCTTGGTGAACGTCACCCAGCAGGTAGGCGGGGCGGTCGGCCTCGCCGTCCTGGTGACCGTCTTCGCAGCCGCCAGCAGGGGTACCAGCAGGAGCACGGGAGGCAGCGTCTCGCGGCTCACCGCCGTGCACGTGCATCTCGTGCACGGCATGGCGAGCGCCTTCAGCGTCGCCACGGTCTTCGACGTAGGTGCCCTGCTGGTAATGGCTGGCGCCGCGGTCCTCGCGCTCCGGCGGCGGGGAGCCTCCCGCTAGCCGCCGGCTTCGATCCGGGCGCACTCGCTGTAGGCGACCCGGCCGAAGTACATCACCTTGGCCAGTGCCCACCACTGCGAGCCTGGCCGGGCGGCCGCGGGAAGCCGCAGCGGATAGCACAGCGTGGTGGTCTGGCCGGCGGCGACCGCGAAGCCCTGTGTCCACGGGCTCAGTACCGGCCAGGTGCCCAGCGGGGACACCAGCTGGCATTCGCCCCTGATCGGCGCCGCTGTCCGGTTGGCCAGTTCCACCACGAACTCGCCTCGCTGGCCCGCGCCAACGGTCAGGGTGGCAGGCAGCAGGCGCAGCCCGACCTCCGCAGCGGCGGCCTGCTGGTCGGCCTCGATCAGCGGGATCAGTTCGGTCAGCGGGAGGTCGAGCGGTGGGGCCGGCGGCTCGCCCACGGTGATCAAGGTGGCGTCCTCGAACGCCTGGCCGAGGTCGTCCTCGATCCGCGCCGTGACGTAGTAACGCCCGGCGGGCGTACCGGGCCGGACCCGGGCGGCCAGATCCCAGGCCGCGTACCCGCCGCCGGCCAGTTCGTAGCACAAGGGGGTGGGGCCGCCGGCGGGTTCCACCACCAGGCCGGCCGGGACGTCGAGGGTCACCTGCCCGCTGGCCGGCTGCGGGCCGCAGGCGACGGTGAGCAGCAGCCCGGAGCCGGTGAGGTCAGCGCCGAATGTGAGCCGGCCGGGGGACAGGTGGACCGCGACCGGCATGTTCCCAGCCGGGGCGGGGCCTTTGCCGTGTAGCCAGTACTGGCTGAAGACCGGTTGCGCGGGTTCGGGAGGGACCGGGCGGGCCGGGCTGGCCCGGCTGGCCCGGCTGGCCGCGGGGGCCGGAGCCGTCCCGTCCGGCAGCGCCAGCAGCATGGTCCCGGGGCCAGCGGCGGGCACCCCGGCCACCCCCCCCCCGGCCAGGCCCTGGCGGGGGGGGCCCGCCCCCGCCTTCCCTCGGGGCGGCCGGGCGCGGGCCGGCCCCCCCGCGCCCCAGCCGCACCCGCGGCTCGCGCGGCGCCCCCAGCCCGCCCGCTGGGGGGCCCCCCGCCCG
>OFHK01000039.1_pt1 | contig 40769 bp, 42 predicted proteins | sample 1521951 | NCBI WGS metagenome assembly OFHK01 (sample SAMEA2468436, study PRJEB22500) | soil metagenome | biome: Glassland; feature: Farmland; material: Clay | place: Australia | collected 2013-01-31 | depth 0.55 m
CGTCCGGGCCGTGTGGTAGTGGTTGCGCATCCGGCACGAGTATTCTCCCTTCGCGAGGGCTTCCAGGGCCGTCTCCGCGGCCAGGCTCGCGCCGTGCAGGCTCGTGAAGATACCGCCCCCGCTCGTCGCCTTGGCCTGGCAGGCCGCGTCGCCGACGACCATGACGTGGTCCGCGTACGTGCGCCGCGGGAACCCGATCGGGATGCCGCCGACGATGTAGAGGATGGGCTGGGCGCCCTTCGTGTACGTCTGCACCTCGGGCCGCTTCAGCAGCTTCGTGAGATGGGCGTAGGCGTTCCCCTCGCCCACGCACAGGCCCACCCGGGCCGTGTCCCCGCTCGGAATGATCCAGCCGAAGAACCCGGGAGCCACCTCGTTGCCTACGAACAGCTTGACCAAGCCCGGGTCGCCACGGACGCCCGCGAGCTCGACCTCGAAGCCGGGGAGGATCTTCTTGGGGCGGAGGATGTGGAACCACTTCGCGACGTTGGAGCGGACCCCGTCGCATCCGATGAGGATCTTCCCGTGGAGCCTCTCCGTCGTCCCGTCCCGGTCCACGGTGACCTCGACGCCGCCGTCCGCGTAGGCCGCGGACTGGGCCTGCGCTCCGAGGAACGTGTGGGCGCCCGCCCGGACGGCCTCCGTGAGGATCGCGCGGTCGAACATGGCGCGGTCCACGACGACCGCCTCCGTCTCGTGACCGTCGATTGTCAGTCGGCGCCCCTTGGGCGAGAAGATCTCCGCGCCGTGGATCGTGCCCAGGATGGTCTCCTTGCACGTCACGTAGTCGAAGACGCGGGGCGTGACGAGGCCGCCGCACTGGATGGGTTCCCCGACCTCGCGGTGCTCCTCGATGACGGCGACCTCGTACCCCTTCCGCGCGATGCGCTGCGCGGCGAGCCCGCCCGCGGGTCCCGCGCCCACGATGAGGACGTCGAAGGGATCCGCGGCCGTCCGCACGCCGCGCTCACTCCTTCAGGTTCATGATGATCTCGAGGAAGTTCTCCAGGTGCTTGGACAGGGACGCGTTGTCCGTGTAGCCGCACGCGGAGAGGTCGGGCGACGCGATGAGCGCGCTTGAGCCGTCCACGATGACGTCCGTCGCGATGAGTCCCTTCCGGTACACCACGGCCGCCCCCTCGGGGATCTTCTGACCGGGCTCCGTGATGATCGTGAACCGGATGCCCCGGCCGACGGCGTGCTCGATCTTCTTGCCCAGGTTCTCCCGGATCTCGGAGAACGTGGGGGTGGAGACCATGAACGTTTCCGCGGACTTGTCCAGGAGCTCCCCGATCTTCTCCAGGACGCGTTCCTTGCCGCCGATCGTGTACACGAGCTGCGGCTCCCCCTTGTCCCGCAGGACCTCGTGGAGCAGGTCGAGCTTGTTGAACGTGTCCTCCAGGTGGTCCATGACCCGGCTCTTGACCTTGCCCGGGGCCTCGGGCTTGAAGATGGTCGGCCGCCCGCGGGTGGAGATGGCGAACCCCTTCGCGCAGAGGCTCTGGAGGACCTTGTACGCGGAGGTCCGCGGGATCTTCGCGGTCGCGGCGATGGTCTCCGCGCTCCCATACCCGTGGGCCACGAGGGCGATGTACCCGCGCGCCTCGTAGCTCGACAGGCCGATGGACTCCAAGGTCTTCGTGGCCCGCTCGAATTCCGTCTCGAGGTCGATGCTGCTCTCGAGCAGTTTCGAGACGTCCGCGGGCATCACGGGGCGTGGATATCGGGGCCGCCGTTTAACCCTTTTCTCGGGAGGCGTCGGGTCCGTACGCTCCCACAGAAGGGTTTATCCACCGGGTACCTCTTCCACGCGGAAGGATGCGCTCTCCGAAGCCCGCGTTCCTCACGATGGTCCTCGCTCTCCTCGTCTTCTGGGCCCTCGTCTCCCCCGCCCTCGGCCAGGGGAGCGGTATGACCGTAAGCTCGGACTACGAGCTCTTCGGGACCACCAACCTGAACGGGGGCGGCCACGTCACGTGGACGCTGACCGGGGACGCCGCACGGACCCTGCGGGCGGACATCGTGCACCTCTACGACGAGTACCCGCGCGTCCCGCAGGGATTCCTCTTCGGGGGGCAGGCCACCTCGGGGAACCACGACGGGATCATCCAGGTGCCCGAAGGGCAGGCCTTCACGAACGACGCGGAAAGCATCCTGGAAGCCACGTACCCCGGCTCCACCGTGGGCGGCACCCAGGTGGGCTACTTCCTCCTCGACCGGTCCACCCTCCTGGAGAAGGACCTCGTGAACGGGTTCAACCGGAGCACGTCCGGGATCGTGGGCACGGATGCGAACTCCGCGGCGGATCTCCAGATCGAGTTCCTGTTCAACGGCGCCACGAACACGGCGGACGTGACCATGCCCCTGACCACGGAGGCATACGCCCAGGCCCTGTTCCGCGTCTTCTCCGTCCTCGCAGCGCAGGCGGGCTCACGGCCCGTCGTCCCCGCCGCGACGGGCGCCCCGGGATGGCACGTCGTCTTCTACGATCCCTCCCATCCGGCGCTCTGGGCGGGAAACACGACCTCGTGCAGCCTCGGCACGAACGCCTCCTGCCGCTACGACAACGGCGCGAACCTGAGCGCGGCCACCGTCATGGATTCCGCTCTGGGAGCGGCGGGGACGTGGCTCGACCTGCGGTTCGCGTCCTCCGCGTGGGTCACGTTCAACTACACGGGCCAGGTCGCGGACTCCGGGGACGTCGTCCGCGTCCAGGTCGCAACCGAGGCGGCCAACCTCACATGGACGACCCTGGCCAACGGCACGTTCTCCTTGGGCCAGAACACGGCGCCCGGGACGTGGCGCCCGGTGAGCCTGAACCTGTCCGCCTACCTGGGCCAGAAGGTCCGGCTCCGGCTCCAGTTCACCTCGGACGGCGCGGGAACCGCCCCGGGGTTCTTCGTGGGCGGCTTCACGATCCATGCGCCCGCCTCGTACGCGGGTCCCATCGTGGAATCCGATGCGCACTACCTCATCGGCCTCCTGAGCTTCTCCAACTTCCAGGTCCCCTCGGGGAACCCCACGCTGATCCGGACGCCGGGCGGTGAGATCCTGTTCTACTCGGACCGCTTCGACACGGCCTCGCCGTCGCCGGACGCGGTCCGCTACGAGGCGTTCAACGCCATGGAGAACCCCCAGGTCCTTTTCGTGGTCCTCGTCGTGGCGGCCTACGTCATCTCCCGCCTCCAGGACTCCGCGTACGACCGGTACCGCGAGGCCCATCCCAGCGTGTACCGCCCCGCCGTCCACAAGGCCAAGTGGCTCCACTGGCTCGGGCGGATCGCGATCCTCCTCCTCATCCTGTTCTACTTCGTACCGACGGCCTTCTTCGTGGTCGGCCTCCGGGTCTACTTCAACGGCCCGGCGTACTTCTTCGTCGCCTTGGCCGCGTCCCTCACCTTGGGCCTCGGGACTCGCGCCTACTACCGGCAGCGGCTCGAGGAGGCCCCGCCCCCGGGTCCCGCGATCCAGCCCGCGGACGGGGATGTGGAGGCCGGACCCGAGGTCGCCGAGGAGGTCGAGGAGGCCCCGGCCGTCGTCCACTGCACGCACTGCCTCCGCACGATCCACGAGGGCGAGCAGACGTACGCCTGCTCCTGCGGCGCGTTCTACCACATGAGCTGCGCCGCGGGCCTCATGCGCTGCCCGAACTGCCGCAAGCCCATCGCGGGGATCGACCGCGTGGGCGAGAAGCGCTCCATGTCCATGCGCTGCTCCTCGTGCGGCGAGGTCCAGACCGTCCCCGAGGGCGCGGACCCGCGGACCCTGACGTGCGCCTCCTGCGGCGGCAGCCTGCGGAGCCTGGACGCGGGCAAACGCTACCTCCTCGTGGCGAGCAACCCCGCGATCGCCTTCCACTGGCTGGCGGACCTCTGCAAGGGAGGGAAGCCGGCCCTCGTGATCACGCCCGCAGCGCCGGACCGGTTGCGGCTCGAGTTCGGCCTCAAGGGCGCGCAGGTCGTCCAGGTGTCCGCGCAGGCCGCGGGGGCCGTGGACCCGCGCAAGCTCGATCCGGTCGGCCTCAAGGCCATCCTCCCCCTGGCCCGCGAGGGCAAGGCGGGCGTGCTCCTGTACGACGGCCTGGACCAGCTCGTCTCCGTCTCCTCCATGGGAGACGTGGTCCGCTTCCTCCGGAAGGCGAACGACATGGCCTTCGTCCACCAGATCACGGTGATCGGCCGCGTCGGACCCGGCGTCCTCGCGGAGACCGAGATCGACCGGCTCGCCGCGGAGTTCGACGAGGTCTTGGACCTGTCCGCTCGGCTATGAGTCGCCCTCGGGCGGGCCATCCCACCGCGGACCGAGCTCGTGCTCGATGCCCAGGTGGTCCAGGATCCGAGCGACCACGAAGTCCACCAGGTCGGAGACCTCCGCCGGCTTGCCGTAGAACCCGGGAGAGGCCGGGAGCACGACGACGCCCAGGCGCGCGAGCTTGAGCAGATTCTCCAGCGCGATGGCGCTGACGGGCGTCTCCCGAGGGACGAGGATGAGCGTCCTGTGCTCCTTGAGTGCCACGGCCGCGGCCCGGGTCACCAGGTTGTCCGCGAGGCCGGAGGCGATCTTGGCCACCGTGGTCCCGCTGCAGGGCACGATGACCAGGGCGTCGAAGCGATGGCTGCCCGACGCGGGCGCCGCGGCGAGGTCGTCCCCGCGGAAGACGCGGCGCGCGCCCCGCGCGAACTCCTGGGCCGTCAGTCCGGTCTCGAACTTGACCACGGCCTCCGCGTCCCGTGACAGGATGACGTCGGTCCGCTTCCCGAGGACCTCGATCAGCCTGCGCGCATAGGCCATGCCCGAGGCCCCGCTCACGCCGACCAGAATCTGCACCCGCGCCGACCTCGGGCGGAAGGACGCTCGGCCCGTACAAGAACGTTGCGAGCGCCGGTCCCGCGACCGCGCTCCGGGCAAACTACATGGCGGGACCTGGCCTGGCCCACGCAATGGCCCGAACCCGACTCCGACGCGCCACGCTGGACGACCTCGACCTGCTCGTACGCCACCGCCGCAGGATGTGGGTGGAGATCCTCGAGGCGCCCTCGCGAGGGATGGACGCCGCGGACCGCGCGTATCGCCGATGGGCCCGAGAGCGAATGAAGGCGAGGGAGATGGTCGGGTTCATCCTGGAGACGGTCCGCGGCGAGCCCGTGGCCAGCGGCTGCATCTGGCTCATGCCGTCCCAGCCGCGCCCGACTTGGAAGGGGACCGTCTCTCCCTACCTCATGTCCACGTACACGGAGAAGCCCCACCGCGGCCAGGGCCACGCGACCCGGATCACCCGGGAGGCGATTCGGTGGTCCAAGGCACGCGGCTACACTACGTTGCTGTTGCACGGATCCACGCTCGGGAGGCCCATGTACCTCCGCGAGGGCTTCACGGAAGGCAACGAGATGCGGCTGCGGCTGGCTGATTGGCCGCGGAAGAAGTTGGACACCTAGGAGGGGCGTGGACCGTCCCGTCTCCATTAGGAACGCTCCCTGCGCACGCAAGCCTTCATATACGACCTTGATTTATGAAGGCGCACTTCGCAGTAGTGTTCACCATGACCACGGTGTACGATGTGCCCCCCGGCCTCCTGATCGAGAAGCTCAAGGAGCAGCTCCAGGCCGAGGGCAGGATCAAGCCTCCGGAATGGGCCAAGTTCGCCCGCACGGGGGTCCAGACCGAGAAGGCGCCCGTGCAGCCGGACTGGTGGTACCGCCGGGTCGCCGCGGTCCTCCGCAAGGTGTACGTCCAGGGCCCCATCGGCTCCAGCCACCTCGCCGCGGAGTTCGGCGGCCGCCGAGACGACGGCTCCGCCCCCTACCACCCGCGACGCGGGTCGCGCTCCATCGCCCGCGAGGCCATGCAGCAGCTCGAGTCCCTCGGATACCTCTCCAAGCTGGAGAAGAAGGGCCGCACGATCACCCCGGCGGGCCGCAAGCTCCTGGACAACCTGTCCCACGGCATCCTCCTGGAGATGGCCAAGTCCAACCCCGAGCTCACGAAGTACACCGGAGGATCCTAGCCCCATGGCCATGGATGACGAGGAGCTCGACGCGATCCGGCGGCGGAAGCTGATGGAGCTCCAGAACGCGCAGGACCAGGCCGTCGCCCAGCAGCAGATGCGGGAGCAGCAGCAGGCCCAGAGGCAGACCGTCCTCCGCCAGATCCTCACGCCCGAGGCGCGGGAACGGCTCGGGCGGATCGAGCTCGCCTATCCCGACCTGGCGGACAGCATCGAGAACCAGCTCATCGCCCTCGCCCAGAGCGGCAGGGTGCAACGGGCCATCGACGACGCGACCCTGAAGCAGATCCTGGAGCGCGTGATGCCCCGAAAGCGCGACATCAAGATCGAGAGGCGTTGACCATGGCGAAGAACAAGCCGTACGCGAAGAAGCTGCGCCTCCTGCGGGCCGTCAAGTCGAACCGGCGCGTGCCCGCGTGGGTCATGCAGCGGACCAAGCGAGAGTTCCTGCGGCACCCGAAGAAGCGCAGCTGGCGCCGGAACAAGCTGAAGGCGTGATCGCATGGCCGGTGAGGAAGAGGAGCGCATCCTGGTCGTCCCCCTCCGCGCGGCCTGGGCGGCCTCCCGGACGGACCGCGCGCCCCGCGCGATCAAGGCGATCCGGCAGTACGTCAAGCAGCACCTCAAGCCGGACCGGATCTTCATCGACGACGTCCTGAACGAGTACATCTGGTCCCGCGGGCGCGAGCACCCGCCGCGGTCCGTGCGCGTGAAGGCCATCAAGTTCGAGGATGGGTCCGCGGTCGTCTCCCTGCCGGAGGACTGAGGGAGCTTATTGCTGCGCCGCCTTGAGGTCAACGGCAATCCCTACCTCGGAGTCTTCTGCGCCGCCAACGAGGACCTCCTCCTCCTCGAGTCCTCCGTTCCGAAGCCGGCCGTGAAGTACATCGCGGAGGCCTTGGGAACCCGGGCCGTGCAGACCAGCGTCGCCCATTCGTCCGTCCTCGGCAGCCTCGTCGCGATGAACTCGAACGGGGTGCTGACGTCCCCCTTCGTCGAGGAGGGCGAGGTCGAGGCCATCGGGGATCCCGTCTATCCGCTGCCCCACCGCCTCAACGCGGTCGGCAACAACGTCCTCTGCAACGATCGCGGCGCGGTGGTCCATCCGGGGTACGACGACGACGCCCTCGCGTTCATCTCGGAGGCCCTGGGCGTCCCCGCCGTGCGGGGCACCGTGGCCGGAATCAAGACGGTCGGCGCGGTGGCCGTGGCGACGAACAAGGGTGCCCTCTGCCACCCCCACGCGAAGCCCGCGGAGATGGATCTGCTCAAGGAGGCCCTGGGCGTGCCCGTGGCCATCACCACGGCGAACTACGGATCCGCCCTGGTCGGCGCGTGTATGGTGGCCAACTCCAAGGGCGCCGTGGTCGGTTCGAAGACCACCCCGATCGAGCTGGGACGCATCGAGGAAGGCCTCGGGTACTTCTGAAGACTCGTACGTTCCAGAACCGTTTCAAAGGTTACTTATATCCTCGGACGAGTATCAACCTCGTCCCATGAAGACCCTGGTCTTGTGTGTGGACCGGGATGACGACATCGGGGCCAAGACCGGGATCAAGGGCCCTCTGATCGGCCGGGAGGACAACCTCTCGACCGCGATGAAGCTCGGACTCGTCGACCCGGAGGACTCCGACGTCAACGCGATGCTCGCCGCGGTCAACACGTACGACAACCTCGTCAAGGAAGGTTTGGACGTCGAGATCGCGACGATCTGCGGGGACGTCCGGGTGGGCACGGCCTCGGACATCATCCTGACCCAGCAGCTGGACCGCGTCCTCGAGGAGGTGCGGCCGGACCGCGTCTTCCTCGTCTCCGACGGGGCCGAGGACGAGGCCTTCGCCCCCATCCTGAGCTCCCGGATCCGGATCGACCACGTCCGCCGCGTGTTCGTGCGGCAGACGCCCGGCGCGGAATCCCTGTACTACGTCTTCTCGAAGCAGATGCGCAACCCCAAGGTGCGCCGCAAGGTCATCGCGCCCCTCGGCCTCGTCCTGTTCCTCTTCGGCATCATCTACCTGGTCAACCCGTTCGCGGCGCCCGCCCTCGTGCTCATCTTCGCGGGCGTGTACCTCATCCTGATCTCCCTGCCCTTTAACAGCCTGCGGGACGTGGTCACGGCCGTGCGGGACTACTACGAGAGCGTGCGGAGCGGGGTGGCCGCGGGGGACCTCTCCATCTTCTTCACCGCAGGGTCCGTGATCCTGATCATCGTGGGCGTCGCGTTCGGCCTGGACCTCGCGCGCAAGGCGGGCCCCGACCTGGTGCCGCAGGTCCTGTCGTTCACCCTGGGCGCGCTCTGGTGGTGCATCCTGGCCGTCCTCGTGTACGAGGGAGGCAAGGTCCTCACGGCCTACTTCAAGCACGGGCGCGTCCCGCGTCGCGTGATCGCCGTGGCGGGGACCTTCGTCGCGCTCGGGCTCCTCATCCTCGGGGCGGTCCAGGGCCTCCAGGTCATCGTGGGGGAATACACGTCGACCCTGTCCCTCGTGCTCATCTACCTGAGCATCGGTATCGCCATCCTCCTCGTCGTGGCGACGGGCCTGTCCTACCGCACACGGACCGAGCCGCCCCTCGAGGACGGCTGGCGCCACTGAGTCTCGGGGTCTCCGCATGGACTACGAGGACTGGGAACCCTTCTACCTCCAGATCATCGAGGACTTCGGCTTCTCCCGCGAGGCGGACGAGGCCGTGGCCGCGGAGCTCGACCGGCTCCTGGACGGCACGCGCGCCTCGGCGGACGAACTCGGCTCCCTCTTCCGCGGCCAGGTGGTCACGGTCGCCGGGAACGGTCCTTCCCTAGGCTCGGACCTGAAGGGAGCGGAGGGCGTCCTCGTCACGGCGGACGAAGCGACCACGGTGGCCCTGGAGCAGGGACGGCATCCCGCGGTCCTCGTCACGGACCTGGATGGCCGCGTGGAGGACCAGCTCCGCGCGAACGCGGAGGGCGCGATCGCCGTGGTCCACGGCCACGGGGACAACGGTCCCGCGGTGCAGACCTGGGCGTCCCGCTTCACCGGGACGACCGTGGCCACGACCCAGTCGCGGCCCTCCGGAGGCCTCGTCAACTTCGGCGGTTTCACGGACGGGGACCGCGCGGTCTACCTGGCGGACCACTTCGGCGCCAAGGAGATTCGCCTCGTGGGCTGGGACTTCGAGCACCCGAGCCCCAAGGACGGGGACCTCAAGCGGAAGCAGCGGAAGCTGGACTGGGCCTACATCCTCATCCAGAACCTGGACCGTCCCGACCTCGAGCTGTGACTAGAACTTGGGCTGGGCCTTCAGATACCGCCAGCTCAGGATGGGATCGCGGGCCGCCGCGACCTCGTCCACGCGCCCGACGGCCGTGTTGTGCGGGGCCCCGTGGAGGAGCGCGGGGTCCTCCTTCGTGATCCGGATCAGGTCGTCCGCGAACGCGTCCAGGGTGGCCCGGGTCTCCGTCTCCGTGGGCTCGATCATGAGGGCCTCCTCGACGAGATGCGGGAAGTAGACCGTGGGCGGGTGGTAGCCGTAGTCCATGAGCCGCTTCGCGACGTCCGTGGTCCGAACGCCCTTCTCCGCGAGCCGGGAGCCGCTCGCGACGAACTCGTGCTTGCGCAGGCCGCTGAAGGGCACGTCCAGTGCGCCTTGGATCCGGTGCTTCACGTAGTTCGCGTTGAGGACCGCGTGTTCCGAGGCGTGGGTGAGGCCGTCCCCTCCCTGGCGGAGGATGTACGCGTAGGCCCGCACGAGGAGGGCGAAGTTGCCGTACCAGGCGCGGACCATCCCGATGGACTTGGGGCGGTGGTAGTCCAGGTGGTAGGTCGTGCCGTCGAAGGTGACCACGGGCACGGGCAGGAACGGCTCGAGGAGTCTCTTCACGCCTACGGGCCCTGCGCCGGGCCCGCCGCCTCCGTGGGGCGTCGTGAAGGTCTTGTGCAGGTTGAAGTGGACGATGTCGAAGTTCATGAGCCCCGGCGAGGTCTTGCCCATGATCGCGTTCAGGTTGGCCCCGTCGTAGTACAGGAGGCCGCCATCCTGGTGGACGATGTCCGCCGCGTCCGTGATGTGGTCCTCGAAGATGCCCAGGGTGTTCGGGTTCGTGATCATGAACGCGAGGGTCTTGTCGCTCACCGCGTTCTTCAGGGCGGCGAGGTCCACCCGGCCGTCCTGGGACGGGATCTCGACGATGTCGAAGCCTGCCATGCCCGCGCTCGCGAAGTTCGTGCCGTGGGCCGTGTCCGGGACGATGATCTCGTGGCGGTGCTCGCCCTTGTCATGGTTGAACGCCTGGGCCAGGAGGAGCCCCGTGAACTCCCCCTGGGCGCCTGCAGCGGGCTGGAGGGTGACCGCATCCATGCCCGCGATCACGGCCAGGGACGACTGGAGTTCGTACATGAGGCGCAGCGCGCCCTGGATCGTCGTCTCGTCCTGGTCCGGATGGATGCGCGTGACCGTGGGAAGGGAGGCGAGCTCCTCCGCGTACTTCGGATTGAACTTCATCGTGCAGGAGCCGAGCGGGTAGAATCCCGTGTCGATGGCGAAGTTCATCTGCGAAAGGCGGGTGTAGTGACGCACGACCTCGTGTTCGGGCACGTTGGGCAGGTTGAGCCGGTCGCGGCGCAGCCCCTCGGGGACCAGCCCCTCCAGGTCGATGGGCTCCGCCTCCTCGGAGGCCATCTCGAACAGGAGCGGTTCGTCGTAGTACGCCTGGCGGAACTTCATGGGACATCCCTCAGGGCGGCGAGCAGCCGGTCCAGGTCCGACTTCGTGTGGCGTTCCGTGACCGCGAACAGAGCGAAGTCGCGCAGCTCCTTGAGGTGGCGGGCGTGCGCCATGCCGCCGTGGATCGCCTCCTTCAGGAGCGTCTGGTGGACGGCCTCGTAGCCGCCCTGGTAGCGGACCGTGAACTCGTTGAAGTGGGGGCCCTTGAAGAGGGGCGCTTCGTACCCGGGGATGGCGCGGATCGCCGCGGCGAGGTCCTTCGCCTTCCGCATGCACGCCACAGCGACCTTCCGTAGGCCGTTGGATCCCAGGACCGCCATGTAGGCCGCCGCGGCGACGGAGAGGAGGGACTCGTTCGTGCAGATGTTGCTCATGGCCTTCTCCCGACGGATGTGCTGCTCCCGCGTCTGGAGGGTCATGCAGAAGGCCCGGCGTCCTTCCGCATCCTTGGTGAGGCCGATCACGCGGCCGGGCATCTTCCGAAGGTGCTCCTGCCGGGTGGCAAAGATGCCGAGGAGGGGTCCCCCGAAGTTCACTGCGTTCCCGAGGGCCTGCCCCTCTCCGATGACGATGTCCGCGCCGAAGTCCGCGGGCTTGCGCAGGATCGACTGGGCGATAGGATTGATGCCGACCACGAGGGGGACGTCCGTGGCCGCCCGGATCTCCGCGAGCTGCTCCTCAAGACGGCCGAAGAAGTTCGGATTCTCCACGTAGACGCCGCAGACGTCCTCGGTGAGGTGGTGCTTCAGGTCCGAGAGGTCGAGCATCCCCGTGGTCCGGTCGTACTCGACCTCCTTCACGATGATGCCGCCGCCCCAAGTGTAATTGCCCAGGACGTTCCTCCGGTGCCAGCGGAGGGCGCGGGGGACGAGGAAGATCTTCCCGCTGTGGATCCGCCGCGCCATGCGCGCGGCCTCACCGAGGGCCGTGGACGCGTCGTACATGGACGTGTTCGCCGCGTCCATCCCCGTGAGCTCGCAGATCATGCTCTGGTACTCCCAGAGGCTCTGGAGGATGCCCTGGCTGACCTCGGGCTGGTACGGTGTGTAGGCCGTGTAGAACTCGGAGCGGGACGTGATCGCGCGGACCGCCGCGGGGACGAAGTGGTCGTAGAGGCCCGCGCCCAAGAACGTGGGCATGTCGGCCATGGTCCGGTTCGCGGAAAGCACCTCCGTGACCCGGGAGACGACCTCCTGCTCGGGGAGGCCAGGCGGGAGCGCGAGGCTCTTCATCCGCACGGCGGGCGGAATGTCCGAGAAGAGGTCCTCCACGTTCCGCAGCCCCATGGATCGGAGCATGTCCGCCTCGTCGGAAGCCATCCGGGGCGGTGCAGATTGAATGGCCTCCTTAAAGCTTTGGAAAAGCGGAGCCGACCGCGGGTCCCCTGGGGTCAAGAACCGCCGGAGACCACCGAGATGACGAGGAGCTGTTCGGCGTCGTTCAGGGGCTCGTCCAGGGGCAACGGCGACCCGCCGCGGACGAGGAGGTGCGCATCGGGCGCGAGCTGAAGCTTCCGGAAGAGGTCGAACCCGGTCGACCCGACCGGGAGCTCGACTTCTTCGGTGCGGTGTGCCCGGAACAGTTCGACGAGGACGTGCATGCGAGCCCGCAAACCACAGGCGGAGCCTTAGGGTTATCGACGAGCGGCGTCGCCGGGACGGAACGCTTAAAGGAAACCCGCCCTTCCTGACCCTGACTGCCCAGGTCGCGAAGCCCGGTATCGCGGCGGTCTCGAAAACCGCTGGCCGCAAGGCCCCGCAGGTTCAAATCCTGCCCTGGGCGCTCCACCGGCCTGCGTCGCGCCAAAGATAACCGGTTCAACACGATTTTAACCCCCTACCCTCTGCATTTTCTGAGCTAGAGGCTTGCCCATGTTCTGCAATCAGTGCGGCGGTCGAATCGCGGACGGATCGGTGTTCTGCAACCTGTGCGGCGCGAAGCAGGGAGTCGTCGTGCCGGCGGGAGGCGCCCAGCCGGGCACACCCCAGCAGGCGGTCGTTCAAGTCCAGGCCCCTGCCGCGGCCACACCGCCCATGCCCCAGAGCCTGAAATGCAACTCGTGCGGAGCCTCGCTGCAACCCCCCTCGGGCACGGCGGTCGTCGTCTGCGAGTACTGCGGCGCCGCGACGGCCATGGCCGCTTCGACCGGCCAAGCTCAGGTGATCCAGAAGCACTACATGCTCGACAACAAGCTGAACAACGAGTCCGCAATGAACGCGGGCGGGCAGTGGCTCAACAAGGGCCTGTTCCGCCGCAAGGTCGCCGAGCGGTCCGAGCTGGGCCAGATCGTCCTCAAGTACGTCCCCTACTGGATCGTGCCGACCTCCGTCGTGGCCGACTTCTCGGGCACGAAGAACGTCTCCAAGAGCGTGATGCGGAACGGCCAGTGGACCACGGTCACGGAGCAGATTCCCGTTCGAGACCGCGTCCAGCTCCAGCAGAACATCCCCGTGGTCGCCGTCCGCGGGTACACCCAGTACCAGCCCAAGGAAGGGTTCCAGTTCCAGCTCCAGGGCAAGACGAACTTCGACAAGCGCGCGACGGGCGGCGTGGAGATCCAGAACGGCGACGTCTCCGAGGCGGAGGCCAAGAGCCAGGCCGGGTCCTTCGCGCACAACCTCGCGGAGCAGCAGGCCCGGAAAAAGGTGGACAACCTCCAGTCGTTCAACGCGAACCCCCAGACGTTCGACGGCGAGCTCGTCCACATCCCCGTGTGGTTCATGCAGTACGCCCACAAGGGGAAGCAGATGTTCATCCTCATCGACGGGTCCACGGGTCAGGTCATCAACGGGGAACGCCCCTCGTTCTCCCTCTGGTAGCGCACCGGCGGATCCGGCGGGTGGGTCGGCGGGGCGTCAGCGGGAGCCGACGACCTTGGCGATGGCCTGGATCAGGTCCGTGGGCAGGATGACCGCGCCGCAATAGCTGCACTTCGCGAGCGCGTCCGCCTGGGTGTCTCGTGTGATCTGGAACGGGCTGCGGCACGCCGGGCACGTGTACGTCGCGGTGAGGCCCATGGCCCGCAGTTGGGCGATCAGATCGTTCACGTTCACGTGGATCTGGGTCACGACCTGCCGCTGCTTCAGGCGGCGGGTCTCCCCCGCCTCCTTCCACATGCCGATCGTCTCGTACAGCCGCGCCGCGTCCTCGTGGCGCTCCGCGAGGACGTAGTGCTCCGCCTGGATGCGCACGGCGCGCTGGGCCGCCTCGGGCCGCAGCTGGTAGCTGCCGATGTACCAGGCGCCCCCCGAAGCGGCCAGGGTGAGGCCCCGGCCGATGTTGTACGTGGCCAGGCGGTCGAAGCAAACCCAGGAGCACACGCGATGCTGGACCGGCGGCTTGCCCGGCACGGGATACGTGTACGCATACACGCCGAGGCAGCGCTCGCAGCCCACCCTGCGGCATCCGTCGCAGGTCAGTGGCGTCAGGAGGAGCTTGCTGTAACCGCAGTTCGGGCAGACGGCCATCCGGTGCCTCGTGGGTCTTGACGTGCGTGGAGGGATTGAAAGGTTTCGGTGGCTTGCCGCAAAGGCCCTTTAGGACCCCCTCAAGGACGTGATAATAAAGGAGGCGTCCCGGCGGCGATTGCTCGCCGACAAGCCCGGGCGCCTCGTTGTGGAGGGATGCTTGTGCTCTGGGCATAGCCGCGGAAGGGTATATTTCTTTGTAAACCGGAATCATCACTTGTTAGCCCAGACGGTGCGAAATGCGGCAGAGTCGCGAGGCTTCTCGCGAGGGCCGGCGTGGGCGCTCACAGCCGCCGAAACGCCTTCTCGAGGCCGCGCACGGTATACGGCCTCCAGTAGAGCACGTCGAAGAACGCCGGGTCCCCGGCGACCCTCTCGTACTTGCGGCGGATCATTGCGGTCCCGTACCAGTAGCAGAAGGCGTAGGACGCCCACATCCGGCGCGCCGCGTAGTTCACGTCCCGGACGGCCTGCTGCGCGTCCACGAGCCCCGAGTGGACCGCGTAGTGGAGCATCTCCTTCCGCGGCTCCTCCCGGTACGCCATCCAGGCCAGGTTCACCTCGGTGCCCCAGCGGAGGCGCTCCAGGAGGATGGTCAACCGGTCCTCCTTGCTTCGGTCCCAGTGGATGAAGATCATCCCGTTCTCCGCTAGACCCTCCTCGACGGGGCCCATGGGATCCGCCGCAAGGCTGACGGCCGCCTCCCGGGGGAAGTCCCCCTCGAGGTACTCGTACTCCCGCGTGGACTGGTGCACGTGGTGTCCCGGGTACGCTTCGTGGGTGGCCATGTCGCGGAGGCCCGGCCACGTCCACGGCAGGTCGACGTTCAGCTTGACCCGGCTCTGGAAGTCGTGCGTGTACTGGCAGTAGCCGCTGTCGCGGCTGCGATGCATGGGCACGAGCCGCGCGCGCTCCGAGCGCGGGAGCTCGAACAGCTTCCGGGAGCCGCGGCGTGCCTCTCGGAGGAACTTGTCCATGGTGAGGAGGACGCTGTCACCCGGCACGCGGTGCGCGCGCTCCCACGCCTCCACGGCGGCCCGCAGCTCCTCGTCGCGGGACACGTGCAGGAGGCGGCGGATGCGTGCGCGCAGGCTCTCCAGCTCCTCCTCCTTGGCAGGTCGCGGGGACAGGCTGTAGAGGTCCCGAACCTGGTTCGGGAGCGAGGGCACCGCACCCTGGAGCATGTCTATCAGCATCCGGAGCGACGGCAGGTGATCCCGGAGCCACTCCTTGCGGAAGCCGTTGGGCATCTCCCGCGTCAGCCGTGCGAGACGGCGGTGGGCTTCCCGGATTTCCGTCCAGGACGCGAACGGAGGGAGGCGAATGGGATCCAGGTCCCAGGGAACGAGCCGCGTCCCGTCCTGCTTCCGCGACCGCCGGTCCAGGGAGTAGGCGAGCCGCAGGTAGAGACGCGATGCCTCGTCAGGCACCCCTCGCCGGGCCACGCGCGCGGGAACGGGGCCTAGGGGAAAAGGCTTGCGAGGCGTGGCGCTAGAAGGGCCACGCCCACTGCGCGTACAGCACGAGCGCGGACAGGACCACGCACATGGCCACGACGAGCCAGGGGTTGACCTTGAGGGCCTTCTCGTCCTCCTGGTCGAAGTAGCGGATCAGCCCGGCCGCGGACTGGAATCCGGAGTCACGGTTCTTGGGCATGGGATTCGACCCGAACCATGGGCAGGGGCGTATATGAACGTTTTCTCCCGGAGCGCGGGATCAGCGGACGAGCCCCTCGTAGCAGCGGCCCCCGACGAGGACCAGGCCGGCGACGCAGCCCACGAGGACGGCGAAGTCCAGGCCCAGCCCGAAGACGCTCGGGTACCCGGGGAGCATGAGCGTCCGCGCCGCGTCCACCATGTACGTCATGGGGTTCCAGGCGGCGACCGCTTGGAGCGCGGGGGGCATGAGACTCAGCGGGTAGATCGCGTTGCTCGCGAAGAACAGGGGCATCGTGAGCAGCTGCCCGATTCCCATGAAGCGCTCCCGCGTCTTCACGAGGGACGCGATGACCAGGGAGAGGGTTGCGAAGAGACAGGCGCCGAGGATGACCACGGCGAGGATACCTCCCAGGGCCAGCGGCGTCCAGGTCAGCTGGACCCCCAGGAGCATGGCCAGGAGCAGGATCACGACGACCTGGGAGAGGCCGCGGAGCCCCGCGGACAGGGCTTTCCCGAGGACGAGGGCCGTCCGCGGGGTCGGGGTCGCCATGAACTTGTGAAGGATCCCGAGGTCTCGTTCCCAGATGGCGGCGATCCCGTAGAAGATGGCGACGAAGAGGACGCTCTGGGACAGGATCCCCGGCGTGATGTAGTCCACGTAGGGATAGGGGCCCGTGTTGATCATGTTGGCCCGGGTGAAGACCTCCCCGAACACGACGAGCCAGAGGGCCGGCTGGACCATGCGGGTCAGGAGCTCCGTGGGGTCGTGGCGGAGCTTCTGGGCCTCCATGACCACGAGGGCCCAGGTCTTCGTGGCGTAGCGCCGCAGGTAGCGCAGCAGGCGTCCGAGCCGCCGGACGAGCCGAGGCGCCTCGAGTTCACCCAAGTCGACGTGCGGTTCTCCGTACCCTGGACGTGTCACGGTAGTTGCCTCCGGAATCGAGTTCGCCCCCGGTGTAGTGGGCGAAGACCTCGTTGAGCGTGATGCCCTTCCCGTTGCCCGTACCGGTCCCGTGGCCGTTCGGGCCCATCTCGGCGGCGACCGCGCGCTCGAGCTCCGCGGGAGTCCCCAGGGCCGCGATCTTCCCGAGGTGCATGATGGCCACGCGGTCGCAGAGGATCTCGGCCTCCTCCATGTAATGGGTGGTCAGGAAGATCGTCATGCCGAACTCCGTGCGGAGCCGGCGAATGTAGTCCCACACCGCGTTCCGGGCGAGCGGATCGAGCCCCACCGTGGGCTCGTCGAGGAACAGGAGCCGAGGTCGGTGGATCATGGACTGCGCGATCTCGAGGCGGCGGATCATGCCGCCGGAGTACGTGCGGACAAGGCGGTCCTTGGCGGTCGTGAGGCCCATGACCTGGAGGGCCTCCTCGATGCGCGGTCCGCGCTCCTTGGGCGAGAGGTCGTACAGGCGGGCGAAGACCAGGAGGTTCTCGTAGCCCGTGAGGGTCCCGTCCGCGGAGAGGATCTGCGGGACGTACCCGATGGATCGCCGGACCTCGTTCGGCTTGTGGGCGATGTCATAGCCGGCGACGCGGGCCGTCCCCGCGGTCGCGGGGAGCAGGGTGGTGAGTATCTTGATCACCGTGGTCTTGCCCGCGCCGTTGGGCCCCAAGAGCCCGAACGTCTCGCCCGCGTCGACAGCGAGGGAGAAGGCGTCCACGGCGGTGAGTTCACCGAACCGCCGGGTCAGGGCCTCCGTCTCCAGGATCCGCAACCTATCCCTCCGCCGTCGTCTTCCCGGGGATGAACAGGGGCCGCAGGATCTGCATGGCCAGGGTGACCTGCTCGCGGTGGGCCGGCGGAAGGGCTTCGAGGGCCAGGGCGAGACGGGACTGGGTGCCCTTGCGTGCGACCCGGACAAGGCCTTTTCCGCGCTCCGTCAGGCGGAGAACGACCCGGCGGCGGTCCCTCGGCGACGCCTCCCGGTGCACGAGCCCGCGGTCCGTCAGCCCGTCCACGAGGCGGGACATGGCCGGAAGGCTGAGCCCGACCCGATCGGCCACATCGGAGAGGGAGGACCCCCCGGTTCGGCCCAAGAAGGTCAGCACGCGGAACTGAGGCACGGACACGCCCGTGCCCCGGTTCCGTCGCATCTCCCCCCGGATGTACTGCATGATGAGGGGGACCGTGTCGAGGATCTCCGCCGCGCACGCCGTCGGCGTATTCGAGTCCATAGTTGCATGATGCAACAATTGCATATATCAATCTATGGTACAAGCCGTCCCACCGGGGCCCCCCTCGGGCGCAACACGGGCTTCGGGAAAGGGTTAATATTGCCACCCCACATGGAAGAGCCACACCCAGGAGGTCGCCGCATGCCCGACACGAACACGGTCTACATCGGGAAGAAGCCCACGATGAACTACGTGCTCGCGGTCGTGACCCACTTCAACGGCGGGGCTTCGGAGGTCGTCATCAAGGCGCGCGGCCGCTCCATCTCCCGCGCCGTCGACGTCGCGGAGATCGTCCGGAACCGGTTCGCGCCCGGCTCTAAGGTGCGGGAGGTGCGGATTGCCACGGAGAAGCTCACGGGCGACGACGGGCGCACGACCAGCGTGAGCAGCATCGAGATCAGCCTGACGAAGTAGGCCGCCGTTCTGCGCGGAGGGGAGCTCCGCTCACGTCCAGGGCCAGAGTCTCCGCACGAGAGCCGTCTTCACCAGGTCGTTGAGGATGAACACCGCGGCCACGGAATAGCCGAGGGCGGTCAGGATTTCGAGGGGAGGGATGGCTCGAAGCTGGAAGAAGCCCACCGCGGAGATCGCCCCGACGACGAGGAGATCCAGGACCACGGCCAGAGCCAGCGTCACGCTGGGGCGGCTCTCCCAGAAATGACGTCGCTCCCGCAGGATGAGGACCTGGAGGACCCCGAGGAAGACGAGGTAGTCGAAGAAGAAGGTCTGGAGTGCGGCCACGTCGCCTGAGAGGTCGAAGAGGCGGTCCGCGAGGTAGTACAGGCCGAAGGACTCCACGACGATGAGCACGCCGAGCGCAACGGCCACCCGGACCAGGCCGCGGATGTTCCACGTGTCCGGGCTCTTCGAGTACCGGACCGTGTCCGTGGCCAGGGACAGGGTCACGAAGTCCGTGACGAAGAGGAACAGGATCATGCTGAACACGGAGACCACGTAGTGGCCCGTGAGCAGGAATGCGAGGACGACGAAGACGACGATTTGGAAGGTCTTCACGACCTTGTTCAGGATCCAGGTGATGATCCGCTGGTAGATCCTCCGTCCGGACTCGACCAGGTCGATGATCCCCGCGAGGCCCTCGTTCGTGAGGACCACGCTCGCGGACTTCTTGGCCACGTCCGTGGCGTTGCTCACCGCGATGCCGACCTCGGCCTGCTTCAGGGCCGGCGCGTCGTTGACCCCGTCCCCGGTCATGCCGACCACGTGCCGGTGCTCTTGGAGGGCCTTCACGACGAGGTACTTGTCCTCCGGATAGATCTCCGCGAACCCGTGGGCGGTCTCGATGGCCTCGATGTTGCGTCCCGCGGTCAGGTCGGCCTTCAGGTCGGACATCCGGGTGATCTGGTCTCCGAGCCCGACGTCCGCGGCCAACCGTCGCGCGATGGGCAGCGCATCCCCCGTGAGCATCTTGACCGAGATGCCGAGATCCCGCAGCTCTGCTAGGTGGCGCGCGGAATCATCCCGCGGGGGATCCGCGAGCGCGAGGATCCCGACGGGCGTCGTCTTGTCGAGGCTCGAGCCGAGGGCCACGGCCAGGGAGCGATAGCCCTTCGAGGAGAACCGCTCCACATCCTTGACCACGCGCGCCATGTCCTCCTTGGACGAGCCGGGGGCGATGACTGCATTGATGGCCCCCTTCAGGGCGTATCGCTTCGCACCCTGTTTCTCGATGGCAGCCGCGGTCCGCCGGGTCGAGGCATCGAACGGCACGAAGTCCCGCTGGACCCATCCTTGATCGCCCACGCCCCGCAATCGGGCCTCGTCGAGGACGGCCAGGTCGATGGGGTCGCGATTCGCCTCCTGGGAGGCGAGCGCGCCGAACCGGAGGACGTCCTCCTCGGCGTAGCCGTTCAACGGCACGATCCCGACGATCCGGAGCCGGTTCATCGTGATCGTCCCCGTCTTGTCCGCGCAGAGGACGTCCAAGGTCGCCGCGTCCTCGCCCGCACTCAACCGAGTGATGAGCACGCCCTTCTTCGCGAGCTCCAGGGAGCCGAGGGCCATGGAGATGGTGAACATGGTCGGGAGGGCGACGGGGATGGCCGAGACCATGAGGACGACCGCAAGAGGGAGGATGGGCAGGACGTTGCTTCCGGTCGCCGCGGTGTACACGAGGGCGAGCGCGAGGAGGGTCCCGACCATTACGAGGAGCCACTGGACCACCTTAGAGGTGACTTCCTCCATGTGGAGCTTGGGCTTCGCGATCTGCACGAGCTCGACCGTCTTGCCGAAGTAGGTCCGGGTGCCCGTCGCGGTGACCACGCCCGTAGCCTCCCCCCGCGCGATCGTGGAGCCCGACACGACGGAGCCGCCCGGCCCCTTCTCCACGGTGAGGGACTCGCCGGTCACCGCGGACTGGTCGACCTCCAGGCTGCCCTCGTGGACGCGGAGGTCTGCGGGCACGAAGTCGCCCGTGCGGATCCGGACGATGTCCCCGGGAACCAGCTCCCGGGCGGGCACCGCGGACCACACGCCGTCCCGCTTGACGCGCGCGTTGATCTGGAGCTCCTTCCTCAGGTAGGCGATGGCCTGGCTCGCCCGCTGCTCCTGGAAGAAGCCCAGGATGCTGTTCAGGACCAGGAGGCCGAGGACGATGTACGTGTCCCCCAGATTCCCCAGGAACCAGGTGAGGAGCGCGGTGAGTTCGAGCATCCCGGGGGTGAGGCCCCAGAACTTGCGCAGGAAGCGGAAGACCGCATTCTCCCGCCTCTCCGGCACCTCGTTGGGACCGTACGCCCGCCGGCGGCGCTGCACCTCCTCGGAGGAGAGGCCGGAGTCGGTGTCCGTGGGCGGCTCGGCCGCAGGGACGCTCGCCTGGGTGAGCACGGGGAGAACGGACGAGCGCATCCACGGAGCCTCGACGGCGCGGAACCACGGGTCACGAATAAACCTTGTCCGTTGGCGCGACTCGAGGCGCACATTCGCTAGAGATTTGGGAGGGTTCTCGGAAAATCCCCTTCTTCCCCCGGAAGCATGCATCTCTTAGGAGGTGAAACGGAGATGCAGTACCTCGCGATGTTCGCCGTCATGGCGATGCTCGGGGCCGGCGCCGGAGGCGCGACGGTCATGGCCGCAGGCTTCGGCCATGGCGCCCCAGGGGAGGCGCATTCCCTGGACCAGTGGACCGGCACCTGCAGCGGTGGCGCTTCCGGCGAACCGCTCATGGCCGATGACGACGGCGACGGCATCCCGAACGGGCAGGATGCGGACTGGACCGCGCCCCTGGACGGGACCGGGTACCAGTACGCCCGCTGCGCGTCGTGACCTCGGATGCGGGCTCCCCGGGGGAGGGGGCGCGCGACGGCCCCTTCCCCCTTTTTCTCCTTTCGGAAGGTACAACTACGGAAGGATGGCTCGGGAAGGGCGATCCCCGTGGAGAGCTTCGAGCGCGTCCTCTGGTGGCTCTTCGGAGGGAGTGCGGGAGCCGCGACGCGTGCGCGGGTCCTCCTGGCGATCCGGGAGCAGCCGCGGAACGCGCAGCAGCTGGCCCAGGTCCTCGGGGTCGACTACACGACGGTGCGGCATCATCTGCGGGTGTTGCTCAAGAACGGGCTCGTCGTGACCGCGGGGGAGACGTACGGGCGGATGTACTTCCTCTCCCCCTCCATGGAGAGCCACTGGGAGCAGCTCACGATCATCTTGGAACGGACGGGTCGCGGCAAGATAGGAGGTATGGGTCATGGAGCATGAGAAGAGGCGCGGAGGTTCCGCGGCGGTGTGGGTGCTCGTCGTTCTCCTGGTCGGAGTCGTGGCCGGGCTGCTCCTCTCGGCTCTGCCGACCCCCGCGACCGGGACATCTCCCGGGCGGGGCTTCGGCTGGCACCTCGAGCTGACCAGCGCGAGCGACTTCGACGTCGTCCTCTCCACGGTGGGGATCGCCCTCCTGGCGGCGCTCCTGGTCGTCTACCTTCAGACCTACTCCCAGACGCGGGCCAACTTCGCCCTCGGCCTCGTCGTGGTCCTCCTCGCCCTACTCATGGAGTCCATCCTCTCGTCGCCCCTCGTGTACGGTGCCTTCGGAGCCGCCTCGGACGGGCTGGGGACGTTCCTCGCGTTCGCGGACAGCTTCAAGGTGGTCGCCCTCACCGTGTTCCTGTACCTGAGCCTCGCGTGAGACCCGGCTCACCGGCCGACGGACCGCGGGGTTCACGGCCGCGCCGCGGCGACCCGGTCGAGCGCGCGGACGAGCCGCTCCTCGACTTCCTCGGCGAGACGGCCCATCGCCGGATTCTCGACGAGGCGGCCGAAGACCTCCGTGGGCTTCAGCGCGCTCACGCCCGCGTGCCCGCTGGGATCTTCGTGGACCACGACGTTGCAGGGCAGCAGGAGGCCGAGGTCGGGCTCCGCGGTGAGGGCGCGGTGCGCGAACGGCGGGTTGCACGCCCCCAGGATCACGTACCGGGGAAAGTCCACGTCGAGCTTCTTGCGCAGGGTCTCCCGCACGTCGATCTCGGTCAGGACGCCGAAGCCCTCCTTCTTGAGTTCCTCCGTAGTCCGTCGCACCGCCTCCTCGTACGCCAGCGACGTGTCCCGGTAGATGCCGTACCGCGCCCGCCGCATTCTCACGCCCTCCGAATCCATCTCCGCATCTCCCCGTTGCCGACCCGTCGCCCAATGCGTCGGTCCCCCATAAACGAACGGGAGGGACCGGACCAAAGGGCTTTATGGCCTGCCGCGCGTCGCGGCGCGTGGACTTCCTCATCATCCTGCTGGCCCTCCTGGTCGGGGCCTTCGCGGCCGGGATCGCGGGCTCCCTCCTTGGGATCGGAGGCGGCGTGTTCCTCATCCCCTACATGACCCTGGTCCTGCAGATCGACATCCGGGTGGCCATCGCAACGAGCCTCATCGGGGTGATCGCAACGTCCTCGGGGGCCGCGTCCGTCTACGTCCGCGACCATCTGACGAACCTCCGGCTCGGGATGTTCCTGGAGGTCGCGACGACGGCGGGGGCGATTGCGGGCGCCTTCACCGCCCTCCTCGTCGACCGCAACGTCCTCTATGTGGTCTTCGGCCTGACCGTCATGGTGGCCGCGAGCCGGATGGTGGGCCGGGAGCGGGCCGCCGACCCAGCTGCGGCCGCATCCCCCGGCAGATCGCGTCTCGTGGAGCGCCTGCGGCTCGGCTCGTCGTATCCCGAGGCGGTGGACCGCCAGCAGCACGCCTACGGCGTCGCCCGCCCCGGCGCGGGGTTCGGCATCAGCGCGCTCGCGGGCGCGCTCTCGGGCCTGCTCGGCGTCGGGGGCGGGTTCATCAAGGTTCCCGCGATGAACGTGGTCATGGGCGTGCCCATGAAGCCCTCCGTGGCCACGAGCAACTTCATGATCGGCGTCACGGCGGCCGCCAGCGCGTTCATTTACTACACCCGAGGCCTGGTCGATCCCTCCCTGGCCGCCATGCTCATGCTCGGCGTGTTCACGGGCACGCGACTGGGCACCCGGGTCATGGCCCGGACCCGCGCACAGCGCCTCCGGGCGGTCTTCGCCGTCTTCCTCGCGGGCCTCGGCGTCTTCATGATCCTCCGCACGCTCCTTCCGGGGGTGAACTTCTGAGCGACGCCTCTTCCGCGGCCGCGCCGGGCCCGCACGGGCTCGACATGAACCGCTTGGTCTACCGGGTCCTGTGGGGCGGCGTCCTGCTCTCCATCGCGGTGATCCTCATCGGACTCGCGGCCGAAGCGGTGTCGCCCGGAGGATTCCCGCGCATCCCGGCCCCGCTCCCCGCGTTGCCGGCTGAAGTGGCCCATCTCACGCCCGCGGGACTCCTGAGCCTCGGAGTGCTGCTCCTGATCCTCACGCCGATCTCGCGGGTCTTCCTGACCATCCTGGTCTTCGCCGGGGAGCGCGACCGGACGTACGTGCTCGTCACGGGCATCGTCTTCTTCAACCTCATGCTGGGCGTGGCCCTGGGGCTCCTGGGGGTGGGGTGAACCTTAAGACCGCGGGCCCGCTGGAGGCCCACGTGGACGAGGTCCTCGCCGCCGCGCGCGCGGTCGACTGGTCGCCCCTCGGGGAGCGGACCCTCTGCGACGCATGCCTGGGCCGGCTTTTCGGGAAGCTGGGCCATGGCCACACGAACGAGGAGCGCGGGTTCGCGGTCCGCGAGCTCGCGCGGTTGCCTGCGGGGACGTGCTGGTTGTGCGGCGGGCTCACGGGGCGGTACGACGCCTTGGCCCGGCTCGCCTCGAAGAAGCTCGGGCTCTGGGACTTCGACACGTTCCTCATCGGCTCGAAGATCGACCCTGAGATCCAGGCGCGCGAGGAGTCCCTCTGGTCCGATCTCAAGGCCACGGCCCCCGAGGCCCTGAAGTCTGAGGTGAACCGGGAGGTTGGCAAGCGCGTCTCCGACCTAGCGAAGAAGGAGCCGTCCTTGGAGAGCCCCGACCTCGTCGCGGTGGTCGACACCTCGTTCGACCACGTGGACGTGCAGGTCAACCCGCTCTACCTCCGAGGCCGCTACCGCAAGCTCGCCCGGGGAATCCCGCAGACCCGGTGGCCGTGCAACCGCTGCCGCGGAAAGGGCTGCGCGAAGTGCGGCGGCACGGGGAAGATGTATCCCACGAGCGTGGAGGAGATTCTCGCCCAGGAGGTCATGCGGGACTCCGGCGGCACGGGGCACGCGCTCCACGGGATGGGCCGCGAGGACATCGACGCTCGGATGCTGGGCCGCGGACGGCCGTTCGTCCTGGAGATCAAGGAGCCAGGGAAGAGGCATCTCGATCTGGGATCCGCGCGGGACCGCGTGAACGCTTCAGGCCAAGTCGAGGTGGACGGGTTCCGTCCCGCGACGCGCAAGGACGTCGTGGCGATCAAGACGGACCGCGCGGACAAGACGTACCGCGTCCTCGTCCGGTTCGCTTCTCCTGTGGATGAGGCAAGACTTATAAAGGAGCTGACGTTCTTGGAGGCCGAGCCGATCGCACAACGCACCCCGCTCAGGGTGGTCCATCGGCGGGCGGATACCACGCGGCAGCGGTCCGTGAGGAGGGCCGAGGTCCTCACCACGGACGGTACCGTCGCGGAACTCCGGGTCACCGCGGAGACCGGCGCCTACATCAAGGAGCTGGTCCACGGAGACCAGGGGAGGACGAAGCCGTCCCTGGCGGACCTGCTCGGCGTGGGTTGCGAGGTGCTCGAGCTGGACGTCCTGGACATCCACGACGACGGGTGACGGAGCATGGTGAAGGCCTCCAAGGGCATCATGGAGAAAACGCGGCAGAAGTACCGCCGCAGCCCGAGCGAGCGCGGGCTCTCCCCGATCACCCGCTCCTTCCAGAAGTTCGAGGTCGGCGACAAGGTCACCATCCTGATTGACTCGAGCGTCCAGAAAGGCTGGCCGCACAACCGCTTCCACGGCATGACGGGGACCGTCGTAGGGAAGCGCGGGCGTGCGTACCTCGTCGACGTCCGGTTCGGATCCCGCATCAAGCAAGGCGTGGTGCTCCCGGAACACCTGCGGCGGGCCTAGGAGGGGTGCTGGTGGAAGAGGAATACGTGTCCCTGTCGGAGCTCAAGGTCATCCTGGAGAAGGAGAAGGGAGCCCGGGCGGACCTCACGCCCGAGCAGCAGTACGCCCTCTCCCATGCCGCCGCGTTCGCCCGAATGCCGCCCGAGAAGGTGCCCGCCATGGTCAAGGAGCTCATGGAGGTCCCCATGATGTCCCTGGCCAACGCCGTGAAGATTGCCGACGTGCTGCCGACCCATCTGGACGACGTGCGCGCCATCTTTGCCAAGGAACGGTTCGCCCTCTCCAAAGAGGATGCGGAGAAGGTCCTGGAGATCGTCAACAAGTACCGTTGACCGAGGCGATTTCCGTGGAAGACTACGCCCGCATCCTCGACTACCTACCGCAAGGTCATCCCGACCAGTCCAAATACCATCGGGAGCCCTTGGCCTACGCGCTCGGGGAGGACGAGTTCAAGCTGTTCGAGCTCGTGCCCAAGGAGGGCGCGGACCTGCCCGTGGGCGCGAAGGTCTATATCGGCAAGGAGATCGACCTGCGGAAGGACATCCTCCACGTGAAGCGCCGCGTGGCCTACGAGGAGCTCACCGTGGGTGCCCAGAAGGAGCTCCCCTTCGTGGTCGCGGAGGTCGTCAAGGAGAAGGAGGTGCGGTTCATCGACTTCTTCAACAAGGCCCAGGCGATCACGACTCGGTTCCACATGCTTGAGCTGCTGCCCGGCCTCGGGAAGAAGTCCATGTGGGCGATCCTCGAGGAGCGCAAGAAGGGGCCCTTCAAGGACTTCGCCGATCTGGACCGTCGTATCCCGAGCGTGCATCATCCGGAGAAGCTCATCGCGAAACGGATCGAGATGGAGATCTCGGACCCGATGCAGAAGTACCGCCTCTTCGTCGCGCGCTAGGGACGCGCGTCGCGCCCGGGGGGGCCCACCGCTGAACTTCCGTCGGCAGGCGTTCTGGATCCTCATCCTCGTCGTCATCGGTCTGGACCTCTGGTGGTCCGGCACGCCCACCGCGTTCGAGCTCTGGTGGATCCCGCTCATCCTCCTGAACGGCGTGTGCCTCGCGGTCATCCTGGTCCCGCTGATCCGCGGAGACCGGTGACCGAGGTCTCCCCTACCCCTTGGCCAGGGGCGCCTCGATCCGGGCCGTGTCCTGCTCCGACAGGCCGAGCTTCTTCCGGAGGACGTCGAGGAGCTCCCGCGTATCGTGCGGGATGGGGCCGTGCTCGAACGCCTCCACGGCCACCGCGCGGTAGATCCCCTCCCGATTGGCGAGGACCTCCTCCACGACCTGGGTCTCGATCCGGTCGTGCTCCTCCTTGGAAATCCCAAGGTGCTCCCGCAACTGCTCGATGAGCAGACGCTCCGTGGCGGACACCCGCCCGTCCTTCCACGCGGTCATGACCGCCCGCGTGTAGTCCTCGATGTCCTTGACCCGCTCGTCCAACGCCCGCTTGCGCCGCTCATCGATGCCGTTCAGGTACTCGAGGTCCAGGGTGTCGACGTTCATCGCCTCGCGGACGATGTCCGAGAACGTGAGGTGGGCCGAGGTCGCCTTGTCGATCTCCTCCAGGCTCATCGGCCGGACCTCGCCCCGGTCCTTCACGGGGACGCGGAGCGTGGAGAGGCGCTGCTTGATCCCGAGGGCGCGTTCCCAGCCCCGGGGGGCGAGGTAGTACGCCAGCATGCGCTGCTTCTCCCCCTCCACGTGGCCCTTGGCCTCGATCAGGTAGCCCGCCCTAACCATCTCGTCCAGGTAGCGGGAAAGATGCTTGCGCTGGATGCCCGCGGCGAACGCGATGGCCTTCTGGGTCAGGGCCTGGGGCAGGACGTACCGTTCCTCCATGTGGCGGAAGTCCGTCAGGTAGAGCAGGATGCGGTCTTCCGTGTTCAGGGCGAGCAGGGGTTCGGGCACCGCTCCCGGAACGCCGCAAGGGGGCCATAAGGGTTCCCGTGGCCCCGCTTCGCGGATCCCCCCGCCAGGTTCATAAGGAGACGTCCGGGTGTCGAGGACGCGATGCTGGCCCTCCCGACGGCTCCCCCGGCCACGGAGTTCGGGAGGCTGTTCGATGCGGACACCCAGCGGGCCATCTCGAGCGGCCTCTGCATCTCCTGCCGCGGAGCCAAGCTCCTCTGCGGCAAGACGCGCTGCCCCATCCTGGTTCGGTGGGACTTCATGATGAGGACGGCGCCCGCAATCGACCGTCTGGACCTGGACGGCGCGTCGCCGCCCGGGGTGTTCGTGGGCCGTTTCGGCTATCCCAAGGTGTTCTTGGGCCCCCTGGTGCCACCCGTCCACGGGGACACGGAGCTGCTGGACACCCCCGAGGCGTGGATCGGGAGGAGCATGGAGGACATCGTCTCGTTCCGGTCCCAGCTGGTCCGCGGAATGCACCGCGTGGACGTCATGGACGTGGAGGCGGGCGGCAAGGTCGTAGACCTCACGCGGGAGCTCGCCCTGTCCGTGGCCTCCACGGAGGTGGAGGTGTCGTTCCTCAAGAAGCCCCACGGCCGCGTCGTGCTGGACGACGACGTCCAGCCCTTCGGTCCCTCCGCCCCGCTCCGCAACCTGGATTTTGGGACCCTGAAGATCGACCCCCACTTGGACCGCGCGTACTCGGACGGGGATCTCCTCGCGCGCGACGCGGTCCTCGAGCTGTACCAAGACCGAATCCCCGTCTCCAAGATCCAGCGGGCCTTCAGCGTCGGAGCTTTCGGCGTGTCGAAGAACCGCAAGTTCGTCCCCACGCGCTGGTCGATCACCGCGGTGGACGATACGATCGGGAAGGACCTCCGCGAGGGGGTCAAGGCGTTCCCCCTGCTCGACTCGATCCGCGTCTTCGAGGCCGTGGGGTTCGACGACCGCTTCCTCGTCGTCCAGATGCCCCGCCCCTGGAGGTACGAGCTGATCGAGGCGTGGTACCCCAACACGCTGTGGAACCCCCTGGGCCGCGAGGCGGTCCTCTTCGGGGACCACGAGGGGTTCGAGGGCCGGACCACGTACGCGAGCATCGGCGGCTGCTACTACGCCGCGCGCCTCGCCGTCGCGGAGTCGCTGCTCCGCGAGCGCCGCCAGTCCGCCACGGTCATCCTGCGCGAGACGCATCCCGGCTACATCATGCCCGTGGGCGTCTGGAACGTGCGGGAGCACGTCCGGGAGGCCCTGCGCCGCCCCCCGCGGACGTTCGCGACCTTGACCGAGACGCTGGCCCATCTCCAGACCCGACTCGACATCCCCATGTCCCGGTACATCCGGATCAGCGAGGTCCTCAAGCACGTCCTCTACCAGAAGACGTTCGACGACTTCCGTTCGCTGGAGGCGGCAAGTCCCTTGGCCGGCACGTCCTGAGGTCCCCGAGGGGAAAGGGGAGGACGAGGTTCAGGCCTTCTTCTCCTCATCCTGCGTCTGGGGCGGTTCCTGCTTCGGGGGTTCCGGCGGCTTGGGCTTCCGCATACGCCAGGCCACCAGGGCGATCACCGCGACGACCACAACCACCGCGGCCATGAGTCCATAGGCCAGAGCGTTGTTGCCCAGAAGCTGGGTGTTCACGGTGAAGCTGATGGAAGCCGTCCGCACGTTGCCTGCGGCGTCCGTCGCGCGAATGAGCACGGAGTGCAACCCGTCCGAGAGCCCGGAGTAGGTCTGCGTCCCTCCCGGCGTCACGGTCTGCGCGGTTCCGCTGTCCAGTGAGATCACCACGGAGACGAGGCCGCTCCCCGCGTCCGTGACGAGCCACTGCACCGCGACCGAGGAGCTGGTGAGGGTCGCCCCATCCGTCGGTGCGCCGAACGTTACTGTGGGCGGGGTCGCGTCGACGTGGAAGTAGGCCGTCGCGGTCGCGGAGTTGCCCGCGTGGTCCGTCGCCGTGAGCACGGCCTGATGGGCTCCGTCCGTGAGCCCGCTCAGCCGGTAGCTCGTGTCACCCGTGACGTCCACCGCGGTCCCGTTGTCCAGGGAGACCGTGAGGCTCGCGAGGCCCGACGTGGCATCCGTTGCGGTGAACGCTAGATTCTCCGACGTGACGTTGACCCAGGGATTCCCCATGGGCGCCGTGATCGTGACGGTCGGGTCCGTGGTGTCCACGGTCACCACAAGGTAGACCGTCGTCTGGGCGTTGGCGGTCGTCGCGCGCACCCACAGGTTGTGGCTGCCGTCGGTCAGGCCCGTGAACGTGTACGACGTCGCGGAGGTGGACAGGGACTGCCAGGTGCCTGTGTCCGCCGCGGCCTGGAGGACGGTGATCCCCGCGCCCGGGTTCGTGATGGTCCACGAGACCACGACGGTCTGGCTCGCGGACAGGCTGTTGTTCGCGGGCGAGGCGAAGGTCACCACGGGCGCCGCGGTGTTCACGGAGAAGGCCACGGTGACGCTCCGCGAGTTCCCCGCGCGGTCCGTCGCGTTGACGGTCACCGTGTGGCTCCCGTCCGCCACGGAAGTCAGGTTCAGGAAGGATGCGAGACCCGCGTGGACCCACGCGCCGGAGTCCAGCTGGGCATCGACCTTGAGGAGGCCCGAGCCGGCGTCCCGCGCCGTCCATGTGACGTTGACCCAGGAGGTCAGTAGGGCCTGCCCCGCCGTGGGCGTGCTGACGGACAGGGAGGGCAGCACGGTATCCACCCACGTCCACGTGTCGTTCGCGGTCGGGGGAGTTTCCACGTTCCCTGCATAGTCCACGGCGATCGTGTAGAAGGCGTACCGCCCGTTGCCGCGTGCCGAGGTCGAGTTGAAGCTGAACGTGTAGGGCGCGGCGCTGTCGACCGCATACTGCACGTAGTTGCCCGTGTTGTTGAACCGGTACCACAGCTGGACCTGCGCCACCCCGTTGTTGTCCGAGGCGTTCGCGGACAGGCTGAACACCGCGGCCGTCGTGTACGTGGGCAGGAGGGGCCACACGTTGGAGGCCGGAGGCGTCCGGTCGCTCAGGAGGTAGATGTCCACGCGGGCGTACGACTCGTTCCGGTCGACCGCGAGCGAGGTCTGGTACCGTCCGTATCCGCTGCTCGTCACGTTGAGATAAAGGAGCCGCGGCACGGAGGCGTTCGTCGCGACGAGGCTGTAGACGCCTTGGTTGTTCGTCGTTGCGGTCGCCACCGCGGTGGGGCCCTGGGTCGCCTGGACGGTCGCCCCCCGGATCGGCGAGAGGGTCCGCTGGTCGAACACGGTCCCGCTCAGTACAGGGAACCGGTTCAGGAACATGTTCGCATACGACGTCTGATTCCGCCGCACGGAGACGGGGGTCTGGTTCGTGTAGTGCGTGGCGTCCCACATCCGGACCGTCATGGCCGAGGTCGCGCCGACCGCGGGCAGGAAGGCGGGCGGCACGTACATGGCGTACGCGCCCGTACTGGAGGTCGTCGTGGCGTTCACCAGGACGTTCGTGGCGTTGTACAGCGCCACGGTGACGCCCGCGTACGGGGTCCGGTTGACCGCGTCCGTGGCGTTGCCCCGGATGAACGGGATCGTCTTCGGGAAGATGAAGACGGTCAGGACCTGGTTGTAGCTCAGCGAGACGGTCGTCGTGTTGTCGATGTACGGGAAGGCGGTCGTGTTCAGCCAGTAGGTTCCCGGGACCGCCTTGAAGGTGAACGATCCGTTCGCGGCGGACGAGGTCCGGAGGGGCAAGGTCGCGGACACCAGCGTCACGGTGAACCCCGCGAGGCCGGAGCACGGGTTCGTCCCGCCCGTAAACGTGTACGGCACGCAGACCCAGCCGAGCACTCGTGGGAAGCTCTGACTGGGGACGATGTCGCCCTCGTACACGTAGGCGCGGCCCGCGTTCACCTTGGAGCCGACTCGGAACTGGGGGTCGCCGACCACGAAGCCGGGGCCGCCGTCCGCGGTGAAGTTGCCTCCCACCGCGAGGGACGCGCCGAACGCCGTGGCCCCGGAGACTCCGGGGACGAGGGTCAGGTTGGCCGCGGTCCACGGGAGCGGGCTCCCGTAGAACGCATAGGCCCTCCCGACGCCTGTGGCGTTAATCGCGCTGCCCGGAGCGCCGACCAGGAGGTCGTCCAGGTTGTCTTTGTGGAAGTTCCCGGACGCCAGGGCGTAGCCGAACCATTCGTTCGCGGCCTGTCCATCCAGGATGGCGCCGATGGTCGTCTTGAAGGGTGAGGCCCCGTAGATGAGGGAGACGTCGCCGGCCTGGGAGAACGCCGCACCGTTGTACGGCGCCCCGATCGCGAGGTCGTCGATCGTGTCCCCGTTGAAGTCGCCCATGGCCACGGAGAAGCCGAACTCCTCGCCCGCGGTTGCGCCCGGAACCACGCTCGTCCGGAGCGTTCCGGTCGGGTTGCGGAAGACGTACGCGGCTCCCCGCGCGGCCAGGCCGCCCGAGGTGTAGTTCGGAGCCCCCACGACAAGGTCCAGGGCGCTCGTGCCGTCCACGCTGCCGTTGCCCGCGACGGACCAGCCGAAGTGGGCGCCTGCCACGGCAGAGTCGAAGGTCAAGTCCGGGACGAGATGGGGGTGCGGTGTCGCGCCGTAGAAGACGTAGGCGCAGCCGCCCGCGGTGGCCCCCGTGCTGCAGAACGGCGCGCCCGCGAGGATGTCCGCCCGGCCGTCACCGTTGATGTCACCGCTGGCCGCCACGGAGTAGCCCAGGTTCTCCCCGTCGTTCGTGCTGTTGATCCAGGCGCCGGCCTTCCCGCTGAAGGTCGCACTGGGGAAGAACAGGGTGAGGTTGCCCGCCGACGTGTGGCCTCCGGGACTCGCGTGGGGAGCGCCGACCGCGAGGGCGGGTCCCAACCCGCCCACGTCGCCCACGTTGGCCAGGGACCACCCGAAGAGATCGCCCGCGGCGGAACCGAAGACCGTGAGCGCCTGGCTGAACGGCACGACGGTCGATCCGACCGTCTGAGACAGGAAGAAAGTCACGGAACCCGCGTTCAAGAGCCCGCCCGTCCCGTTGAAGGGCGCGCCCACGGCGAGGTCCGCGACACCGTCACGGTTCAGGTCCATCAGGGCCACCGAGTTCGCGGAGAATTCGTTGGCCACCGTGCCGTCGACGTGATACGCGGCGGTTGAATAGGTCGTGGCCCGTGCGGAACCCGCGGACAGGCCCACGACGACCGCGGACGCGATCAGAAGCCAGAGTACGCAAAGCGCTGTGCTCGGACGACGAAGCATCCTCTCCACACTCCCTCCCCCCGCGGCCAGGGGCCCCGGGGTTGCGCGAAGATACGTCACGGGCCACTTATGCCTACCGACAGGCGATGCTCCGTAGAGTACATACTGCCCCCGTGGCCACCCCCCGGCGTGTTCCCGGGAGTGGCCCGCTTCCGCTCCACCCACCGCTAAGCTGAAAGGGACCTCCCTGCGTTCCTGCCGCGGCCATGGCGTCGCCGAACGAGTTCCCCGAACGGCCCGTCCCCGCGGTGTCCGCCCTCGTGTTCCGTGACGGCGCCGTCCTCTTGGTCAAGCGCCGCGACGAGCCGAGCCGCGGGTTCTGGAGTCCGCCGGGCGGATCCGTCGAGGTGGGCGAGACCGTGGAGGAGGCGGCCACGCGCGAAGCGCTCGAGGAGACCGGCGTCCGCGCGGGCGCCAACCGCGTGCTCGGGGTGAGGGACATCATCCTCCGGGATTCCGGCGGGAAGGTCCGGTGGCACTACGTCCTGTTCGCCGTCCTCTGCGACTACGTGTCGGGCGAGCCGTTCCCCGCCTCGGACGCGGAGAACGCCCGGTTCATCCCGCTCAAGGAGCTGGGGGAGTATGAGCTCACGCCGGCGGCCCGCGAGGCCCTCGAGCAGGCGTCCTCGGTGCGGTCCCCATGAAGATCCGTGAAGTCTCCTGCTCGACCGCCCTGTCTCCCTCGAGCCTCCCCGGCCTGGACTACGCCCTGAACCCGTACCGCGGCTGCTCCATCGGATGCGTGTACTGCTACGCGCCCTCCGTCCTCCGGGAGGATCGCGCGTGGGGGCGCTTCGTGGACGTCAAGCGGAACATCCCCGCGGTCCTGGCGAAGGAGCTCAAGCGGAAACAGCCCGGCGTGGTCGGCATCGGCACGGTGACGGACGGCTACCAGCCCCTGGAGGCGCGGTACCACCTGACCCGCTATTGCCTGGAACAGCTCGTCCGGTTCGACTTCCCCGTGAGCGTGCAGACGAAGTCGAGCCTCGTCCTGAAGGACCTCGCCCTCCTGAAGCGGCTGACCGACGCGGAGGTCGGGGTGACGATTACGACCCTGGACGACTCCATGCGACGGCGGTTCGAGCCCTTCTCCAGTCCGTCCGAGCGTAGGCTGGCGACCCTGAGCGCCCTGAACGGGGCAGGGCTGAGCACGTGGGCCTTCATCGGCCCCATCCTGCCCGTGACCACGGAGGCCACCCTGGAGCCCCTCCTCCATGCGATCCGCGACTCGGGCACGCGGCGCGTGATGTACGACCGTCTCCGGTTCCGACCCGGAGTGTGGGACCGGATCGAGCCTACGGCCGACGAAGCCGCGCTCACGTCCTCGTACCGCAAGGCACGCGACGAGCCCGAGTCCTTCGTCCCCCTCGAGGCGCGGATCCGGGCCCTCGGGGAGTCGCTCGGGCTCGTCATGGAGCCCGCGTTCCCCGGCGGGTGGTGAGTCATAATCATTTCAAGGACCGCCGCGATACCCCGCCGTGGCGCTCCCCTCCGGATTCGCGCGGGGCCTGCAGCGGGCCCTGAGCCTCGAGTCGGTCCGGCTGGACCAGCCCACGCGGCGTTCCGGCCCCTCCTGGCTGCTGAATCCCCGACGCCTGGAGATCGCCCTCACGGCCGCCGCATACCCCGGCGTACACCTGCGCTCCGCGTCGCGGCTCCTCCTGTCCCCGCTCCCCTCCCTCCGCTTCCACGTGGAGCGGCTCGCGGGCCACGGCCTCCTGCGGACGCGGCGCCTCGGGAACCGCGTGCTCCTCTTCGTCCCCGGGCAGTTCCCCGTGTGGGCGGAGCCCTTCTTGGCCGCGTGGGAAGAGCCGCTGGACCGGCGCGTCCTCATCCTGATCCGGGATCACCCGGGCATCCCGCGGGCCACCTTGCGTCGCCAGATCGTCCCCGACTCGGGGATCCTGGAACGCTCCCTGGCGCGGCTCCACGGGATTGGCGCGGTGCGCTCGCGGGGAGGTCGCGAAGGCCGTCGCTTCTCCGTGACCGTGGCGTGGGAGCGGTTCGAGCGGCTCTGCCACGAGGGGAGGGCCGATCGCCTTCAGGCGTTCCTGTCCCTCCTGGCCTCGGAGGACCTCCACCCGCTCTTGGAGGAGATGACGGAAGATCGGGCCCGCGTGAGCGTGGACGCTCCGCGCACGAGAATCCGGTTCTCGTTGCCCCTCGATCCGCTCGCCCGCGGCCCGCCTTCGTGAGCGGGATTCGTGGCCATCCCATGATATGGAATGACACGACCGCGGTCCATTCGCGCTGACATAGCCTTTATGGCCGGCGGGGAGCACCTGCGCGTGCCCAACGGCGCGGCACGCACCAAGGAGGCTCACACATGGCGCTCGTTCCCGGGAAGGAGACCGCGGCCCCCGACAAGGGGCGGGAGCCCGCCGTCCTCCTCATCGAACCGAACGAGGAGCACCAGGTGCTGAGCACGATGGCCCTGGGGCGCCGCGGCTTCCGGGTCACCGTGGCGGGCACGGGGCGGGAAGGCCTCCGGATCGCGCTCTCCCAGCGATTCGACGTCGTCGTGCTCGACTCGAGGCTCCGCGACATCCCCGCGTTCGACGTGCTCTCCGTCCTGGCGGAGCGCCTGGCCGAGGTCCCCAAGATCTTCGTCGTCACCGCGGGACAGGAACAGACCGCGGTGCGCGCGCTGGCTTCGGGTGCCGCGGGCTACCTGGTGAAGACGGCCCGATACAACGAGATCCTGCCGTCCGAGGTCGAAGCGCAGATCCGCGCGGCGCGGGCGCGACACAGCCTCAAGCAGCAGCGCCAAGCGCTCGGGGAGAGCCAGGACCGGTTCCAGAAGGTCTTTCAGGCGAGCCCTGTGGCCATCGGTCTCGCCACGCGAGACGAGGGCCGATTTCTGGACGCCAACGAGGCCCTGCTGCACCTCCTCGGCCGCTCCAAGGAGGACGTGGTGGGCCACACGTTCCAGGAACTCCACTTCCTGGGAGACGATGCGCTGTCCGCGGGAGCCCTCCAGCGGATCACCGCGAGCGGATCCCTCCACGACGAAGACGTCCCGTTTCGCACGAAGTCCGGGGACCTCCGCTACGGCAGGGCGTCCGTGGAGCCCATCGAGGTCGAGGGCCAGCCGTGCTACCTGGCGATCCTGCGGGACGTGACCGAAGAACGGCAGGACGCGCGCCTGCGGGCCTCTCTCTATGACATCTCGGAGGCCACGGCCTCCGCCCAGGACATGCCCCAGCTCTTCCGGGAGATCCATCGGATCGTCGCCGAGCTGATGCCTGCGGCGAACCTGTACATCGCCCTCTACGACGCGACGAAGGACGAGCTCAGCTTCCCCTACTTCGTGGACGAGAAGGAGTCCGCTCCCGCGCCGTACAAGGCGGGCAAGGGCCTGACCGAGTACGTGCTTCGAACCGAGGAGCCCCTGCTCGCCTCGCCCGAGGTGGTCCGGAACCTCGAGGCTCGAGGCGACGTGGAGCTGGTGGGCGCCGAGGGGATCGACTGGCTCGGTGTCCCGCTCGCGGTGGGCGGCCGCACCTTCGGTGTGCTCGCGGTGCAGAGCTACGGCCCAGGCACGAGGTACACCCAGGCGGACCGCTCCACCCTCTCGCTCGCCTCCTCCCAAGTCGCCCTCGCAATCGACCGGAGACGATCGGAGGAGGCGCGGCGCAAGGCCGAGGCGCGGTTCCGCACGATGTTCGAGGGAGCCCCCGTGGGCATCATCCTCGCGGACTTGGAGGGGCGTTTGCGGGAACTGAACCCCGCGGTCCAGCGCATGACCGGGTACACCGTTGATGAGCTCCGTGGGAAGTACATCCGCGACATCACGTTCTCTGGGGACGTCGAGCCGAGCGAGAAAGCGTTCCAAGCGCTCGTCCGCGGCGCTCAGTCCGGCTACGAGATCGAGAAGCGCTACGTCCGGAAGGACGGCACGCAGTTCTGGGCCCGTCTCACGGCGGTTCGGCTGAAATCCCCAGGCGGGCAACCCGATTCGGTCATGGGGATGGTGGAGGATATCACGGAAGCGAAGGAGGCCCTGGAGGGACGCGAGGCCGCGGGGCGTCGCTTCGCTGCGATGATTGAGAAGATCACTGATGGGATCAGTCTTCTGGGGCCGGACGGCACCGTGATGTGGCAAAGCCCGTCGGCCTTGCGACTCTTCGGCTACACCTCGGAGGAGGTCCTCGGGAACACGGGGTTCGCCTACGTCCATCCGGAGGACGCCGCCCAGCTCACTCCGGTCTTCGCGGACCTCATGGCCCATCCCGGGAAGAGCCTGGTCGCGGAGTTCCGCATCTTGCACAAGGACGGCTCCTGGCGGTGGATGGAGGCCGTGGGAACGAACCTCCTCGACGACCCGGACCTGCACGCGGTCGTCATGAACTACCGGGACATCACGGAGCGCAACGAGGCGCTTGATCAGATCCGTTTCCAGGCGTCCCTGCTCAGCCAGGTGAGGAACGCCGTCATCGCAATCGACCGCGAGTTCCGGGTCGTGTACTGGAACGAGTTCGCGACCGCCATGTACGGCTGGAAGCCTGCCGAAGTGTACGGGAAGGCGGTGACCTCGGTGGGCTTCACCTCAGACTCCCCGGAGACCACGGAGACGCTGCTGAAGACGGTAGCCGAGACCGGGCACTGGGCCGGCGAACGCAACGTGGTCCGGAAGGACGGCGGCACCTTCCCCGTGGACCTGACGTTGACCGCCCTTCGGGACCGAGCGGGCTCCCTGATCGGCTACGTGGGCGTTTCCTCGGACGTCACGGAACGCGTGCGCAGCCGCCAGGAACTCGAGACTCGTGCGCAGCAGCACGCCGCGATCGCGGCGCTAGGCCAGCGAGCGCTCGTGGAACCGCTCATGCCTGCCTTGCTCTCCGGAGCCGTCGAGGCGCTTGCGAGGACCCTGAAGGTATCCCATGCCGCGATTCTCGAGGTCCTGCCCGAAGCCGATGCGGTGAGCCTCCGTGCGAAGGTCGGATGGGATCTGCCGCTGGGCACCCGGATCCCGAACCCCTCTCAGGATGGATGGGTGGGCTTCGCCCTGGCGTCGGGCCGCCCTGTGGTCACCGCGGAGATGGCGACCGAGACCCGGTTCCAGGTCCCCCCGCTCATCACGGATCGGGGGATCCAAAGCGGGGTCACTGTGGTGATTCCCGGTGATGAGGGTCCCTTCGGCCTTCTGGCGGTGCATTCCGTGGAAGCACGGGCCTTCAGCTCCGACGACGTCTACTTCTGCGAGGCGGTCGCAAGCCTCGTGGCGAACGCCCTCGAGCGCCGGCGGATCGAGAAGGTTCTGTCCGAGAGCGAGCGGCTTGCGTCCATGGGCCAGCTCGCCGCATACGTGGCGCATGAGGTCAACACCCCGCTCACGAACATCTCCCTCCTGGCCTCCAGCATCGCCCGCCGGGAGACGGATCCCGAGATTCTCCGCAAGCTGCAGGCGATCGGCGTGCAGCGGCGCCGGGCAACTGCGATCATCACGAATCTCCTCGACGTCCCGCGGCATCGGACCGCCCGCCGAAGCCCGGAGGACGTGCGCAAGGTCATCTCCGCGGCCTTGGAGCAGGTCGGCCCGTACCGGCGCCCCGGGGTGGGCCTGCACACGGAGGTGGGCGAACACGCCGTCTTCGCGAACATCGACGTGGTCCAGATCCGCGAAGTCTTGGTCAACCTCCTGAAGAACGCATTCCAGGCCACCACGAAGGGCTCCGTCACCGTGCGGCTTTCCGAGCTTCCCGACTTCCTCTCCATCGCCGTGGAGGACACGGGCGTCGGCATCGCCCCGGAGGTCCTCGAGGACCTCATGCGGCCCACGAGCCGCGGCGCCGCCCCGCCCGAGGCCGCCACCAAGGGCCTGGCCGCGAGCCGGAGCAGCGTCGCGGCCCACGGCGGCAAGATCGAGGCGACGTCCGAACTGGGCAAGGGTTCCTCGTTCATCGTGATCCTGCCCCGGTTCGAGGCGCACTGAGCGGTTGTGCGCCCCGGTGGTCGTCCCGGGCGCGGAGCCCTTAACTCCTGCGCTTGGATGAGCGGGTCGTTGTCCGTAGGGCTGATGCGCGGCAGGCCGGTCCCCGTGGTCGTGATGGCCGCCGCGCACTTCGCCGCACTGGTCTGGCTGGAGATCGGGCTCTCCGCGGCAATCCATGGGGCGGTCCTCGAAGGGGCCTCCGCCGCCGTGGCGGCGTTTGGGCGCTCTCATCCCATCCTGGTTCGGCCGTTCTCTGTTCGTCATCCTCGACTCCCTGGGATTGGTCGCCCTGTACCGGGGGTTCCTGGCCGCCGGCCTCCCCCGAAACGCCGGGGCGGGCCTGTCCCCGTTGGGCGGCGCCTTCGTCGCTCCCTGCCTACTTCGGCGTTCGTCGGCTCTTCCTGGCCCCGCGGCGGCCCTGGGATGAGCCTCCCTCCGCGGTCCGTACCCCGAAGGGCCCTCGAAGGGTCAAGGCTCTTGAACCTGTGCCCCCCGCTTCGACGGCCGTTCAAGAATCCCTTTGGTGGGTGCCTCCCTGAGAACGGATCGGGATTGTATGAAAGCAACCCTGACGGTGGCGCTGGCCCTAGCGGCCCTGCTGACAGTGGCCGGCGTCGCGGGGTACGCCCTCGTCTCCCACGGGACAGCCGCCTCGACGGCCGCTCCGGGGAGCGCGGGGACGGGTACCCTCGACGTCTCCATCCGGGACGCCCCGCCGCGAACTTCTCGCACGTCTACGTGACGTTCGACCTGATCGCGGTGCATCCAGCGGACGCGGGCAACGCCAGCGACTGGCAGACCGTGAACTTGACTCAGAGGACCGTCGACCTCGCTGCGGTCCAGGACGTCCCCCAGCTCCTGGGGAACGCCACGCTGCAGGCGGGGACGTACACCCAGCTGCGGATCGTGGTCCAGTCCGCCCAGGGCGTCATGACGAACGGCACGCAGGTGAACTTCACCGTGCCCTCGGGCGAGCTGATGACTGCGGACGCATTCAACGTCTCCGTGGGACAGACCACGAGCCTGACCGTGGACATCGACCTCGCTCGGTCGATCGTCGACGCGGGCAACGTGTGGCTCTTCACGCCGGTGCTGGGATCCGTCCAGATCGGCTAGGCGGATCGAGACCAGGTCTTCGTCAGGCCCAGGCCCTTGAGGGCCCGGGCCCCTTCTCCTTTCTCGTCCGCCGCGGGTCGGGCTACGTTTTCCGGAGGGCGGCCCGTGCCGCGGAGACCCGCTCCAGTCCGCCTCGGAGCCGCTCCGCACCGATGCCGATGTTGAGCCGGAAGCGGCCCGGGATGCCGAAGCTTTCCCCCGGCGCGATGAACGTGCCATGGTCCCGGAGCAGGACGTCGGCCAGGCGGAGGGTGTCGACCCCCACGTCGGGGAAGGTCAGGTGGGCCACGGGCTCGCTCCATCCGAGGTCCGGTTCCGCGGAGGCCCACGCTCGAAACACCCTGCGCCCTTCCTCGATGAGGGCACGGTTCCGGGCCAGAGTCTTCGTCCGGTTTCCGAGGAGACCCACGGCGACGGCCTCGGAGAGGGCGGCGGGGGTCGCCGAGAGGTAGTCCAGGACCGATTGGATCTTCGCCCGCACAGGCGCAGCGGCACGAACCCAGCCGATCCGCAAACCTCCCGCCCCGTAGAACTTGGACATCGTGGAGGTCACGATGGTCCGTTCGTTCAGCCCGCCGATGGTCTGCGTGTCGCGGTCGAAGGCGAGTTCGCGGAAGGTCTCGTCCACGAAGAGGTAGAACCCGCGGTCCGCCGCGAGGTCGGCGAGGGCCCGCGCGTCCGGAGTCTCCAGGCCCTCCCCCGTGGGGTTGTTCAGGTTGGTCAGGGAGACCATCCGCACGTCGTCGGGCAGCGCCGCCCGCACGTCCTCCGCGGTGAGCCTGAAGTGACTCGCCTCGGGCCGCAGGAGGGGGACCACGGTGGCTCCAAGCCCTCGCGGTATGGATTCCATGGGCTGGTACGTCGGCCGCTCGACGAGGACCCGGTCCCCGGCCTGCAGCAGGGCAGCGTACACCGCGAAGTTGCCCTCGCTGGCGCCCGCGGTCACGATGTAGTCGTCCGCGCCGCCGCCGTAGACGCGCGCGAGTTCGCTCCTCAGCTCCTCGCTGCCGCCCACGCGGCTTCCCGCCAGGGGTCGCTCGGCGCGCCCGCCGGCGCCGGCTAGCCGCGTCGCCGGCACGTCGCGCAGCGCCCGGCACTCCAGAG
>OFHK01000040.1_pt1 | contig 40613 bp, 39 predicted proteins | sample 1521951 | NCBI WGS metagenome assembly OFHK01 (sample SAMEA2468436, study PRJEB22500) | soil metagenome | biome: Glassland; feature: Farmland; material: Clay | place: Australia | collected 2013-01-31 | depth 0.55 m
CTCTCGGATACTGGCCCCATGCGGCCACGCTCGCAGGACCCGTGTGACGGTGCCGTGACCACCACCCCGGAGTCGTCAGGGCGATGTGCTCGGCGACCCCTTCTCCACAGGCCGGGCGTGCGAGGTTCCAGCCGAGTGCATCCTGCAACTGCTGGTCTCCGCACGCATCTGGGCTGCGGCGGCGTGCAGCAGCCTGGTCTGGAACTCGGCCTGCTCGGCCAGCGTGCTTGCGGCTCGCCGCCGGGTCCGGTGGTGTTCGACGAGAAGCCGGACAGAATGAAATCGCCCCCCAGCAGCCGCGCCCCCTGGAGAGTGCGCTGCTGGCCCCCGGACAGGCTGCCGGCGGCGGCCCGCCGCTTCTCCCGCAGCTGCGGGTAGCGCTCATAGGCGGCGTCGACGGCAGCTGCGGCCGCGCGCCGGTCGCGCTTAAGCGGCCACGCGCCGAGCACGAGGTTGTCGTGGACCGTCATCGCGGGGAAGACCGAGTGCCCCTGCGGCAGGTAGGCGACCTTGTGACGGGCGCGGTCGTGGGAGGGGCTGCCGGTCAGGTCGAGCGTCTGCCCGTCCCGGGCCAGCTCGACCCACCCCTGCCAGGGCCGCAGCAGGCCGGCCATCACCTTGAGGCTGGTGGACTTCCCGGAGCCGTTCGGCCCGAGGACCACCGTGATCTTGCCTGGGGCGCCGGTCAGCGACAGGCCCTCCAGCGTGGGCTGGCCGACCACGTACCCGGCCGTGATACCCGCCAGCCGGATCGTCGCACCGCGCCGGAAGGCGGCGGGCACGGGCGCGGCGGTCACGCCGGCCCCCTCACCCGGGCGCCGAGGTAGGCGTCAATCACAGCCTCGTTGGCACAGACGGCCCCCGGGTCGCCCGCGGCCAGGACGGACCCGTTGGCCATGCAGATGAACTCGTCGGACAGGTCCACCAGGTCCGGCACCTCGTGGCTGACGATAAGGAAGGCGGTCTCGCCGCGCCGGGAGAAGTCCCTGATCCCGTTGTGCAGCACCTTCTTGACGTCTAGGTGGACGCCGGCGAACGGCTCATCCATCAAGACGATGGACGGACGGCGGACCATGGCACGAGCGAACTCGACCAGCTTCTGCTGGCCGCCGGACAGCTCCCGGGCGACCCGCTGGCCGTGCTCGGCCAGGCCCACCAGAGTCAGCCACTCATCAGCGTCTTCCCGCAGCCGGGCGATCCCGGACCGCCCGATCCCCTGCTGCTCGCCGAGGAAGAGATTCTGCCGCACGGTGAGGCTGGTGAAAACCCGCGGATTCTGGAAGGTCCGGGCGACTCCCAGGGCAGCGATCCGGTGGGCGCTCATGCGCGTGGTGGCAGTCCCGCCCACACGGATCGAGCCTCTGGTTGGCCGGTAGGCGCCGGTCAGCAGATTGATCAGAGTGGTCTTCCCAGATCCGTTGGGGCCGATCACCCCCAGTACCGATCCGGACGCAAGGCCGAGGCTGACGTCGCGGATGGCTTCCAGCCCGCCAAACCGCTTGGCCAGGTGCTCGACAGCGAGCGCTGGCTGCGTCATCCCGCGATGACCCCCTGGTTGCTGCGCACGGTGACTTCCGGAGCGACAGCAGCCTCAGGGCGCGGTCAGCTTCGCGGTGGCGACGCTGGCGGGCCAGACCGGCTGCTGCCTACCGTTCACCGTCTGCGTGATCACCTCAGAGAACGGCGTGGTGCCGTCGGCGTTGTACCTGATGTCACCGATGACGGTCTTGAACGTGTGCGAATGGATGTAGGCCCTCAGCTTCTGCTGGTTCAGGGTCTTGGCCCCTTCCACCGCCTGCTGGATGACCTGCAACGACGCGTACGCCACGAAGTCGTAGGTGGGGACCACCGACTCACCGCGGGCTTTGGCGAAGTTGACGACTGTCTGCATGCCGGGATTGTGCTGGTTGGGCCAGGCAACCGTCGTCCCGATCACCCCGTTGGTCGCGGCGCCAAGCTGCGGCCAGTTCGGCAGCGTGGTGGCCTGAGAGCCGCAGGTGCACATCACCTTCGGAGTGAAGCCGAGCACGTGCGCCTGCTTGACGATGGCGTCCTCGTCGTTCGGCAGCCCGAGGATCACCAGCATGTCCACGCCCTGCGCCTGTGCCCGCTGGAGGGCAGCCGTGAAGTCGGTGGTGGTAGCGGAGTATGTCTGGCTGAACACGACCTTGAGGCCATCCTGATTGGCGTACCGGATAGCGCCACCCTGACCCTGGTAGCCGTCCCGTGCCACCAGCGTGAACGGGTTGTCGTTGGTCAGAATGCCGACCTTGGTCGGGCGCTGGCTGGGCGGCAGGCCCTTGATGGCCTCGAACAGGCCGCGGGTGTAGTCCGGCTCCTGGTAGGTGTATGTGCCTACCATCCACCCGTCCGCCTGCTGGAAGTACTGCTTGCCCACGAACCCACCGTTGAACAGGATCTTCCCGGCGGACTTGACCATCGGGACGATCGGGGCACCGATGAAGGTCGCGTACGGCGCCAGCAGCAGGTCCACGTTGTCGGAGGTCAGCAGGGTCTGGTACTCGCTCTGGGCGGTCGACGGGGTGCTGTTGTCGTTCTTGATGTCCATGACGACCTTGCGCCCCAGCAGCCCGCCGGATGCATTGACCTGCTTCGCCCAGTCCTGGTAGACGGCCTGGTACTCCTGGGAGGACGCGCTCAGGATCCCGGTCAGGCCCAGCGTTCCCCCGATCTTGATCGGGCCGCTGCCGCTGCCCGAGGCGCCACCGCCCCCGCCGCCGGACGCACATGCCGCCAGCGTCACCGCCAGCATCCCCGCCGCCCCTGCCAAGCTGAGCTTCCTTGCTGTCCTGGCCATGTCGCCTCCGGGTCCTTCTGCTCTGGCCCTGCCCTGGCTTGACCGGAAACCCGCGCGGCGCGGTGGTCGGCCGGCAGTCATCAGGCCAGGAGGGCTGTAAAGCCAGATAGAACGCCATGTGCAGCCGCAGTGTCAATATTCGTTACCTAGCTGTAATTTGAGCACACACGTGCAGTGCAGACTTACAACTGCACGCTTGCACCGCCACCTAAGATCGGGAACGCTGCCGCACGGTGGGATTGTGGACTGACCTGCGGGGACCGCTCCCGCAGCTAGGGGGATCTCATGCGCTCATTCGATCCCGGGTCGGCTCTCGGGCCCCGGCTGCGGGAAGTACGCGAGCAGCGCGGTCTGTCCGTGCGTGAGCTCGCCCGCCGGGTAGGCTGCTCCGCCAGCCTGATCTCCCAGATCGAGCGCGGGGTCAGCACCCCGTCCGCCGGGATGATCTACCTGCTCGCGGTGGAACTGCGGGCCTCACTCGACTACCTGTTCGACGCGGTGCCACCGCAGGAATCCGGGCCCGGGCCAGAACCTGCCGCGGCAACCGCGCCGAGCGCGGCCGCCCCTGTGGTCACCCGTGCCGCAGACCTGGCGGGCCAGCCAGCCGCGGGCGCGGTCCCGGGCGACCCGGGGGGCGCGGGCAGTGCCACCCTGCTGCCCGGCCACGGCGTGGTGCAGCGGGTCTCCTCCCGCCGGGTCATCGACCTCGCCAGCGGAGTCCGCTGGGAGCGGCTGACCCCGCAGACCGACAGCAGGGTCGACTTCCTGGAAGTGATCTACGAGCCCGGCGGCCACTCGATGGACTCCGGGCGCCCGGTCCGCCACGACGGGTACGAATACGGCGTGATCATCAGCGGCCGGCTGCGGGCAGACGTGGGCTTCGAGGTGTACCACCTCGACCCGGGCGACTCGATCGCCTTCGAGTCCACCACTCCGCACCTGTACTGGAATGAGAGCAGCTACCCGGTGCACGCGATCTGGGTGGTCGTGCACTCCCAGCCCGGCCTGGCCTGACGCGGCCGGCCGCGCCAGCGCGGAGGCGGACCGAAAGGCCGGTGACTCCCGGCACGGCACAGGGGCGGCTCCCGCCGCGGCACGGTCTTCCCTTGCCGCAGCCGTCAGCCCCAGATTGGCCGAGTTTCATAGCTAGTTTCGGGGAGGGGTCACTCTGAGCGCTCCCACCTCATCGGCGGGCATGGCCACCAGCGCTGCGGACCTGCACCGGCTGGCTACCGCAATCCGGCTGCGCGGCGTCCGGATGGTGGCCCCGCAGGGGTTCGGCTACCTTGGCCAGGCACTGTCCGCCGCCGAGCAGTACGCCGCGGTCTGCGGTGCGCTGCTGCGGCACGGCACCGACCGGGTGGTCTGTTCTCCAGGCCATTACGTGGTCGCCACATCCGCGGCGGCGGAGACCGGGCTGATCGATCAGACCCTGCTGGCCAGCTACGGGCAGAACGGTTCTGCGCTGGAGGCAATCGGCACCGAACGCAGCCCGGTGCCGGATTACACCTGCGGATCGCTGGGCCAGGGGCTGTCCGCCGGCGCCGGGTTCGCGCTCGCCGACCGGCTGCAGGGGCGGCCGGAGGTGCGGACGTTCGCCTTCCTCAGCGACGGCGAGCTGCAGGAAGGGCAGGTGTGGGAGGCGGCCACCCCGGCGCTGGCTGCGGCCGGGCTGCTGCGCGCCAGCCGGGGTCCGGGTCTGTGTCCTGAACGTGCCGGTGATCAAGCCGCTGGACACTGCGACCGTGCTGGCGGCGGCTGCGGGCCGTCCGGGTCGTCGTCACGGCGGAGAACCACTCCGTCATCGGCCCGGGTCTCGGCCGACCGCTGCGCCGCGTGGGGCTGGCCGACACTTTCGCCGAGGGCGCGCTCACCACCCCGTACCTGTTCAGCAAAGTACGGGCTGACGACCCAGCACCTGGCGGAGACCGCGTGGAGCGCGCTTGGCAGGCCAGGCCCGGCGGGGTGATATGGGACCCCGCCGGGCAGCCCACCCTACGCCCGGCGGTCCGGGCTGCCCGGCGGCGATGCATCCGAGGCATTTCGGTTACCCCGTCGTCTGGCAGGGGACAGGCTAATCTGATGGCGGTGACCGTTGAGCTGGCCCTGCTGTCGCGGGTTAGTTACGGCAGCCTGGAGATCACCGGCTCCCGGCTGCAGGGCCTGCTTGCGCTCTTGGCCGAGGACCCGCACGTGGGGTGCAGCACCTCCCGGCTGGTGGACGCACTGTGGCCCGACGAGCAACCCGAGCACCCGTTCAAGGCCCTTCAGGTTCTTGTGTCACGGGCCCGGGCCCCGCCTCGGCCCTGGGGTCATCGTCGGCACGCCGGGCGGATACCGCCTCTCGCTGCGCGAGAACCAGATCGATGCCTCCGCGATCTTGCTCAGCGCGTCCGAGAGTGAGAAGCGGTCCCGGGCCGGTGACCACCTCGCGGCGCTCGGGCACGCCGAGGCCGGGCTCGCGCTGTGCGAGGGCGCGGAGGGCTGGGTCGCCGGGCCCGGCGACCCGCTGTCCGCGCTGCGCGCGGGACGGGTTCCGGCTTACCGGTCGCTGCTGCGGGCCCGGGCGCTGGCGCTGTCGCGTCTGGGGCGGCGGGCCGAGGCGGCGGCACCGCTGGGCGAGCTGATCCTGCGGTGCCCGCGGGACGAGGAGGTCCTGGCCGAACTGCTGCGGTGCGAGGCGGCGACGGCGGGGCCGGCGGCGGCCCTCGCCCGGTATGCCGATTACCGGCAGCGGCTGCGCGATGAGCTCGGCAGCGACCCGGGCCCCGCGCTGCAGGGCGTGCACGCCGAGCTGCTGCAGGCTGACGCGCCCGTGATCCGCCGCGGTGTCCGGCACGAGCCCAACCCGCTGCTCGGCCGGGACGACGACATCGCCGCCGTAGCTGGCCTGCTGCGCACGTCCCGGGTCACGTCGATCGTGGGCACCGGCGGCCTGGGCAAGACCCGTCTCGCGCACGCGGTCAGCGGCCAGGCGGAGCAGCGCGTCGTGCACGTCGTCGAGCTCGCGGGCGTCGCAGCCGACGGCGACGTCGCGGCCGAGGTCGCGTCCGCCCTCGGCGTCGGCAAGGAAGGCGGCAACCCGGTCAGCCGCCGCAGCGCCCCGCCGGGCGTGCCCGCCGGGATCGTGACCGCCCTGGGTCCCGGGCCTGCGCTGCTGGTGCTGGACAACTGCGAGCACGTCGTGCGCGGGGCCGCCGGGCTGGTGGGCGCCCTGGTGTCGCTGAGCAGGGACCTGCGTGTGCTCACCACCAGCCGCGCCCCGCTGGGCCTGTCGTCGGAGTCGGTGTTCCTGCTGCCCGAGCTGGACCTGCCCACAACGGCCGAGCTGTTCGGGCAACGGGCGAGGGCGGCCCGGCCCGACGCCGACCTGCCCGCGCCGGCCGTGCGGGAGCTGTGCGGCCGGCTGGACGGGCTGCCGCTCGCCGCGGAACTGGCCGCCGCGCGGATCCGGGTCATGTCGGTGGCCGAGATCGCGCGCCGCCTCGACGACAGGTTCGCCGTGCTGCGGGGCAGCGCCAGGGACGCACCGCAACGGCACCGCACGCTGCACGCCGTCATCGACTGGAGCTGGAACCTCCTCGACCCGGCCGGCCAGGCGGCCATGCGGGCCCTGTCGGTGTTCCCTGGCGGGTTCACCGCCGGTGCCGCCCGGCACCTGCTCGGCGCCGACATCCTGCCGGTGCTGGAGCAGCTCGCCGGTCAGTCGCTGCTCAAGGTCGCCGACACCGTGTCCGGTACCCGGTACCGGATGCTGGAGACCGTCCGGGAGTTCGCCGCGGCGCGCCGGGATGACGCCGGCGAGACCGAAGGCGTGAACGGCCGGTTCCTCGCCTGGGCCCGGGACTTCGGCGTCGCGCACCACGACTCGGTGCTCACCAGCGACGACCTCCCGGCGTTCGAGCTGGTCCGGGCCGAGCAGGACAACCTGGTCCAGGCGCTGCGGCACGGGCTCCACCGCAGGGAGGCCGGAACGGTCGCCGCGGTGTCGGCCGTGCTGGGCGCGCTGTGGGCGGCCGAGTCGAGTTTCGCCCGCCTGAACGCCCTGGCCAGGGACACGGCCCGGATCCTGCCGCCGTTCCGGCCCGGACCCGCGCTCGTCGAGGCCACCCGGGCCAGCCTGGTGCTCGGCGCGGTGAGCGGATTCCTGCTGCAAGGACCGAGCCCAGCGCGGTTTCTGGTGGGCCTGCGGCGGCTGCCGCCCGCTCCGCCGGACACCTTCGCCCGGGCCGCGCAGGCCGTGCTGAACGCGATGCACGGGCCGCCCGAGGCGGGCCTCGCGGCCATACAGGCGCTGGGCGAGAGCGACCAGCCGCTGGTCGCGGGCCTGGCCAGCTACGTAGCCAGCTACGCCTGGGAGGAAGCGGGCGACACCGGCGGCGCGCTGGCAGCGGCGCGGCGGTCGCTCGCCGCGTTCGAGCGCCGTGGCAGCGCGTGGCTCCGGACGGCCGTGCATGCCCGGATCGGCGAACTGTGCCTCCAGGCTGACGAGGCCGGTGCGGCCGACGAGGCGCTGCATCACCTGAACGCGGCGCTGGCGGTGCTCGAGGCGTTCGGAACGCGGGCCAGCGCGGACCGGGTGCGCGAGGCAATCGTGGCAGCCAACCTGCAGCGGGGCGCCTACGACGAGGCGGAACGCGAGCTGAAGCTGACAACGCCGCACGGCGCGGACGATGCCTGGGATATGCCGATGTTCGACACCGCGATGCGCGCGCAGATCGCGCTCGGCCGCGGCGACGCCGATACCGGCCTGCACCTGTGGCGCAGCGCGGCGGCGGCACTGCGGGACACGCAGCGCACCGGACCCGGCGGCGACCTGTCCCGCCTGGATCCCTGGGCACTGCAGATTCAGGCCACCGCCGTGGTCGCCCACGCGCAGCACGGCCGGCTCGGCCTGGTTGCGGAGATCACCGGGGCGCTGCCCGCCGTGCTGTCAGCGCTGACCGCTGACCCGGGGCCGCCGCCCGGAACGCTCGCCGCCTCCTATGGCCTCGCCGTCTGCGGCTCGCTGCTGCTGGCCCTGGCCATGACCGACATCGACCGGGGCCAGCGCGAGGCGGACGCCAGCCTTGCCCGGTCGGGAGCGAGGATGATCGCGCTGGCCGAGCGCTTCGGCCTCAAGAACGGGCTCCAGCCGGCCATGTCCGCCGCCCGCGCCCGGCGAGCCGCGCAGGACGCCGACGGGCCGGCCTACGCCGACGCCATGTCGTCGTGCGCCGGCCTCGACCCGGAAGCCCTGCGCGCCGCCGCCCGCGCCGCGCTGGGGGAACGAACCCCCCTCAGCGGTTGAGGTCGCGCCGGGACAGGGCCCGCGCCCACAGGTACCCGGCCAGCGCGAGCCCGGCGCACCAGGCGACGGCGGCGAGCACGGTGCCGCCGGACGGCGTGCCCGTCAGCAGCCCACGGAGGGTGTCGATGACCGGCGTGAACGGCTGGTGCGCCGCGAACCAGCGCACCGCACCCGACATCTGGCCCGGCGGCACGAACGCACTGCTGATGAACGGCAGCATCTGAACGAGCAGGAGGAAGCCGGTCGTGCCCTCCGCGGCCTTGGCCGCCAGGCCGAACGCCACGGCCAGCCAGGTCAGCGCGAGCGCGAGCAGGGCGATGACGCCGGCCGCCGCCAGCCACCGGCCTGCGCCGGCGGTGGACCGGAACCCCAGCCCGATCGCGACGCCGATGACCAGGGCCACGCTGACCAGCGTGCGGGCCATGGCGCTGGCGGCGTGCCCGTTCAGCACCGAGGTGGGAGAGATAGCCATGGTGCGGAACCTGGCGATGATGCCCTCGGAGGAGTCCCGGTTGACGGCCAGCGTGGTCGCCTGGCAGCCGTACCCGGCGGTGATCACGATGATCCCGGGCACGACATAGTTGATGTAGGAGGCGGCCCCCATGGCCGTCTTCAGCGCGCCGCCGAAGATGCCGACGAACAGCAGCAGCAACAGCACGGGCACGATCACCGCCGTGATCAGCGTCACCGGGTAGCGCACCACGTGCCGGAAACTGCGCCGCGTCATCGTCGCCGAGTCCCGCACGGCAAAGGCCATCGTTGTCATCGGGCGTTCTCCATTTCTGGCGTCGTTTCTGCAGTCGGGTGGCCGGTGAGGGCGAAGAAGACGTCGTCGAGATCGGGGGTGTGCACGGACACCTCGCCGACGTCGGCCGCGGTGTCGCCGAGCCGGTTCAGCAGCTCCCGCACCGCGGTCGCACCGCCATCGCTGGGCACCTCCAGCGTCAGCGGGTCATCGTGCCGGAACGCGCCGCCAAGGGCCCGCTGCGCCGCCTCGATCCCCGTGGTGCCGGCGAAGCGCAGCCGGACGTGGGCTCCGGGAATGCTCCGCTTGAGCTCATCGGGGGTTCCAGCGGCGACAACCTTGCCGTGGTCGAGAACGGCGATCTGGTCGGCCAGCTCGTCCGCCTCGTCCAGCTGCTGCGTGGTCAGGAAGATCGTGACGCCGCCGGCCACGAGCTCGCGGATGGTCCGCCACATCATGCGGCGGCTGCGCGGGTCGAGCCCGGCGGTCGGCTCGTCGAGGAAGATGATGCGCGGTTCGCCGATCAGGGTCATCGCCAGATCGAGCCGCCGCCGCATGCCGCCGGAGTAGGTCGCCGCGGTCTTGGCAGCCGATTCGGCCAGTCCGAACTGGCCGAGCAGCGCGGCGGCGCGCCGCCGCCCTTCGGCCCGGCCCAGGTGGTGCAGGTCCGCCATCAGCAGCAGGTTCTCCTCGCCGGTGAGCAGGTTGTCGACCGCGGAGAACTGGCCGGTGACCCCGATCGCGGCCCGTACCGCCGCCGGGTCCCGGGCCACGTCATGGCCTGCGACGCGCACCTCGCCGCCGTCGGCGTGGACCAGCGTGGACATGATCTGCACGGTGGTGGTCTTGCCGGCGCCGTTGGGACCTAGCAGCGAGAACGTTGTTCCGGCGCCGACCTCCAGGTCGATGCCGTCGAGGACGGCCTTGCCGCCGAATGACTTGCGCAGCCTGGTGGCCGTGATCGCGCTGGTCATGCTTCTCCTTTCGCCATCACCGCGGCCTGGACGGCCACGATCACGTCGAAGGTGCACGCAGCGGGATTCATCGCGGTTTCACGGCGGTTTCATTCGCTGGCCCGGGTGCTCGGTGATCCGTAACGCACGAATACTGGGACCACGCCAAATGCCTCATCCCTGGCCTGTGGTGGGCTCACGCCACAGGGCCGTCTACCCGCCGGCTTGCCGGCAGCGACGCGGTCCGGCTGGAGGCCTTCGGCCCGGTGCGCGTGACTGCCGCGGTCGAGGATGACGCCGGACGGGTCGCACTGGAGCTCGTGGAGGCTGTCCTCTCCCCGGACCCGTCCGGGGAGCGCGTCTTCATCCCCGTCGCACTCATCGCCAAGCCGATCCTAGGTTGGGTCTCCGCTCAATCGCTGGGACCCGTAGCTGGCCCAGCTTCCCGGGTCTCGGCTCTGCCCGGGAGGTGCCCGATGACCACTGCCGCCTATCCGCTGCCCTCGTCACCATCCAGCCCGCATTCACCGACCCCGAACGGCTTGCTCTGGCTGGCTACCTGGCCGGATACCGCGAGCTGACCCGCGAGGCTATGCGCTGGACCTGCGCCAGTTCACCGCCTGGTGCCGCACCCGCTCCCTTCCCCTGTTCGCCGTCCGCCGCGCCGACATCGAACGCTTCGCCCGCGACCTGGAAGCACGAGGCCGCGCTCGCGCGACCATTACCCGGCGGCTGTGCACGATCGCCGGGTTCTTTAAGTACGCGGTCGAGGAGGAACTCCTGGACCATTCCCCGGCCGCCCACGTGCGGCGGCCCCGCCTGGACTATGAGTCTCACGCCACCGCCCTGGACCGCAACGATCTCGGTGCCTTGCTGATAGCCGCCGGGCTTGGCACCCCACTGGAGCACGCCCTGATCTCCCTGCTGGCCCTGAACGGGCTGCGCGTCTCCGAAGCCACCGGCGCCGATATCGAGCACTTGGGCCCGGAACGCGGACACCGAACGCTGACTATCACTCGCAAGGGAGGCAAGGTCGTCACCATCCCGCTTGCTCCTCGCACTGCCCGGGCGATCGACCCGGCCACCGGGGAATGCTGCGCTGTGCCCGTCTTCGTCGTCGGCGACGGCCGCCGGCTGGACCGGCACGGCGATGGGCGGATCGTCCGCCGGGTCGCGCGCCGAACCGGGATCAGCAAGGCCGTGGGCCCGCATACCCTGCGGCACACGTTCATCACCGCAGCGCTGGATGCCGGGGTGCCCCTGCGCGATGTGCAGGAGGCCGCCTCACATGCTGACCCGCGGACCACGATGAGGTACGACCGGGCTCGGGGCAGCCTGGACCGGCGCTAGGGCGGTTCTTCAGGCCGGATGATCTGCATTCTCTGGCCGGGTGAGGGCGCGGCCCGGGATGCGTTCGCGGCGATACCGAGTTGGCTCGGTCGAGGTCGCCCCGGTGAGCTCGGTGCCGAAGCGGATTGTGCGGTCCCAGGGTCGATCTGGAAGCTCTTCATCGGGCTGATGCCGAGCGCGTGCGGCTTAGCGGTGAGAATGGCTGCTCTCCCGGGCGTTGTGTTCGCCGGTGACCGCGGCGAGCCCGGCCAGGGCCCGGGGGCCTTGCTCAGCGCAGGATCTCGCGGTGGGTGGTCAGCCGGTCCAGGACACCGGGGAGGACCTCGGTGCCGGTGCCCGGCCCGCTCGGTACGGCGATGTGCCCATCGTCGAGGGTGAAGGGGGCGGTGATGTCTTCGGTGAAGTACCGGGCGGTCGCGGAGATGTCGCCGGGGAGGGTGAAGTTCTCCAGGGCGGCCAGGGCCAGGTTGGCCGCCCGGCCCACCCCGGTTTCGAGCATCCCGCCGCACCAGACCGGGACGCCGTGCGCGGCGCACAGGTCGTGGATCGCGCGTGCCGCCAGGTAGCCGCCGACCCGCGCGGGCTTGATGTTCACCACCGAGCAGGCGCCCAGCCGCAGCGCGGCGGCCGCCACCCGCGGGGAGGTGATCGACTCGTCCAGGCAGACCGGGGTGGTCAGCAGCTGGGCGAGGTCGGCGTGGCCGAGCAGGTCGTCGGCTGCCAGCGGCTGCTCCAGGAGCAGCAGGCCGAACTCGTCGAGGGCGCGAAGCCGGTGTGCGCTGGCCGGGGAGTAGGCGGTGTTCGCGTCGGCCTGCAGGGCCAGGTCCGGGCCGAACCTTTGCCGCACTGCCCGCACCGGCTCGATGTCCCAGCCCGGCTCGATCTTGAGCTTGATCCTCTTGTATCCCTGCTCCAGGTAGTCTTCGACCTGGCTGATTAGTTCGGCGAGCGAGCCCGTTATGCCCACCGACACCCCGACTGGCACCCGGTCCCGCACCGCCCCCAGGTACTGGGCGAAGGACATCTGCTTGGCGCGCAGTTCCGCGTCAAGGACCGCCGTCTCCAGGGCCGCCTTGGCCATCTGATGACCCTTGACCGGCGCGAGCACCGCCTGCACCCGGGCGGCTGTCACCCCAGGCGCCGCCATCAGCATCGGGACCAGGTACTCGGCCATCACAGCCCGCGAGCCCGACAAGAACTCCGGCTCGTGGAACGGCCCCGGGCTCACCGGGCAGTCCGCCCAGCCCTCACCCTCGCTGGTGTGAACGCACACGAGCAGGGCGATCCGCTCGTCCTGGCTGTGCTGGGAGGTCCGGAACGGGGTGACTAGCGGCAGGCGCACCACCCTCAGTTCCACGGCCTCGATCTTCACCGCCCGGCCTGCGCCTTCTCCAGGACATACCAGCCGGGCTCTATCAGCCCGGTGACCTGGTAGCCACCGCCGATGGCGCCGCCGAGAGCCTCACGGACTGCCAGCCGCCAGCGGCGCGCCAGGCCCGGGTCGGTGCGGCGGATGGTGAGGATGCCGTCCGGGATCCAGCACCGCAGCCGGCCCGGGCCGCTGCTGCCCGCCCCTGGCATAGTCCCGGCAACCGGCTCAGCCGCCGGGCCGGCGGCCAGGACCGCGCGGGGCACGTCCTCCCTGGCCGGCGCCCGGGGTCCCCGGAGGTCCGCAGGTGCCGTGGAGCCCGGCAGGGCCGCCCGCAGGTCCCAGCTGACGGCGAGCCGGTCGGTTTCCGGGTCGTTGACCCCATCGGCGATCTCGCCGTAGAAGTCCACCAGGTACTCGGTGCCCACCGCGCCCAGGCGGGAGATATTGAACCGGGCGTTGCGCCGCAGCAGCGGGTCGAAAGTCCAGCTCATCCGCACCGCCCCGGCGCGCAGCGCCCAGGCGCGCTGGGCCAGCTTCAGTGCCAGGCCGACACCCCGGCTCACGGCTTCCGGGCTCACTCCCGCGATCAGCGAATAGCACGAGGCGCCGGCCGGTGGCCCGAACACGGCCACCGAGGCGCCGACGAGCTGGCCCTCTCGGAAAGCCCCGTGTACCCGCCCTCCGGCATGGGCCAGGCTGCGCATGACGTCATGCGGCATCGGCGGCACCAGCGGGGCGTCCCAGACCCGCGAAAACAACTCCGCCACCCCGCGCAGGCCCACCACCGAATCAACCGCCCGGACGGCAACCCCCGCCCGCGCCGCGGCACCGGCCGCGTCCCGTTCCGCATCGCCCAGCGTCATCACTGATCATCCCGAGCCCAATATCGGTTCTGTCACCACAGATTGTTTACCCCGAAGTCACGCTGGCGCAGGTGCGTGAACCCCGGCAGTGCCGGGGTTCACTGTTTCATTGCGAAGACCGCCTTCGCCTGCTTGCCGCAGGCGGCAGCCGCTGCCACCTGGCGACGGGTTGCCAACGCCGGGGGAGGCCTATTGCTTGACGGGCCGACGACGCCATGAGTGGGATATCCGCGTGTGGCCACCCGGGCGGCCGGCGCAGCTCTCACGCACTCCGAGCGATCGACGGCTCAGACGTGATCTTCGTTCGGCTACGACGCGTTAGCCCGGCGGGCCGTTGAACTTGTACAGGTCTGCGGCGCAGTTGGCTCTTCCGGTCGATCCGTGGGCCGGCGAGCCTGGTTCGCCCCGCGGGCGACTGCCCAGGCGTCCGCCACCGGACCCACGTGCCCGAGCTTGTCGGGGTTGCTCACCGAGCGGATCATCTGAATCTGCCCGTCGGGTACGCCGAGCGTCAAGGTAAAGGAGCACCTTGTTGTCCCGGTCGTTCGTCACACAACGATCATGGACGCCCTCGCCCCATCTTCCCGGCGACCCCTTGGAATAGGTCGCCTATGCGACATTGCCGGTAGCGGAGTTCTTCCGCCCGGGGCGGCCTTGGGGGCTGGCGAACACGCCGAGTTCGCGGGCCCGGTCGTGCTCCCCGGACGGCAGCGATGACGCGGATGGCTCGGACACGACGACGATCGTGGTCCGGTCGGCGGACGCGACTTCCTCCTGCCCGCCAGGACGCGTGATCACCAGCACCGGGACACCCTCGAGGATCCCCAGGGAGCGTCTTTCGTCTGTCGTCGGCATCCTGGATCGGATCGTGGTTCCGGCCCCCGCCAGCAGCGGTTCGTATTGCCCTGGAGTCCGGACAAACGAGCCTATCGCGCGGGTGGTCACGATGAGGCCCTCGGCGCGCAGCAACGCGACCGCCCTGCGCGCGGTCTCGCGCGCGACACCGAACCGCTGTGTCAGGGACGCCTCAGATGGAACTGCCGCCCCTGGCGGCAGCTCGCCGCTACCGATCCATGCCCGGATTATCCCAGCAAGCTGTATATATGCAGGTTCGTAACTATTCGTATCTATCGTCACAAACCATATCCTACCCATTTAACCGCACATCTATTCGTAGCCATGTCTAGACATGGCTACGAATAGATGTCACAATAGAGGCGCTACGGGGGAAACTGGGCGCGGGACCGGTGCCGCGGCTCGCTCTGCCGCACCGGCCCGCAGCCGACATGTTGGAGCCCTCGCGGGGATGGCGCTCGGCGGCTTTATCCGGGGGAAGCCGGGCGCAGCCACCCGCCGGGAATGGTGGTGCCGGGGTCTGACCCGGGGAAAATGGCCACCATCTCCCGGCGGGCGGTGAAGCAGGATGGATCCCCACCCGGCCAGCAGGTCGCCGATATCCGGCAGGGCTCACCTTGGCATGAGTGTCTGGACGTGCCCAAGCCACGCCCGCATGGCTTCTGCCGGGTCGGAGTACGGCGATACCTCAGCCCTCACCCGCGTGCCCACCAGGCCCACATGCCAGCGTGCGGCACTGGCATCGCGGACCATCGCGACTCGCTCAAGACCGATCTCGGCATAGGCCACCCGCTCGGGATCATCCACCAGATTCGAGGCCAGGCGGCGCCAGAACACATCCCGCGCGCGCTCTGCGTCAGGGGCCAGGAATTCAGCCAGTACCCGTTCGACGGGCACCCCCTTCTGCGGCTCCCGCCCTTGAACCACTAACTCGAACCGCGCTGCTGGTGGGACATGGGCGGGGCTGGAGCGGAGCAGGTATTCGTTCCCGTCGAGGAGATAGCGCTCAACATGCCACCCGGTGCCAGCTCCCGGCCCCGCTGCACGCCCGTCATCCGTCTGCTCGTCCATGACATGCTCCCCTGGCACCCGCCTCAGAGAAACCAGCATCAGACCAGCTGGGGATCCCAGAAGCGGCGGCTGCTCCTAGCGTCTGCACGGCGAGATCCTTGCAGCCGACCGACAGCGATGCTCAGCCGTATTCAAATGCTCACAAAACTCATATATCGTAATACTAGGTCTAGGCGTAACAAGAGCCCCGGCACTTTCGCCTGTTTCATTGTGATCAAGAACAGTTAAGCGCACCAATCGCGCATGCAACACTGGCAAAGACGGGCATTTCCGGGCACGGGCTGGCTTCTGGGCGCCCCCGGGGCGAGGCTATAGCTGATGGCGCGGGTTAATGGTTCGTGGCTGCGCTCGCAACGGCGGGCGCAGGGTTGGGATGTGCCCCAGATGGCCCGCCGCCTTGCCGCAGCAGCAGGCGAGGACCGCGGCTCCATGCCCAGCCATGAAACCCTGACCGGCTACATCAGGCGATGGGAAGCCGGGCGGGCCGGCGTGTCCGAACGCTACGAGTTGCTCTTCGCGAAGGCGTTCGGCGTGGAGCGGGCGGAGATCGAGGTCCCGCCGTCCGCGCCGCAGGCGGCTCAGGGGGATGACGCCCTCGACCTCATCGAACTCGCCCGCCAGGCTGAGCGCTCCGATCTGGGCCACGGAACGCTTGAGGCGCTGTGCGCGGTGAAGGAGCGCCTGTGCCGGGATTACCCCTCCGGGTCCGCCGGGGAGCTGGCCCGGCGTGGGACCGGCTACCTGCGCTACGTTCTTGGCCTGCTCGATGGCCGGGTCAGCCTGGCTGAGCACCGCGAGCTGCTGGTGACCGGGGGCTGGCTGGCCGCATTACTGGGCTGCCTGTACTACGACCTGGGTAACACCGGTGCGGCCGAGGTGGCCAGGGCGATGGCGCGTAACCTGGGCCAGCAGGCCGGGCACAACGAGATAGTCGCCTGGTCATGTGAGCTTGCGGCTTGGTTTGCCCTGGTGGAGGGCAGGCATGCTGACGTGGTGAAGTGGGCCGAGGCCGGGGTGAACCAGGCGGGCCGGACGAATGCGGCAGTCCAGCTCTCCCTGCAGGCCGCCCGTGGCTACGCGCGGCTGGGGGACAAACGGGCCATCGCCGCCCTGAGGGCCGGGCGGCGGATCCTCGACGAGCTTCCCGAGCCCACTTACCCAGAGCATCATTTCTCTGTCGATCACGACAAGTATGACTTCTACGCCGGAACAATATGGACTTGGCTCGGCACCGACGACGCCACGGCAGCCAAACACGCGCGCATAGCGGCTGCAAGGTGCGTTCTCCCCACCGGCAGCATCCAATGGCCCATGCGGCTGGCCATCAGCAAGCTTGACCTCGCAGTGATCGCCGGCCGGCGCGGCGATCTGGACGAAGCAATCGCCTGCGGCACCGCCGCCCTGCAGGTCCCCCGCCGGTCGGCCCAGTTGCTGCCGCGCGCCGCCGAGTTCGGTTACCGCCTGGCAGCGCAGTATCCGCGTGAACACCTCGTACGCGAGTACCGTGACCTGGTCCGCACTGCACGCCAGGCGCTCCCCTCCGGGACCGGCCAGCAGGCGAACGGCCCGCACGCCGCCCCGTGCTCACTGCGTGCCAACACCACCCGGGCGCGGCGCTTTCCCGCGCGGCCAGGCGATTCTGCCGAGGGCCGAGCCGATGGGTCTCACCGGCCGGTCCATCGACCGGGCCCTGGTTTTCCAGGAGCGTTGTAGCAGGTCAGGTCAGCCGTGAGTGGACGGATGCCGTCGAGCGCATCGCCGAGCCGGTCTTTTTCCACGCCGGGCGGCGGCCTCCGGTGGTGCTTGTCCACGACGCCTGCGGGAATATCACCACACCGGTGCTGACGTGCCCGCACTGCCACGGTGAGGTCAGCGCCGCCAACACCCGCAGCGAGCCCGGCCCGGGAAGCAGACGGCCGGCCGCTGCGGGTGCACACCGCTGACAGGCACAGAGCAAGCTCACCGGCCGGCATGCCGAAAGGCATCCGGGCGCCACGTTAGGCGCCGATGTTCGCTGCCCTCCTGGGACATCAGCTTTCTCATGTGGAACTCATCGATCAGCGTGCCATCGCGGACCAGCGCTGGCGGCGCAGCCCTTCCAGCCAAACCTCAGATACAGGCTGAGCGCGCGGGTTGTTCGGCCATCGCTACGCGGCGGATTGGACCTTATCCGGATGAGTGCCGGCCAGGTATCGGCGCTGCCTTGGCTCTGCGGCTGCGCAGCCCGGCACGAAGGACAGCCCGGGCAGCGCCCCGGAGACATCGACGTTCTCGTCCTTGGGGAACCAGGCCGAGATCAGTTCTATGACCCGCTCAGCGCAGCGGAGAAGTGGCTCGGACGGCACGTCCAGGCAACAATCCGCGGCGCTGACTGGCTGGATGCGGGATCGGGATCGTTCCACGACACCGTGACCAGTCGGCCCCTGCTCAGGATCCCCCTTTCGCGCAGCTCACTGAACCGGGAGCGCTTTCACGCCAGACAGTGCTGCCGTCGCCCTGCCGATCGTCCACGAAGCATCCGCTTCGGTGATCGGCCGCGCTGCTGGGTCGAAGTACTGCGCCGTGTGACAGGTGCGACGCAGCTGCTCGGGCGACCTGTGTGCCCGGATGTGACCAACTTCGGAAGTATGCGCGAAACCCGGGACGGTTCATATGACCAAGGTCACCAAGCTATGGGCCAATGGCCAGTGGTGTATGGCCTTGCCGACGATAGTTTCAGGAGTAGAGACAGGAGGCACGACTATAGGGTTGCCCTGCCTGTACGGCTGACCCCACGTGGGAGGTGGGGAAGATGGCCATTGCAGTGGACCTGACCGCACACGCAGCTCAGATCGGCCATGAGCATGGAACTGCGGCAGCATCGATGTACTTCGACGGGCACGAGGCGCGCCACATCTATGAGGCAACGCTTAAGGGCATCGAGGATGGCGACCCGCTAATCCTCAACCAGTTCCCCGAGCCGGACCTTCCCGGCATCTGGCCGTTCAGCTACACGGCAGAGGACCTGCGCTGTGAGCTCGGCATCACCACCAATATTCATGCCGAGGCAACCGAGGCGTTCGCCAGGTGCTGCGGCGCCTACGAGGACGCCTACCGCGAGGCCGTCAGCGAAGAGATGGCGTGGCAGTGCCGCCACCACCTGGCGGCGGACAACAGCGACCTGGCCAGAGGGCTGGCCATGCTGGACGACGATCTTGTGAAGCTGATCACCACCATCCTGGGTGCCTACCGGGAAGGCAAGCGGAGCTACACCCAGACCGTCTCGCGGGTGATGGACGCGCTGGAGGCGCATAAGCAGCGCTCCCACGCGCTAGCTGACCCTGATCTCGCGGGCGCCGCAGTTGCCCTGATGGCCTCGTAGACACCGCCGCACGCCGAGACCGCCGATCAGCGGGGACGGGAGGGGATGCGTCGCACTGCCGCCCGCGAGAGGCGTGCCGTCCCGGTCAGCGGATCGCAGGGACTTCGTGCCGGCGTTCACCCATACGGAACGGCTGGCGCTGGCCGGATTCGCGGCCGGGTACAGCGGCGGGCCGCGTACTCTTCCAGCGGGCCCGGCGCAGGCGGACACGCCGCCGCCTTCGTCACCAGTGATCACCGGCTCACAGACTCACCAGGAACCTTACTTTCAGGCTACCTGGTCAGCCTTGATCCAACGGACTACCGGTAGCCATGCTGTACGCCCACAGCTTCCGGGGGGTAATGAGTCCACCACCATTCAGCGATTTCCCGCCGGGTCGCGATCCACACGTCGCCGCGTGCCTGCACCGCCCGCAGGAAGTCACGGAGCCCGGCGCTGCGGCTCGCCTGCCCTGTCCAGCGCGCATGCAACCCCAACGACATCATTCGTGGCGCAGTCCCGCCCTCCCCGCGGAGATAGTCGACGGCCTGCTGGCAGTCCGCGAAAAACGCGCCAACCCCCCCGGTCTGACCGTATGCGAAACGGGCGTCGTTATGCGTCAGCGTGTAGGGAACCACCAGGAACGGCTTGTCGGCGACCGGCACATAGTACGGAAGGTCGTCGTTGTATGCGTCCGAGTCGTAGATGAAGCCGCCCTCCTCTGCGAGCAGCTCGCGGGTGTGCTCGCTAGGCATCCAGCGTGAGTACCAGCCAACGGGCCGCGTGCCACAGGCCTGGGTGATTGACCCGACAGCCAGGCCGATCTGCCGGCGTTCCTCGTCCACGCTGAGCCGCCACTGTTCCGACCAGCGCCACCCATGAGCACACACCTCATGGCCCGCATCCACGATGGCAGATGCCACAGGTGGATTCCGCTCGAGCGCCACAGCGGCCGCGAAGACCGTGCATCGAATGCCGAACTGCTCGAAGAGCCGGAACAGCCGATGCGCGCCAGCGCGGCTCCCGTACTCATACACCGACTCCGTGGCGAGATCGCGGAAGTCCCCGGCGACAGTGCGTGGCATCTCTCCGAGACCCTCGTTGGTGCCGTCCCCCATCTCGTAGGAGCGCTCACTTCCTTCCTCGTAATTCACGACGATGCTGAGTGCCAGGCTGGCTCCCCCAGGCCATTCGACGACCGGCACCGACCGGCCGTAGCCTACAAGATCACGGCCGCGCAACGCTGTCATCCCCCTCATCATTAGCGGGCCGTCCCCGGCTCGGCCCGTTGACTGCTCTCATATAGGCCATGACGGTACCGCTATCAAGAACGTCGGCGTACTGCCGGTCGAGGTCGAACAAACTCACCGCATGGCACAAGCCAAGCCTGTCGAACACGCAATCTTCAACGACGATCGTCCGGTAGCCATAAGACATGGCATCTACGGCTGTGGCACGCACGCAGTTGGACGTGGACCCGCCAGCGACGATCAGCGTATCGATATTGTGTGCAATCAGCAGCCCAAGCAGCGGGGTGCCCCAGAACGCGCTTGGCCTCTTCTTTACGAGCACTACATCCCCGGTCTCAGGCGCTACCGCGGGTGCGATTTCAGCCCCCTCGGAGTCTTCCAGGCACCAGCCCTCCGTTGCGGGGAACCCGCGCTTCATCCGGTAGACACCCATGTCGAGGCCATCCCGCCGCACCTCATACTTCGTATACACGACCAGGATCTGCTGGCGCCTCGCCTCGGCCAGCAGGACCCGGAGAACCGCCAGTGCCGCTTCCGCCATGGGCCCGCACGCGGACGGGTAGACGACGTCATTCCGGCCTGGATTGCCCACCATGTAGTTCTGCGCATCGATGACGACTACAGCGGGCGCCGTCCCGAAGCCCACACGCCGTCCCGCGCCGAATCGCTCCAGCACCGCGAGTTCCTCGGGCCCCAGCAGAGCCTCCCAAGCTTGCTTCCCGTAACCACGGCTCTGACCCGGACTGTCAGACTTGGGCATCCGTAAGCATCCCTTCTGATCGTGCACGGCCTGGCGACCGGAGCAGACTGGCCTGCACCTCACAGTTCAGCGCTCGGGTGGTTTCCTGGCGATCCGGCCACGGCACGTGCCTGCCGTGGCCTCAGGTCAGGCCGACCGGTGACACCATTGATGCCGAGGCGCCCTTCAATCTGATCGGCAGGATGACGCAGCAGAACTCCCAGACCTTATCCCGTGCGAGTTCTTCGGTCCGGACATTCTCCAGGAGGTAACATCCGAACTTCGTGATACAATGCTGATGGACAGGGAAAAGAATGTCCCCTGGGTCAGCATAGACGACCTCGACGGCCCAGTTGTCTGCGCCGATCACGGCGACGCGCTGCTCCGTAAGCAGAGCCGCGGCTGACATTTCAATTCCCGGTTCGCTTCTCGCGTACCGGGAATTGTCGGTTCCCCACAGACGTCCCCATCCGGTGTGGATGAGAACCACGTCGCCGGGCCCGGGCCGGACCTGCTGGAGAACAATTGCCTTTTCGATGTCACCAGCGGTTATCTCATATTCTGCGCTGAGCTCGGGCAATCCCAGGGCATTCGGGATATCGAGCAGCAGTCCCCGGGTGAAGATCGGCGGTACTGACTCGATGCCAAGCTTGGTGAGGCCCTCGCTCGAAATGATATCCGCGTACGCATAGCCGTTATAGGTCAGTGGCCCGATGCCAATGTGTCCCAGCCCGTCAAGGTGTGTGCCGCTATGCAGAGCTCCAGCGACCGACTCTTCGAGGAATGACTGCTGGTTCCTGCCGAGGTACCGCCCGGGGACGGCCCTGTCGACGAGTAGCGAATGCTTCCAGTATCGCCACATCTGAGTCGGTGACGACGCCTCCAGCACCTGTCCCAGCTGATATCTCAGGCCGCGGGTGATGAGACGGGCGGCAGCTTCCACCTTGGGGGCGGTGATTTCATTGGCCGCGCCAAGGGTGTCTGCTGTTCCGTAGCGGTGGGGTATCGGGTGATCCCCGACAGCCGGATCGTAAGGGCCTGGTGTACTCAAGGTTGCTCCTCTGCCGCATGATCGGCCCAGGCGCTGGCGTTGCGCTCAAGGCTTTCGACGATTTGGGTGGTGTCAGATCCGATCGCGGTCGCCCCTGTGTGCCTGATGGAGCCGGGGGTCCTGCTGAGGCGGGGCACGATGTTGGCCATTGCGACGGAGCCAAGCTCATCGTCAGGAATCTCGATGAACGTTTGCCTCGCCCGGTAGTGCTCGTCCAGGTAGATCTGGTCTGTGCTGAGCACCGGGGCGATCGGCGCATCTGCCTCGGCGAAGCTGGCGAGGACTTCGCTGAGAGAGTGGGAACGCATCCACGTGGCGATCACCTCATCCAGCACAGGTCCATGGAGACGCCGGCTGGCCGCGTCCGAGAAGCGAGGGTCCGCTGCGAGATCCGGGCGCCCGATGGCGCGGAAGATACGCACCGCGATGGCCTGAGTTCCAGCGGACAGCGCTACCCAATGACCATCGCTTGTCTCGTACGCGTTACGTGGGGCCGTCCTCGGCGACCGGTTCCCCACCCGCCGCTGAACCGCGCCCAGTGCCGCATACTCTGCGATCTGGGGTCCAAGGATGCAGAACAGTGGCTCATACAAGCTGACGTCAATGACCTGGCCGACGCCGCCTCTATTGGCGTCACGCCAATAGAGCGCGATCAAGGTTGCGAAAGTCGCGGTAAGTCCTGCGACGCCATCGGCCAGCCCAAACGGCGGGAGAGTCGGTGGCCCATCCTCCTGGCCCGTCACGTGGGCAAACCCCGAATAGGCTTCCGCGAGCGTTCCGAAGCCTGGCTGCATCCGGCGTGGTCCCGTCTGCCCGAACCCGCTCAGCCGTACCATGATCACCCTAGGGTTGATCAGCGACAGCTCGTCGTACCCCAGTCCCCAGCTTTCCATCTTGCCGGGACGGAAATTCTCGATGACGACGTCCGCGTCGGCGACCAGTTGCCGGATAATACTCCGTGCGCCTGCGTCGTTCAGATCCAGGGTCAGCAACCGCTTGTTACGTGACAGGCTCCGCCACCATAGGGGCACGCCGTCCCTGCTGAGTCCCCACCGTCTGGCGTCGTCCCCTCGCGGGTGCTCTACCTTGATCACATCGGCGCCGAAGTCCGCCAGGTTTGTTGAAACCAGCGGTGCCGCGTAGAGCGACGAGAGATCGAGAACACGTACGCCTCCGAGCGCGCGATGCTTCTCAGCATGGGCGTGCATGCTGGTCGCCACCTCCCAGGTCTTCATCGTCATCAGGCCACTGTGCCGCGGCGGCAAGGACCCGCCGCGCGCGTTCCGCCACGGGATAGTCCACGAACTTGCCTGCTACCCGGACCCGGGCTTCCCCGGCCTGCTCGGAAGCCTCGAAGGCCGCCAACTGCGCCTGTGCCTCGGCCACTTCCGACTGAGACGGGCGGAACGCGCAACATATGATCTTGACCTGATCGGGGTGTATGGCGTGCTTCCCGCCGAATCCCAGGGACCGTGCAAAGAGTGCCTCTGCCCGAAGCTGTTCTGCCTTGCCGAGGTGCGGGAAGACCCCATCGTGAGGTTGTGCCAGACCTGCGCTCCGGGATTCGATCACCACTTGTGTCTTCGCCGCAGTCATTGTCGGGTTCTCGATCCCGCTCTCGGCTGTCCAGTCAAGATGCAGATCGAGGCTGAGGTCACCCGGGCCGAAACTGAGGAAGCCCAGGCGGGGGCTTGACCGCGCAACATCCCGCAGATTGGCCAGCCCCCGCGCCGTTTCAATCGTTGCGCTGGTCCGTATCGTTTCCGCAGCCAATCCAGAGCGCCGCTCCAGCACACCGAGGATGCTGTCGACGATGGACGTATCATGAGAGCTTTCGACCTTGGGGATGACGATCCCGTCCAGTCCGGGCCCTACGATCGCCTCCAGATCGTCCAGGAGGAATCCCGAGTCAACCCTGTTGATGCGAACCCACAGGACAAGGTTTTCCCCGGCACGCTCCAGGACGCCCCGCACCAGTTGCCTCGCCTTGGCTTTCGACGAGAGCGCTACCGCATCCTCCAGGTCCAGAATGAAAGCAGGAGCCGCGATCTGTGGTATCTTCCCCAATTTATGTTCATCGTCGCCTGGCACGTAGAGCATGGCTGGAAGGAAACTGCTCATATGGTACGCACCCCCGGTGCGATACATATCTGTTCGGCAGCGGCCCTCAGCAAAGGCAGGCACTCCTCCATCCGGGATGGCGTCCAGCGATCGGCGGGTCCCGCGATCGTCAGAGATGCGACGGGAGTGCCATCCTGCTCGAATAGCGGCACGGACACGGCGCCAACCCCCGGGGTCCGGTCCCCAACCCCGATCATGTGACGTTGTTCCCGGATTCGCGCGAGCGTCCTCTCCAGGACAAGCACGTCAATTCCCGCGGCACGTGCTGCCGCGAGTGGCCCCTTTGCCTCATTCTCGTCAAGGAAGGCTAGAATCACCTTGCCTGTCGGGCTGGCGTGCAGCGGGACGCGCTCGCCGATAGTCAGCACACGCCGGACCGGGTGCGAGCTCTCCACGCCGGCGACGCAAATTCTTTCATCACCGACCCGCAAGTGCAGGCTGCTGGTCTCTCCCGTCACCTCGCACAGCCGCCGCAAATGAGCTGCCGCGTTTGCCTTGAGTTCCCAGCGGTTCAGCGCAGCCGCGCCCAGCGCTATAAAGGCCGGGCCTACCGTATACCTCTTGGTCACCGGGTCTCTGTTGAGAAAACCACGCTGCACAAGGAACGACAGAAGCCGGCCCGCCGTGCTCTTGTCGAGGCCGGATTGCTCCACCAGTTCCATGAGACCCAGTGGGCGCTCGCTGGCGGCGACAAAGGCCATCAGATCCAGCGTTCTCGCTGCTGACGTGCTCATCCTTTCTCACCAGGGACGAAAATCACTGTCGCCGAGCACGCCCCAACCCCGTCCTTCCGCACCTACTCCTCCTCCTCATCGTGCCCTGGCCCCGCGCCCCCTGATTCCCCCACGGGACGGAAGCATTGCTCAGCGATCCGTTGTTCCGTGAGATCCTCACCTCTCAGCCAGGTAACAAGGCGGCCGCTTCGTAGTACCGCCACCGCATGACAGATGTTCGCGAGGTCTTCGTATTCTGCCGAGGCGATAAATATCGCGGTCCCAGACGCCGCGATCTCCCGCAGGACGGCGAAGATATCCCGTCTCGCCCCGATGTCCACGCCCTGGGTCGGCTCGTGCAGGAGCAGCACTCGCGGCTGCAGCTGAAGCCACTTCGCTAGCAGCGTCTTCTGCTGATTGCCGCCGCTCAAGGTGCCGAGAAGCGCGGCCGGCTGTGCAGGCCGGACATCGAAGCGGCCGAGGAGTGCCTGCACGAAAGATCGCTCCCGGCCGTGGTGAACGTAGCCCCGATGAAAGAACTGCCCCAGCGCCGGCAGGGTCACGTTCTCCATGAGCGTCGCGCGCGGCACGCCGCTTGACCGTGCCCGGTCGGCTGGGACCAGGCACACCCCGTGTCCACGCATGCGGCCGGGGGTCGGCACACCCAGGTCCTCGCCGCCGATCAGCATTCGGCCGCCAAGCAACGGCTGTGCCCCATACATCAGATAGGGAATCTCGTCGTGGCCCATCCCGACTAGTCCGGTGGCCCCGACAATTTCCCCTCTATGGAGTTCGAGGGAGAAGTCACGGACAACGGAGCCCCGGATGTGGTTCACCGTCATGACCGCCCGGTCAGAGGCCTTGACCCGGGTTGGGTACATCCGGCCAAGCTCGGCCCCAAGAAGGAGAGCGACGAGCCGGTCTTCGGAGCTGTCACGCGTGACCAGCGTCCCAACGCTCGCCCCGTCCCGGAGCACTGTCACGCGATCGGTTATCTCCATGACTTCCTCAATGCGATGGCTGACGAACAACACTGCCGTGCCGTGTCGCCTGACCACCCTCATAGCATCGAACAGCCGGCTGACGGCGGGCCGCGGCAGAGAGCTGGTTGGCTCGTCGAGCACCAGCAGCCCGCGCTCGCCATCGAGCTGGTGATACGCCCGCAGGAAACCGACTAGCGCCCGTTCAGCCTGCGGAAGCTTATCAACCGCTATATGGGGATCGACATCTATGCCGAATTCGGCCAGCATCTGGGAGACCCGGGCCGATTCTTCCTTCCAGTGGATCTTCCATCCCAGGCCGGTTTTGAATCGACCAAGGCGGAGATTCTCAAGAACCGACATGCCTCCGGCAAGGCTGAGTTCCTGATGCATGAAACTGAGCCGGTAGCGGGCGGCGTCGGCCGGACGGACGGGGAGGTGCAGCACATCGCCATGCACCCGCACCTCCCCGCGGTCCGGTGCGTGAAAACCTGAGAGAACCTTGATAAGGGTAGACTTCCCAGAGCCGTTTTGCCCGATCAGACCGTGGATCTCACCGGGTCTGATGCTCAGGTCTGCACCGCGAAGCGCGAGCACTCCGGAAAAGGTCTTGACGAGCCCCCGGACATCAAGGGCGGGTTCAACCTCTTCGCTCATCAGAGCTTCCACGGCCGGAATTCCCTCGCTTCACGCTGCTAGGATCTGCTAACCCAGTCCCCACAGATGCTTGTATGCGTTCACATAGCTGCCACCCCAGAGCTGGTCTTCGTTGGACGTCGACAGCCCACTGAGGTTGGTAGGCACGAACATGCGCAGCGGAATGTTCGGATTCACCGGCGCCATCTTCAGCAGTGCCCGCCCCATCTCGTCGACCGCCGCCCATCCGGACCAGACATCAGGCTCACCCACGTCGGCGATCTCGACATTCTGCGCGGCGACCCAGTCCAGGTTGGACGGCACCGCGTCGGACGAGACAACCTTGGCCGAGCTGCCCATGCTCTTCATCGCCGGAACAATGTAGAGGGCTTGCGCGTCGTACGTCGGCAGCACCCAGTTGATGTCCGGGCTACGCCGGAGCAGCGTCTGGGTGAGTCCCGGGAGTGCCGTCGTGAGCGAGCCCACCTGGGTGTCCTGGAACGTATAGGTGCACTTCGGGCAGAGGGAACGGAACTGCTGCTCCATGCCTTGGATGCGGGTGACCTCGCCCGGGAATTCGTTGTCCCCGAACATGAGAACGTGCGCGTTGCCGTTGGAGTGGGCAATGACATAGTCCGCCTGCAGTTGGCCCGAGTGGTAGAAGGAGATGCTCACGTGGGCGAAGGTGCCGGCAACAAGCGGGCTGCTTTGATCTGCGGTCAGGACATCGACGACCGGTATGCCCGCAGCACGCGCCTGGGCCATCGCTGACTTCATGACCTCTGGTGAGGCTGCGATCGAGATGACCCCGGCTGCGTGCTCTGCGACGGCCTCCTCGAGCGCTTTGCTCCAGTTCGAGACAACCCCCTGGCCGTCTACCAGATGAACGTTCCAGCCGGCGACCTGTGCCGCCTGCTGAGCTCCATGCGCGATGCTCGCGACGAAAGGAATTGCCAGTGACGATGTTATTATCCAAACACTCTTACCGCGCAGCTTCGCCATGTCGACGGGGGCTCCCGGAGCGGTAAATGCGGGCATCTTCTCTGCAGCCGCAACGGCCGCAGTGGCTTGCGCGACACCCTTGACGCTGGACGGCGACGAGCTTGCTGAGGAGGATCCCGATGAACTGCTGCCGCATGACGAGGCAGCAAGCGTGACGGCCAGCGTCAGCGCGGTGAAGGCAGGAGCAACCCACCCGTGCATCCGTGAGCCGCTACCTATCCGTCTAGTCTTTAGCATTCTCGATCTCCATTCTGGTGTCATGTTTCGGGCCTTTATGTATCCGATTGACTCATAGCCGCTCGCTAGCGAGCCGCCTGGTCCCTGGCCACAAGGCGGGCGAAGGTGACAGCTATCACCAGAGCGGCACCATTGAAGACCTGTTCCACCCAAGAAGAGACACCCATGAGTTCCAGGCCGGTAACGCCGGTGACGAGCATGTACAGGGCAATCACAGTGCCCCACACATTGAATCTTCCCGGCTTTATCGTCGCTGCGCCAAGAAATACTGCGGCGTAAGCTGGGAGCAGGTAGCTACCGCCAACGGAGGGATCGCCCGAGCCAAACTGGCCCGCCGCCAGGATCCCGCAACTGGAACTGACGAAGCCAGCGCCAACGAACGCGAAGAACCTAAGCCGCTTCACTGGCAGCCCGGCGAGACGCGCGACCTCCCTGCCTTCGCCGACAAAGTAGAGATAACGGCCCAGCGGAGTCTGTTCGTACATCCACCAGAGCACCAGCGCGAAAACGAGGGCAAGCCATACCGGCAGGGGCAGCCCGAGCAGCTTATGGGTAGCGAAAGACTGGACTCCATTTGGCACCCCGTTGAGGATCTGGCCACCGGAGACGAGGAGGGTCAACCCGGTCAGCACTGTGCCTGTGCCCAGGGTCACGATGAACGCATTGACTCCGAGGTGAACCGTGAAGAAAGCGTTGACCACGCCAACCAGTGCACCAATGGCGAGAACCGTGATGATCGCCGCCCAGCCAGGCCAGTGATATATCCCCGCCAATGCGGCTAGCAGGACAGCGCCGAAACCTAGCATCGCGGCGACGGAGAGGTCGAACTCACCGGTTATCAGCGGGAACGTGAGGCCGAGGGCGAGAATGAGGAGGACCGCTTGAGAGCTGAGGATCGTGACAAAGTTGCCTGTGGTGAAGAAGGTCCGCGGAAGGCCAAGCGAAAATCCAATGACAAAAAGAATGAGGACGATCACCACTGCGTAGCGGTAGACAAATAGCCGGTGGCGTGAACCGCGAAGCCCTGCTTGCACGGAAGGTGTACCTGTCGGGACCGGGGAATCGGCATCGACACGAGACGGTTCCGAACCCCCCGGATCGGTGAGAAGAGGGGCATCAGGCATAAGTGGACCCTTCCGCAGAGCACCGCGCGACGACACCCTGCCCAGCCAGGACGGAGAGGGCTCGTGAACCACGAGTATCACTAAGCGAGAACTATTCTTGCTAGGAGAGTATGGCTGACTGGATACGGACCGTCAAGGATGCAGCAGGCTGATCTACGCTCTGTCGCATCTGTCCTTACGGTCCGTGATATTTGCTGGATTGTGACCACCTGGACCGGACGCACCTGTCACCGTTGGCGCCGCCAGCGAACCCGGTGCGGGCATCCCGTTGGCGAGCCCTCCGCACTCACGTCACTCTGCAAGTCAGCACGACCCGCCCCGGAGAACGCGCAGTGAAACGCAACCTGGCGAGATGCTGATGGATAGCACCCGGACAACCGACGGTCCACAGGAGTTGCCGACGTAGGCGCGCACCTGCTGCCAGATTGCTTCGACCGCCGCCGGAACCAGGTCCTCCAAGGACGCCTCGACGGCCGCCGACTACATCGAGCCATGCGACTGGCGCTCACGCAATTGTCCGGTCGGCTGCGTCTGACGACGGCCACGAGAACCTGATGTCCCTTGACATGCGTCGCAGGGCGCTCATCCGCGCTGACTCCGGCGGCGGTGCCCTGGTTTCCTGAACTGGCTGACAGCACGCGGTGCTGTCCGAGGCGATGCTGACCGCCGCGCAGGCCCGCGAACCAGTATGGCTGTGCTCGCTCGCGATGCCCAGCCTGCCAGGGCTCATTTTCGCGTGGACAGCCTTCGCGGCGCCGCTCCCGGAAGCGGCCAAGATGCGATCTTGCCCTCAAAGTGCCCCTCAGGGCACTACAGACCTTCGGCCCTGACGCCTCTAAACCACCGCTGACCTGCGGTCCTGCGAGGCGGACCGAACCGCAGACCTTCTATCACCACAGGCCAGGCACCAGAAGAGGTCACCGGATACACATACGAAAATTGCTCCTGACCTGCAGAGCCCCCTTACGGAATCGAACCGTAGACCTTCTCCTTACCATGAACCGCCGCACGGTTCTGTTCTCGCTGGTAGAGGGCGTGACCAGGCAGAACACGAGCACAGACCAGCACCCGCAAGCGCCAGACAGGCCCACGCAAGCGCAGTTTGCCCCTCAATTTGACCTTGCTGCAGGGGGCACATCGCCATCTCCGACTCAGTGCTCGAAGGCCGGGGCGACCGCAAGGTTGCTCGGCGTGTACGTAGTTATCGGGGGTGGTCACTGCCCAGGGACCGTTCATAGTCGGCGAGAGTGTGTCCAAGAGCGGGATCCCCTCGCCAGGGCGCTCTGCCGCCTGGTGAGCGGGCTGCGAGGTTGTTCCGCAAGGTCAAGGTGTCCGGGTCGTCGGCACTGCAAACCCGTTCATAGCCTGTGAGGGTGAGTTCATGTGGCGGGGTCGCCTCGCCCAGGCGCCTGCCGTAGCGCTGTCCAGCGACATCAGCACAGCCACGTGCCAGCAGGCGTTGGCGGTGTGTTGCGCCGTCGGCGACGGTTGACGCAAGCCTTAGGATCGTGGAGACTTTGTTTAGGGTTGCGCAGTATTCCTAAACAAGGAGTTCCGGTGTCTCGGGTTATCCGCCGAGTCTGGGCTAGCAACCCGCTTGCCCAAACTCGTAGAGACCGCCTGCCGTGCGACTACGAAGCCTACGTCCCTGATCCCCTCATGGGCCGCCGGATCGTATTCGACGGAGACGTTGCGGCCGACGTCAGCGACGCTGAGACTGCGATAGCGCGCTACGACGTGAAGGCGGCCGCGCTCGTTGATACTGAAGCCCTCGCCCGCATCCTGCTCCGCGCGGAGTCGATCGCCTCATCTCGCATCGAGGGCCTGGAGGTCGGCCCCCGGCGCCTCCTCCGCGCCGAAGTTGCTCAGCAACTTGGGGAGCAGCCATCCGATGTCACTGCGAGTGAGATCCTGGCCAACATCGATGCAATGGCCACAGCAATCAGCGGCATCGTGCCCGGGGTTCCCATCACTCTCGATCATCTGCTCGCTTTCCACCGGAGACTGCTCAGCGGGACCCGGCTGGAGGAACATGCCGGGCGGATCCGCACAGTCCAGAACTGGATAGGAGGGAGCGATTACAGCCCTTGCTCTGCGGCTTTCGTTCCGCCGCCCCCAGAACTTGTCGCCGGCCTTCTCGACGATCTTTGCAGGTTCTGCAGCGATGACTCGCTGCCCGCCGTGGCGCAGGCCGCGCTCGCCCACGCCCAGTTCGAGACCATCCACCCCTTTGTCGATGGCAACGGCCGGACGGGCCGGGCACTCATCCACTTCGTCCTGCGCCGCCGCGGCCTGGCCCAGCGCATTCTGCCGCCAGTCTCGCTGGTCCTGGCCACTTGGGCCGGTGACTACGTCGGTGGGCTGACCGCCAGCCGTTACCAGGGAAGGGCCGACTCACGAGAGGCCCACCAGGGCATCAACCTGTGGATCGCAAGGTTTGCAGGTGCGTGCAGTCGCGCCGTGAGTGACGCCAGTTCGTTCGAACGCCGAGCCCAGGAAATCGAAACAGAGTGGCGCGAGCGCCTCGGCCGGATCCGTGCACAGTCTGCGACCGACCTCCTGCTGCGCTCCCTGATTGGCGCCCCTGTCATCACCGCAAAAAGTGCCGCGGAACTGATCGGCCGAAGTTTCCCGCAGGCCAACGAGGCCATCGAGCGGCTACTCAACGCAGAGATCCTGAGGCAAGTGAACGCCGGCAAGAGGAACCGCGCTTTCGAAGCCCCAGCGATCATCGATGCGTTCACAAGCCTGGAGCGTCAACTCGCAACCCCGAAAGGCGACACCAGGACCAGCAAACCTGTCCGCCCCGTCCCGCGCCGACTGTGAAGCCACCTCGGTGATGCGAAGCCTGGAAATTGGCTGACTCTGCTGGGTAACAGTATTGCGGGCCACGCAGGCTGTGCCCGGCGCCCAGGAAGTGAGTCTGCATGCCGCAGCGCGAAAAATCTCCCGGACCAGTGGTCATCCAGCCAATCAGGGACTGGGCGTGCGCCGGGTGCGGCCGGGCCGGCGATCTGCTGAGGATGGACGACGCAGGCCCGCTCGGCCTGCCCTGTGCCGACCTGGACCACCTGGTGTTCCTCTCGGCCGGTGACCCCGCTCTGACCCGCCGCGCCATGCGGACGAGCAGCCTGTCGGCGGTGGTTGTGCGCTGGAGCCGCAGCCGGAAGCGGTACGGGCGGCAAGGCGTCCTGGTGGAGGACCCGGCCCTCGCAGATGCCGGGCAGCAGCGCCTGTCCGACGAGGACGCCCGGATGCTGCGCCGCGAACGCGACCGGTGCGGCGCGCTAGCGCGGATGAGACCCGCGACGCCGCCCGCGACCAGGTACGGCCCGCCATAGACCGAATCCTCGCAGCCTGGCGTGAACCCAGCCGCACAACCTAGTGGACCGTCCCGGGTTCCTTGGAGGCCGTGACCTCTGGGAAGGTTGGGGCTCATGGTATCCGGGAAACCGCATCCCGCTGAGCTGCGGGAACGGGCAGTGAAAATTGTCATCGAGGTGCGGGCGGAGACAGACAACCCGCGTGGCTCGATCGCGCGGGTGGCCGAGCGGCTGGGTCTCAACAAGGGGACATTGCGCAACTGGGTTGCGCAGGCAGAAGTCGATGAGGGGCAGCGGCCCGGCACTGCCACTGCGGATAAGCAGCGGATCGCGGAGCTGGAACGGGAAAACCGCGAGCTGCGCCGGGCGAAGGTGAGATCCTGAAGGCGGCGGGTGTCTGGCCAGCCTTGGCGATGGCAGGGTAAGGCACCAGCAGCGGTGACCGACGTCCCGCAGGCGCCGGGCCGTAATGCCCTGTCACCGGCTCTGCGGCCCGCGTAACAGTAGGCCATGCTCAGGTACCGCGTTAGAGCGGGTGGCCGGGCCGGGGGGCGGATGGAGGCAGGCGGCACGGTGAGCAGGCCCATGCTCTCCTTTGGCCCCGGCGGGCGTGAAGGGCCTGCAGCCAGCCTGCCGCGCGGTGCGCACGTGCCCGGCGCGCATGGTCACCGCCGGTGGCGGCAGCACAAGGAGGCAGGCTCATGACGAATACCGAAGACGTGCAGCGCTACGCCGACACCATCCTGGCCATGATCAAGGAGGATCAAGATAGCGGGCAAGTTCCCCGCGACGTTTCTACGTGGGACGAGCTCGACGACAGTGTGGACACCGACGATTACTTCCGGCAGGCTCACCTGCCATCAGCCGGCGCCGGAGCGGCCGGCCTGCGCAACGCCGTTGCCGACGAAGTCAGCCGGCGCCTGACCGGATCACAAGGCGGCCCGTGGGGTGTTACCTGGACGCGTCCTGACGGGCGCGCTGTGGAGATCGGCCGGACGATGGGGTACGCCACACGAGCGGAAGCCGAAGCAGTCGGCCAGCGATACCTCACAGACCATGGCGGGGCCTATCACGTACACAGCGGCTGACACAGACCGGATTTGATACCACGAGGAATTCCAGCACGCTCTCATCAGCCGCGATGAGGGCCATCAAGATCGCTGAGCGTCCGGCAGTGCTGTCCGTCCGTGCGACGTTGCCGACCACACCACGGCGGTTGGAGCCTGCGGCGCCGGCATGCCGGCCCTGACGGACTCGATCATGACCGCGCAGCGTGACCGACTGCATCGGCCGCCAGTGCCAACCGGGTCCAGGCGCCCATGCCAGCACGGCGGCATCCACGCACGGCGCCGCCGCCTTCACCCAGACCGGCCTTGGCCTCCAAGGATCAGAGCCTCCGAGATCACCGGGGCGGTCCAAAGCCCCAATGGATTGTGGTGTGCCATTGTCCCTGTTTGAATGGGTGCCCGGTCAGAAAAGCACATCACCAGAGCTGGCCAGCTCAGGGCATGCCAGGTCAGCTGGATGGGCCAGAAATGAAGTTCATCAAGGCTTGGCGGCAGCTGAAGGCGGTAGGCCAGGCAGCCAACGAGGCAGCGGCGGTGGCCTCGGGCGGACCTTCCTACCCGTCGCAGGGATTCGCCGCGGGTTTGGTCAACGTGCTGGCTGACGCCCTGGCCCCACGAATCGCCGCGACGGCCGAACGGCGGGGTGGTCCGCTTCCCGGCAGCGACAGCGCCGTTGCGGATGGGTCGGCCTGGACGAAACCCCTTGCCGCCGGCATAGCTGAGATACAGGCCCGCGACCACGCATTCGATGTCACCTTGCTCACCTCCTTCGCGGGGCAGGTGTTCGCCGCCGTCGCGGCGGTCTGGGCGGGAGCGGACGCTGGGAACGTCCGGCCGGTCATGAGCGACGCTGTGTGGGAGCCGCTGGCCGCGGCCACCGGGGTGCGCGGGGGCTTGGGGATGTATGCGGCATTGGGCCAGCAGCAGGCCACAGCCCGGGTGACCGGGCTGCACGCCGGAACGTGGTATGACTCCGCCCAGGTGACCATGGATGTCCGCCTGGGCGGCCAGCCGCTGCCGCCCGATGTTCCCCCCGGAATGGCCGGGTGGGGCGAAGAGTGGCTGTTCCAGCGGTCAGTGCCACCCGGCGGTGACCCGATGATCCGGCCACCGGCATGCCCGTCGTGCGGCGCCCCAACCGAAATCGGCGATCATGGCCTGTGCCTGCACTGCCGTGCGCCGGTGCCATATCTGACAGCGGGCTGGCTCGTCACCGGGATCGTCTCCCGCAACCCGGTATACGCCATGGAGCACCAGGCACTGGCCGATCAGCTGCGCGCCAATCCCGGGATCCTCCAGCAGCTTCCGCCGGAGATGATCCGGCTGCTGCCGGAAGACCTGCGGGCGGAGGTCACCGGCATCCCACCCGGAGCCCTGCCATGAGGTGGCACCACGAGGTCTCCGTGGAGGACCTGGGCTCAGGTGAATGGTTCGTCGCCGGCTCCCCGGCCGCCGGCAGTTCAGCCAGCCTGACCGGCACGGGAGTGGGTTCCATCGATTCGATCCGCGCGATCGACCCCGCATTCAACGCCGACGCCTTCGCCGCCTGGGCGGGCAGCGTGTACCAGCGGGCAATCGCGGCGTGGCGGGACAAGAGCCCCGAGCTGCTCCGCCCGGTTATGGCCCAGGAGGTATGGGATCGCTACGCCCAGTATCTGCTGACTGCCAGCACCGTCGCTCTCGCCCGCAAGCTCATGTCCGCCGCGGAGGCGACCACCACCCTCGCCCGAGCCAGCGCAGATGCGCACAGCCAGAGCGTGACCGTCTTGTTCGCCGTCACCATCACCGCGGCGCAGGCCTCGCTTATCGACGAGCAGGCGCGCCACTGGCAAGAACGATGGCTGTTCCAGCGGCCCGCCGGGAGCCGCACCCATGTCTCCGGTTCGGTGGCGGTATGCCCGGTCTGCGGTGCCCCCGCCGACCCAGCCGAGTCGGGCCGCTGCCCTTACTGCCATTCCGACATCACCACTCGCACAGCCGGATGGCTCGTCACCCAGGTGGCAACCACCATGCATGGCGCATCCCGGTTCGGTGGCCGCCAAGACATGGCCGCTCCAGGCATCGCGACACCACTACAGCCACCACGCAGGGAGGAGCCATGAGCGAGCGGGTGAGTGGATAGCTGCCACAGCTGCTCCAGCCAGGCCAGCGCCCCGCGCCCGCGCCCTATCGCCGCCCGCCAGCTCGGCTCTTCTATCGGCACCGTGCTGCCCAACACTATCGCCGCCGCTAGCCACGTCGCCCGCCATACAGCTGCAGTCGTTCTGTCCGGGGTTCCGCAGCTGATGTAGCGCGATAGTCGGCGAATCTGGGGGCTGACGTGCGGAAACGCGCCCTTGCCTGGATCGGGGGCGTGCATCTAGGCGGTGGTGTCCGCGCTGGTCAGGGCGTTTCGGTGGTGAGCTGGAAGATCCTTGGCGGCGGGTCGATCTTGAGCTGGGCGAGGATGTCGCGCTGGGTCTTGAGCAGCCCGCTGCGCTGGTGGACGGTCCCGGCGGGTCCGGCGGAAGTGCCCAGCGCGACCCGGTCCAGCTCGCGGTGCAGCCCAGGCCAGGTGGCCTGGCAGGTCATCTCGGTGACCCGGACGCGATGCATCCGGACCGCTGTTCCCCAGGGTCTACCGCCGTCAGCCCACAGGCGGCTATCGCGATCTGCGGGCCGGTGCCGGAGGCGAGCCCGGGCCGGCCGCCGTGCGTGTCGGGCGTGTCCGCGGGCATCTTCGCTCCTGGCCAGCGATCAGCGGCAGCGTAGCGGCGAATACTGGGGAGGGGCGTCGATGGCAACGTTCGTGCTGGTCCATGGGGCGTGCCATGGTTCGTGCTGCTGGGAGGCCGTCGCGCCCCGGCTTCAGGCGCTGGGTCACGCGGTGGTGACACCAGACTTGCCGTGCGACGACCCGGCGGCGGGCCGCACTTGACCACCGTGTTCGCCGCGCTGGCGGTCAGCCGCTGGATCGAGCGCCAGACCGGCTGGTCGATCCGCAAATTCGTCAAGACCGCACGCCGCCATCGCACCATCGAGATCCAGGCCGGACCCCACGTCATCACCGCCGCCGACCGCTCCCCGCCGACCTCCGCCAGGCCCCTTCACCTCATACACCGACATCACGTGCCGCTGCGACGGGTACTGAGGGTGAACGACCGTGATCCGGCCACCGGTCGCGGCCCACTCCGCCCTCCCACAGGTTCACCCCTGCGACCTCGGCCGGCTGGCCCTCCACGCCGATACTGACGAACCGCCAGCCCCGATCCAGATCCACACGACCATCCTCCCAGGGAGCGCGACCGACGCTCATTGCCCCGGGCCCACCAGGCCATCGGCCGCACCCACGGGCGCACAGGCCGGGCGCACTAACGTGTCACAAGTCAGGTCAGACGACGCCGAGCAACTGGTCACGGCGGCCACGTACGACGCACTGGACGGAACGGCGAGTTACGGCCATGCGAGGCACCCGTGCCCAGCCACTTGCCGGTGGCTCCGCGAAAGCCCGGATGTGCCGAGTCACGTGCTCCCGGCAGCCATCTCACCGAAGTCGAGTTGCGCTGACTCAGCAAGAACCCTTGCGGCGGTCGGGTACGGCCGGAGCATCGCCGGCATCTGCGGGCGCTTCCCGCCCAGCAGTTCCCGGATCGTGATCATCTGGACTCGCGGGAAAGTCTCCTGGGTCACCGGCCATCTGTAATTACCGCTGTGGTTCACGGCATCAACCATGTCGGGCGTGGGGTCCTCCAAGGTGATGAGAACACCCATCTGCGCTTTCTGCGTCTCAATGGTGCCGAGGAGATCACGCACGAACTGCGGGCCGATATCCTTGCCACCCTTGACGGACACCAGCACCTTGCCAGTGGTCTTCTTGTCAAGGTAGAAGCGCGCTACCCCGTCTATCCCCTTGTCGCCGTGCTGCTTCTCGTTTGGCCGTGCGTTGATTCGCGTCACAGCCCAGCGCTCAAAATCGAAGGAGGAACGCCTGAGGAGTGCCCTCGCCCCCGCCATGTCACGCGGGATACCGAAGGTCTCATAGTTGTCAATCCCCGGGAACCTGTCATGGAGCCGCTTTTCAATAATGTCAACCGCGATGAAGGCAACGTCTATACCTACCCACCGGCGGCCGAGACGCTGCGCGGCATCGATAGCTGTGCCACAGCCGCAGAAGGCGTCCAGGACTAAATCCCCTGGGTTACTGCTCGCACTGATGATGCGCTCCAAAAGCTTGAGAGGCTTCTGCGTCGGGTAGCCAAGCCGTTCTTTGTCAGCCGAGGCCAGCCTTATGTCGATCCATACGTCCTGGAGAGGGACACCTGGCTGTTCATCCAGATAGCGCTTGTAAACGGGCATCCCGGTCTTGCGGAACTCGATCCGGCCCTCGGCGTACATCTGATCGAGTTTCTCCCTGGAGTAGGCCCAGTGGCGCCCGCGGTACGGCCGCACACCGTGCCATTCGAAATCGACATCACCACCAGGTTTTCCCGCCGTTAGATCTCCCCGCCGGTAACGTCGCCCTGTCCCGGGTTCGGTGTGTGTGTAGTTCTTGACAACCGACTTTTCCTCGAAGGGCAGATACTCGGCATTCCAGGTAAACGTCTTTCCCACTGTATAGAATAGGATGACATCATGGCACCGGCCATACCGGAGCGAATCGTTCTTCGCCCCAGCGCGCTGCCAGCTAATCTCGTTGCGGAAGCGCTCTGCACCGAAGACAGCATCGAGCAGCAGCTTCAAGTAGTGGCTCATCGTAGGGTCACAGTGCAGGTACAGCGATCCTGTGGCCTTGAGTACCCGGTGAAGCTCCACCAGTCGGGGTGCCATGTTTACCAGGTAAGCCATAGCGTCGTTCTCGCCAAGCAGCGTGCGGAACGCTATCAGCGCCTCTCCTACCTGGTCGGGCAATTCTCCGGCCAGGGCATAGCGCTGATACTGCTGATCAGTGACTGGCGTCCAGTGCCAGGTGTCGTCAAATGCCTGGATCTGCGCGGCGACGTCGCGGTCCCCCGGGTGCCTGCCGAAGATCACGTTGTAGTTGCGATTCGAGTTGAACGGCGGATCGAGATACACAAGATCCACCGACTCGTCCGCGATGTACTTGTGCAGGACTTCTAGGTTGTCGCCGTAGTAGAGCCGGTTGTTGCCTGTTTGATCCCCCACGACCAGAGCGTGCCAGATCATGGCGAAGGCGGAAACTGACCATTTGGTTACGATCAAGCAACCATTCCCCAGACACCGTAGCGAGCAAACCGGCCGGTCACCCACCAGAAAGTAAGGAGATCAGGTGCCCTGGAAGGAGGGGCTTCCGGCTCGCGGCCACCTGCCGGGGTAGCTGGTCTCGTAGGAGAAGGTGGCACCATCGCCGCGGTGGACCTGGTGCAGGACGAGGACCGGCTTGTGGTCAGCATCGTGTGCGGTGCGGGCGAGTTCCAGCACGACAGAGACTTGGGGCAGGCTGAGCAGGCGGCGCTCCTCGGCAGTGGCCAGCCGGGGCCGCAACTCGTCGTGATGGCCACGGAGTCTGTGGCCTAGCCCGGCAAGAATGGCCATGGGGCCGGCAGGGGCTGGTGAGGCCAGGGCCGTGTCGCGCACCAGCTCGTAGGGGTAGTACTCGTCAGCGAGGGAGTCGGCGTCGCTGGGCGCAGCCTCGTCCGGCTGGCCGGTGTATCGGACAGCGCGGCGGACCAGGACCCGCGAGCCCTCGGGCAGGCCAAGCCGCTCCCCGATGGGCGTTCCGAGGACGATGGCGGATGAGTCCTCGATCGCGACGCTGATCTTCTCCCGGTGCTGACGTCCTGCTGCCTCGATATCGGCGGCCCAGCCGTCTAGCATCTCCGGCTGGGCGCGACGGGCGCCGTGGCCTGGGTTCATGTGCCAGGTCATCACGTTGGGCCGACGCACGTAGAAGCCGCGTTTGCTGACCGGTTCGACCAGGCCTTCTTCGATCAGCACCCGGTAGGCGCCCCGCACGGTCAGGTTCGCCACTCCCGTCCGGGCCATCAAGTCCAGTGTGCTGGGCAGCCTGTCCCCCGGCTTGTACCGCCCAGATGTGATCGCCTGGCGGAGTTCGTCGGCGAGGCGCTCGTACACGTCGCGGCGTTCGGGGACACCGCCCGGCGCGGCTGCCCGCGACCTTGGTGACACGCCGTCTCCTTCACTGTCTTGACTACATCAGTTTGCCATACGCCTGGCCATCTGGCACTACTGCTCCGGTTTGACACTCCTGGACAATCTTATTTAAATATGCTCTACCAGAGTTGCCAGGCTGACCCCACGGCAAGGAGGCACGACGAGATGGCGGAGACAAGCAAGATCACCACCAGGCTGCGGCATGACGTGGACCGGCGGCTGCGCGCGGCCTGTGGCCTGGGTTCGAGGGCCAGTATCTCGCCGGAGAGTGTCCAGGTGTCTGCGGTGGCGGCCTCGCAGAGCACCTGGCCGGCCATGCACATGTGGTCGCCGGGCATCCACTGCACTCCGGTGCCACGGAGGTACAGCAGCCTGCGGGGAACTCCCAGTACTGCATTGCGGTCGTCGGCCAGCATCTGCGTGATGGCCTTAGGCTGCTCGCCAACGTTGGCTGCCACCCGCAGGGCGATCTCGGGTAGTCCTGCCCGGTCGCCGTGAGCATGGAACGCGGCAGTCGCACCGTCAATCAGTGCCTTGACCAGTTCGGGGTCAGCCGCCGCAGTCTTCGTGCCTGGGTATTGGAGGGTGAGGAATACCGCGAATGGCGCAGCGTCGGGGAGCCGTGGGCCGGGCGCCGTGGCGTCAGCGCGGTGGATGGCGAGCCACACCTGTTCCAGCCGTCGTGTGCTGGGAAACTGTCCCAGGTTGGCCCCTGTGAAGCTGGCCAGTGTCCGTGCCGGCCGCCAGTAGCTCAGATCGCTACCGGGGCTGATCAGCCGGTATAGGTAGGAGCAGGCGAGGTCAGCCCCCGACGGCGGGTCGCGGCGGGGGCCGGTCGCCATCTCGGACCGGACTCCATTCCGGACAGTTGGCTGGAAGCAGCCGCTCGCAGTTGCATCGATGTTGTACAAGAGCAAGTTCTCCACGTCAGCGTTAGCGGGCTTTGGGTCCGGCGTAGCTGGCGTGCAGGATCTCCCCGCTCCGGGCCGCCAGCGACCGTACTCGCCGCTTAAGTTCCTCCGGGGCACGCGAGGGTCAGAACTGAGCCGTTCGAATGGGATGTACTGCCCGGCCCACAGCCACACCTCCTGCCGCGGCCCGCTGCTCGGTCCCGCGATCTGCCACTGCCGGCTTCCTGGCGGCGGGTCAGCGGCATTGTGAGCCGTCAGCGGCGCGGTCGGCTTCCCCCCGCTTGGGGTCAGCGACCGTTAGCACACCCGAAGGTGGCTGGCGGCGCAACACCGGTACCTGCCGCTCAGGGATCCCATAGACAGTCATTCCGCAGACGCAGAACGGGAGCTGGCACGTGAGCCACGACCCGACGTTAGGAGCACCGGCGGGCGGCTGCGATCTGGCCGCTGTGATGGCGGCCTTCCCCGGGTACGAGATCTGGCGTGAGACGACCGGGGAAGGGTCCGCTACGTGGCCCGGGCTCTCCGCCTCGGCGCACACCCGTGCACGGTCGTTACCCCTAACCTCCGGGATTCAACGCAATGGCGGTGATCTGCGATTTTAGGCGAAGGAATGGCTCTGAGCTGCGGGTTTGCGCCCGGATGGGGTGGTGGTGGCTGCACCTGCTGGGTGCGGAGGCCGGAAGTGACG
>OFHK01000043.1_pt1 | contig 39192 bp, 34 predicted proteins | sample 1521951 | NCBI WGS metagenome assembly OFHK01 (sample SAMEA2468436, study PRJEB22500) | soil metagenome | biome: Glassland; feature: Farmland; material: Clay | place: Australia | collected 2013-01-31 | depth 0.55 m
GTGATAGCCTGCCGGTCAGCACGATTTGTAATTCTTTTGGAGGGCGATTCGAGATGGTCATCGCGACGATCAACCCTGCAACCGGGCAGACTCTGAAGACATTCGAGCCGCTCTCGGATTCCCAGATCGAAGAGCGAATCAAGCGTGCCGCGGAAATCTTTCCGAGATTCCGCAGGCTCACGTTCGCGGGGCGGGCGCGGCTGATGATGAAGCCTGCGGATATTCTGGAGCAGGAACGCGACGAGCTTGCACGGCTGATGACGACGGAAATGGGCAAAACCTTGCGGTCGGCGGTTGCAGAGGCGACGGAGTGGGCCTGGGCCCGCCGGCACGCCCTGGGGGACGGCCGGATGGCAGGGAAGTGGCCGTCTATCTCGGCCTCCGGAGAAGAGGTCCCCTGGCCCTTTTGTCCCGGGCCACTTCCTGGCGGTGCTCGATCTCCGCGGCGCCCGGCGCCAGCGCGGCCGTGCGCGAGGTCGGCCGGGCGCTGGCCGCTGGCCCGGGCGTGGCCTGGCTGGCCCGGGCATGGCCCGGCTGGCCCGGGCGTGGCCTGGCTGGCCCGGGCACGGTCTCCTGGCCGCCGCGGCCGTCCGCGAGCTCCCCCACGATCACCTGGCCACCGTGCACGATCGCCGGGCCCGCCGCGGCGCCGAGCACGGTCTCCGGTGCGGTCCCCGCCCGGCCAGGGCCGAGCTTGATCGCGTGGCCGAGCACGATCGCCCGCACGGTCCCCCCGGCCGGGCCCGCGCCGGACTCGGCCACCTGGCCGCCACCGTGCACGATCGCCGGGCCGACAGCGCCGGGCACGGTCTCCGGCATGGTCCCCGCCCGCACGGCCGCCGGCACGGTCTTCCGGCGTGGCCGTGCACGATCGCGTGGCCGTGCGCGGTCTCCGGTGCCGGTCCTCGCCCGCCCGGCCGACGGCAGTCCCCCGGCGCGCGGGCCGCGGCCCGGCGCAGGAACCGGAACATGAAGGCGCCCCGTCAGGCCCGAAGGCTGGCGGGGCGCCCGTGCGGAGTGTGCCCCCCGGGGCGGCTACGCGGGGACGCCGGCGGGGAGGGGCGCGGCGGTCTCCGCGGCGATTTCGGCGGCGATCCGCGCCACCCGGCGCCGTGACAGCCCGTAGCGGGTGGCTATGGCCCGCTGCGACAGGGGAGCGCCCGCAGCGAGCGAGGCCCGGTAGGCCGTCCTGGCGGCCTCGGTCACACGAGCCTGCGCCGCGTGCGCGCCGTCAGGCGCCGCAGTGCGCTCCCCGCGGATGATGACCATAAGGAGCTCGTAGGAGCCGACCAGCGCTAGCGCCGGCCAGGCCGCCACCGCGGCGCCGGCCGGCCCGTAGGCGGCGCCGGCGAGCACGTTGGCGGCCAGCGTGGCGCCGATGCCGGCCGCGAGCAGCCAGCGGGCCAGCCGCGGGGCGGGTACGCCGCGGCGGGCCGCGTCCAGGAGCGCCATCGAAGCGCAGAAGATCAGCCCGTCAATGGTGCCCGGGTACAGCCGCCCGGTCAGGCCAGTTTCCCCGTGGGCGCTAACCACGCTGTAGGCGTGCAGGTAGGACACCCATCCCGCGATCACTGCCACGCCGGCCACGGCCGCCACGGCGGACCAGCGGATGGCCCGGCCGGCGGTCATGACGCACCGCCGCGGCGGCCTGCGGCCCGGCGGGCCGCCGCGGACCAATGCACGCGGGAGGCGGCCCGGGCGCCGAGCCGCCGGGCCCACCCGGAGCGGATGACCGCGCGCACGGCGTCCTCAGCGGTCGCGTGCTCACTGACCCGGTCGCTGCTCCGGCCGCGGCCGTAGGCGGCGGTGTGCCAGTAGGCGGCCCAGGCGCCGGCGCGGTACTCGACCGCGCCGGCGTGCTGGCCGTCCACCAGGACGCGCAGCACGCCGGGCAGCTTCCGCTCGCCGGGCAGGTCGCCCCAGCACGTGACCGCGGCCAGCGCGCCGGCGCTGCGGGCGCTCATGACGCGTCCATGACGCGGTCGTAAGAGCGATGGGCGCCGACATTGGCCGCGGAGTGGCCGACCGTTGGCATCGACCAAGATCGCTGGCCGACCGTGTCGGGACAGTTCCCGCTTGTTCGGGCGGATTCTGTCTCATGCGAAAGAGCATTGACCTGCTGGTTTGAACGAACCGGGACTAGCTGATACGCCGGAGACGAACACTCGTAATGCGTAGGTCTGGGGTTCGATTCCCCAAGGCGGCTCCCTGTCTGACCTGCGGAAACGTGGACTTGATCGCTCATCGATGATGATCGAGGCGATCCACTGTGAGCGGAGCGGCACGGTCAGTTCCGGGGGCAGCGGGCTCCCCGCCGGGCACCCGCAGCGCTGGGGCGCCGCCACAGCCCGCGGCAATCAGCGCGGTCGCGACGGTGGTGACCAGGAGCGCTCTCATCGATCGATCCACCCTGGGGATGAAACGGCAATGTTAGCCCGTGCCCCGGCCGCGCGGCGGGCAGGTCGAACGCCTCAGCGACCGCGTTGCGGGCACTCGGCACATCCCGTGGCACTGTCCCACCCCTGGACGCAGGCCAGCCATGGCTCCAACCCGCCGCGCCAGCGTCCGGGGCCAGAGCCGTGGTCCCAGCACAGGTCATACTGATGGTTATCCGGCCGGGATTTTCCGTGAGATGCGGTGTCAAGGTCACCACCAGGGCCAGGCCCAAGCAAGGCCCGGAGGTAGCAGCTTTATGAGACGGGTAACCAGCGTGATCGCGGCAATTGCTGCGACCGGACTGGCGGGGTGCCATGCTGGCTCGGGCATGGCCACCCGGAGCCGGCCAGCAGCACCAGTGGGCATCTCGGTCGTACCGGCTCCACCGTCCGTGGCAGCATCGGGTTGCTCCACGTGGCAGACCCGGCCCGGCTCCGCGACTGCGCTTGTGCACGTCCGCACAACCCTGTACGTGCGGCACACGCGTGCCCCCCAAGCAGGCGCACCAGGGTTTGTGAGCATCAGCAGCATCGACGTCGTCTTCATGTCCGGCGGCATCCCGGTGGGGTGGGCGACCCAGGCCTCGCCGCAGGGCAATGCCGGGATGGTGATCAGGAACGGCAAGGCGGAACTGACCGCGACGGAGTACAGCATCTACTTGTCCGGCCGGTGGGCACCGGACTGCCGGGTGCTGCGGGTCTACTGGCTGCCCGGGAATCACCGCTGATCACGAGGATCACTGTGAGACGGGGCGGCAGCCCGCCACTGGAAGCCACGTCACCAACCTGCCCGGCGGGCTCTTGTGCAACGCCACCGAGCCTGGCAACGTTCCGCAGGGAGGCGGGGGCTGCTGTCCCGTCTCGCTGCCGTCTCCACCGGGGCACCACCTGTGAGACATGCTTTTGATTTGCCGCGAAAGAACTCCGGGCGGCACGTCAAGTTGCTGCTGCATTCAGCACAGTGGCGATTCTTCAGATAGCGCTAAGCCGGGACTAAATTTCCGCGAAGAATGCTTAGGGCCGTGGAGGCTGGGTATCCAGACCGGGCTATGTGATCGCCCACTGGTGCGCTGTGTGCCACGCCAGACCCCAGGGCGTGGCGGCAACGAGCAGGCGCACCCCGGAGGTTGTGCGCATGGAAGCGAGAATCACCCCCGCGCACGCCGAGCCCCGTGACTCAGAAGCCCGGCTCGCGCAGCTGCGCGATGATGGCTTCCCCGGGGCTGAAAGCCGTGCCCGTCCCCGGCACGAAGCCGCGCCCACCCATCCCTACCTGGGGTGGCCAAGAGCCTCGCCGCCGGCGCAATCGCACCACCATGGCCATCCGGGACCGGGATATGACGGCCCCCCCGAGCCTGCCCCCCGGCCTGCCGCGGCGTCAGGCTCCCCTGCTGGCTTCACCGTGCGCGCTGTCATCGGCGACCAGATCCGCAGGCCCATCCTCTGGTGCCAGATGGTTCCGTGCATCAGCTGGCATGCCAACCCCGCAGCGCTAGGCGAGGCCGACAACCGGGCGCGCGCGATCGCGGCCGGCTGGCGGGAAGACGCTCTCGGCCGAATCGCCTGCCCGGCGTGCCTGCAAAGCAGCCCGCAATTCCGGGCCACGCATCCAGTCGTGCCATGGAACAGGGAACGGGCCATCACCGTGGCCGCCCTCATGACCGCAGCCACCTATGATGACCGCAACACCGTGAGCGAGGCAGCAGCCGACACAGGCTGGATCCCGGTCATCCAGCCGACAGCCTCCGGTGGGGGGGCGACGAGGCATGCCAGAGACCGGGGTAAGCACCATTCGCCGGCCTCGCCTGGCCCGCGGGACAGGCACACGCCCCGGACGGGTGACAACCTGAGAGGGCCTGAGGTGACCCTCCCGGTCAATCACGTCTGGGATGGATTCACGACCGGCGCGAACAGCGGGGCATGACCGAGCATCGCTGCCAGCAGGTTTTCCGCGCCGGGCGCGTTGGCCAGGTCGACTCGGCGGGCATGGTCACGATGGTGGGCCGGCCTGACCAGCTAACGCCCGTTGATGTGCGGCCACGGTGGCCGGCCACGCCGATGAGCAGATCGGGGGCGGCGTCGGCCGGTGCGGCGGGCTGGCCCGGCCAGGCGATGATGGGCGGCGGGTGCCCGGCGGGGGAAATGCGCACCTGGTCCAGGGACGGGCTGAACATCGCGCACATCACGGTCGCCATCGCGTCGGGCTCGAAGTGCCGCATTTCCGGTCGAGCCGGTCCAGCACGTCGGCGGGGTCGGCTGTTTCCAGCGCGTATACCCGCAGCGCGCTGCGGATGCGGCCCAGATCACCGCTGCCTTGAAGCCGGCGCCGGCCACGTCGCCGATGACGGTGCACACCTCGCCCGAGGGGAGGATGAACACGTCGCACCAGTCGCCTCCCACATGCCCTTTGCCCGGAACGTAGCGGGCGGCCATCTCCAGCCCGCCGACCGCGGGCAGCGCCGAGGGGATCAGGCTGCGCTGCAGCGCCCTGGCAGCCGCGCGGTCCAGTCGGACGGTGGGGGACTGGGCCGCCAGGGCGGCGCGGTCGGCGGCGAGCTGGCGGAGTGCTGGGCTGGTTGCCCGGCGCCTGCTGTACTGCTCCGTGGCCTTACTGCCGTCCGTCGTGGTTTCCGGTCAGCTTCGGCGTGATACCGCAGGAGCCGGTGGCTGGGTGCATGGATAGGCGCCGTCGGCGCGGGCATCGCGTTCCTCGTGCTGATCGGCGCAGCACGATCGAAAGCCGCTGATCGCCCAGGACCGGGGAGCCTGCGCGGCTCCGCAGTGGCCTGGCCAAGCAGGAAGGGTAACTAGTCCGCGACCCCGCCAGTCAGCAGCTGGTGCAGCACGTGCTCCCGGCCTGGTTCGCATAGCGCAACTATGACGTCTCCGGCAACCAGCCGCCCAGCCCGTTCGGGGATCAGCACGTGGCCGTCGCGGACCACCGCGGTGAGGGCGGTTCCGCTCGGCAGCTCCAGTTCCCCTGCGGACAGGCCCGCGACCCCCGCACCGGGTGGGAGCGCCGTCTCGGTCACGGCCACGCCAGGGCCACGCAGCCGCAGCAGTGTGACGAGATCGCCGGCTGTCACCTCTTCCTGGACCAGCCGTGCGACGAGTGCGCCGGTGGAGACGGCGATGTCCACGCCGGCCTCCGGGGTGAACAGCCAATCGTGTTCGGGGTCGTTCATGCGCGCGACTACCCAGCGGATACCGAGTTGCTTGGCAAGCCTGGCGATGACCAGGTTCGTTTGATCGTGGCCGGTCGCGGCGATCAGCACGTCGGTGTCGGCCGCCTCCGCCCGGGCCAGCACGCCCGGGTCGGCAGCGTCGCCGAGCAGGACACTGAAAGCGTTATCCCCACTTGGGAGGCGCTCAGGAGCACCCTCGATCATGGTGACGTGGTGGACCTCGGACAGCACACGCGCCACGTGCATCCCGGTGGCGCCTGCCCCGCAGACCAGAATTCGCATCTAGGGCCTCACCATGTCCGCGACGTCGTCGCGCGAGCGGGCGAGGACATGCAGCACGTCCCCGTAGGCGACGGTGAGTCTGGGCGCCGCCATCAGCGTGTGCCCGGCGCGCTCCAGCGCCAGCGGTGCGAGCTCACCAGGCCGTTGCAGCTCGGCGAGCGTCCGGCCGACGAGGCGGGGTGGCACTTCGGTCCGGTAGACCGCCAGGTCGTCGCCGAGCACGAGCTCGGTTGCCACCCCCGAACGATCGAGCGCCAGCCGGACATCGCGGGCGGTGCGCGTGGTCGGGCAGATCACGTAGGCGCCGTGGCCGCTCAGCGCCTCGGCCCGGCGGGGGTTCCCGATCACGGCAATGGCGGACGGAACGTGGAACTCGTGGCGTGCCGCCAGCGCGACGACTGCGTTCAGGCAGTCGTCGGGGGAAACGGCAGCTATCCCGTCGCATCCGGCTACCGCGTCTGCCAGCGTCGCGCGGTCCAACGGCGAGCCATGGATCACTCGTCCCTCAAATCCGGGGGGAAGCGCCGCCAGCAGCTCGCGTCGCTGCTCAAGCAGGCGCACTTCGTGGCCCGCCTGCAGCAGGCCGAGCGCGAGCACGCGGCCAAGCCGCCCCGCGCCGAGGATCACGACACGCATCCGATCACCCCCGTAGCCGCCGGAAGACAGCCTTGCGCGCTTCTTCTGCGCCGAACACGAACACTGGCCAGACGATTAGCAGCAGCCAGGCTCTCGGATCGTACGCTCGCATGTGGAAAATGCCTTGGAAGGCCGGAACGTAGACGAGCGCTATCAGCAAGGCGAGCTCAAACGCTATGCCGACGAGCAGGAAGCGGTTGGACAGCAGGCCGATGCGGAAAACCGAGTCCCGGTTGGTGCGGAAGGCCAGGCCGGCACCTACCTGGCCCATGACGATCCCCCCGTACGTCATCGCCGTCGCCTGCACATAGCTGGCCCCGGCGGCTGGCAGCGCCATTCCCGGCTGCCAGCCCGCGAGCAGGTAGCTGGCGAAGAAGCTCGCCAGCCCGGCCACGCCCACCAGCAGGCCGACGAACCCGAAGACGCGCCCGAGCACGCGCCGGTTAAGCAGCCGTTCCTGCCGCGGCCGCGGCGGCCGTGACATCACCCCTGGCTCGGGACGTTCGGCGCCAAGCGCGATGGCGGGCAGCAGGTCAGTGCCCAGGTCGATTGCCAGCACCTGCATGACGACGAGCGGGAGCGGAACAACTCCGCCGCTGAGGCCCCAGACAAGGAAGGCGAGGAGTTCGGCGACATTCGAGGAGAAGTGATACTGGGCGAAGCGCCGGATGTTGTCGTAGACCGTGCGGCCTTCCTCGACGGCGGCGGCGATCGAGGCGAAGTTGTCGTCCAGCAGGATGATGTCCGATGCCTCGCGCGCCACGTCGGTGCCGGTGCGCCCCATCGCCACGCCGATGTCCGCCGCCCGCAAGGCTGGGGCGTCGTTCACGCCGTCGCCGGTCATCGCAACCACCTGCCGGCTGGCATGCAGCGCCTCCGCGATCCGGAGCTTCTGCTCCGGCGTCACCCGCGCGACTAGCACGTCGGGGCGCAGCAACGCAGTGACGAGCCCAGCATTGTCGAGGTCATCGATCGCGGCGCCTTCGAGGATCCGCGCGGACCCCTCGATCAGCCCGATGCGCCGCGCGATGGCCTCCGCGGTGATCCCGTGATCCCCCGTAACCATGATCACCTTGATTCCCGCCTTCCGGCAGCTGCGCACGGCATCGGCGACCTCGGGGCGCGGCGGATCGTGCATGCCGACTAGCCCGAGCAGCTCAAGCCGCTGCTCCACCTCACCGGTGGACAGGTCATTCGCCGCGCAGCCGGTCCGGCGGGCGATCGCGAGCACTCTCAGCGAGTCCCTCGCGAGGGCCTCGGCCGCGGCGAGCGCCTCCGCGCGACTCCGCTCGTCCAGTGTCGACCGGGAGACCAGCAATCCGGGCGCCCCCTTGACGTAGGCGGTCAGCCCCCCGGGAGTGTCATGGAATGTGGTCATGCACTTCCTGGCCGAGTCGAAGGGAATCTCCGCACGGCGCGGGAGCCGGTGTGCCTCCCGGGCGGGGTCAAGCCCGACCTTGTAGGCAAGGGTCAGCAGCGCTCCCTCGGTGGGATCGCCGATCACGTGCCAGCCGTCCTCGCGCTCCTCGAGGCTGGCGTCGTTGCAGAGTGCCCCGGCGCGGGCGATTTCCTCGACAGCGGACTGGTCCAGGGTCCCGCGACGGATCCGCGCGGCGCCAGCCGGGGCGTAGCCCACCCCGTCCACTTCCAGCTCCAGACCCTGCGTCCAGATCCGCCTGACCGTCATCTGGTTGGCGGTCAGCGTGCCTGTCTTGTCGGTACAGATCACGTTCGTCGCACCCAGGGTCTCCACCGAGGAAAGCCGCCGCACGATCGCGTTGCGGCGCGCCATGCGCTGGGTGGCAAGCGCGAGGGACAAGGTGACCGTCGGAAGTAGCCCTTCGGGCACCAGCGCCACGATCACACCGATCGCGAACACGAACCGGCTGTTGATGCTCATCCCGAGCAGCCCTGCCACAAGGAAAAAGGCAGCACCGATGGACACTGAGAGAATCGCCACAAGGCGTGTCACCCGGCCCATCTCCAGCTCCAGCGGACTCGGCCGCCGTTCTGCCCGTTGCGTGAGCTCGGCGATGCGCCCCAGCTCTGTACGCATCCCGGTGGCCGTCACGCGAGCCTCCCCGGTGCCGGCCACCACGTAGGTGCCGCCGAACACGAGGTTGGGCGCATCGACCCCCTGGTCAGCTTCCGCCACCCTGGTCCGGTGGCGACGGACGGGGCGTGACTCTCCGGTCAGCGTGGACATGTCGATCTTGAGCTCAACGTCAGCGACCAGCTTCCCGTCAGCGCAGATGCGGTCGCCCGCCGCTAGCAGGAGGATGTCGCCAGGCACCACGTCTTGCGCGCCGACCTCGCGTGGGCGTCCGTCTCTGCGAACGGACGCGCGCTGGGGCAGGATGCGCCGCAGCGCTTCGATGGCACGCTCGGCCCGATATTCCTGGACAAAGCTGAACACGGCGTTTATCACGATCACTGCCACGATCGCGACGGAGAGCTGAGGCAGCTTGCCCAGCCACGCAAGTCCCGCGCCCGCCCAGAGCAGGAGCGCGAAGAAGTAGGTGAAGTTGCGTGCGAAGCGCGCCAGCCAGTGCGGGCGCGCTGCCTCGGCCAGGAGATTGGGGCCGAACTGGCCCAGCCTCGCCTGCGCCTCCGCGCTGCTCAGGCCCTGCGCTGGCGGACGCCTCGGTGCCCGCGGCGCGGTCAGGGAGAGAGGCAACACGGACGTCACCAGGTGGCCTCCTCCCGGTCCGCCGCAGGTGCCCTGTCCCCAGCCACCGTCTGACTTTCCGACAGAACGAGCACGGGACACCGGCACGCGCGGATCCAGCGTCCACCTTGGCGGCGCCCGAACCCGGGCAGGCGGAACCGCCCATAAATGCTCACGATCACGAGGTCAAGGATCTTCCTGGAGTCGGCAGTGACCGCGCGCACCGGCGCGGCGGCCTGGAGGGTGGCACCGCCGAGCAACGGTGCGAGGACTTCCTGGATGTCACCTCCCGGGAGCACCCCTGCGCTGGCATAGACCCGGACCACCCCACCTTCGGCGAGCGCGATCGCGGCGGCAGTGTGGATGGCTGCGCGGGACGGCGGCGTTCCGTCAAAGATGACGCCGACTGTCTGGAACCGGTGGTGGTGGCCGCGGTAGCCGGAAGGCGCGATCGCCACGGAGCAGACACCGCGGCGCAGCATCCCGTCGGCCGTGCTGCCGCGCAACAGCCGGCCCCGCAGCGCCCGGCGGGCCGAGCCCACCACCACCAGATCGGCATGGGTAGCCGCTGCCAGGCTGGAAAGGCCCTCAGCCGGGGACACCCCGGGCACTGCCGTGGACTCGGCTCTGCCGCTCCGCACGGCCATGCATCCCCGCCTGGCCACGCCCGCAGCGAGATCGCCGCTGGCGAGGTGCCCGCCGAGCGGTTGGTACTCGTAGACGCAGCCCACAACCAGGCGGTCCCCTGCGGCGTCCAGGACACCCCGCGCCAGCGCGAGCGCGTCTTCTGAACTAGCGGAACCCTCGTACCCGGCAACGATCGTCCAGCGCAGATCGTGCCGCCCGCGTGTCATGTAGACCTCCCTTCCCGCTAGCGTGGCAACTCGCCGGCCGCCAGGACAGGGCGGAACGTCCCCAGCCGGCCAGGCACAAGCGCCTTCTCCCAGCGCACATCCGACGCAGCGAGGACCGCGGAGGCGGCGGGAGGACTGGTACCAGCCGCTGATGACGCCTGGCGGGACGGCCCGGGGTCCGGGGGGCGGCGGGATCGGCGTCCTCGGTGCCGCCTGATGAGCCGGCGGATTCGCCTGGTGGGCCATGCGATAAGCCAGTCCGGGGATGTGCCGAACAGGTAGAGTTCCGCCGGGACTGACGAAGATCCCATCGAGGCGGATGGCCCGGGCAAAGGCAGGCTGGTGAAGAAACTCATCGCAGCGGTGGTGGCCGCTGGCGGCATCACGCTGGGGCTGGTTCCTGCCGCGGCACAGGCCACGGCGTCCACCTATCAGTGCTTCCAGGTGTCCGCGCCGTACCAGTCATACCCGACCCCGGGTGGCTGCCAGTCAGGGTATGTCCAGGTGACCCTGCCGGCAGACACGGCTCAGGTGCTCACCGTGACGAACCAGAAGCAGACCAGAAACTACGCTGTCTTCAACGCCTTCAGCCTGGCTGGCGGCACCTGGACTCACACCTGGGGCCGCTGGACCGCCCGCATAGGCCAGAGAGGCTTCGCTAATCCCGGGCAGAAGATCGAGGGTGACGCCCTCACTCCCCAGGGCGGCTATCGCTTCCAGTTCATGTTCGGGGTGAAGGCCAACCCGGGGGTTCATTTCCGGTGGCGGCACGCTTACCGCTACGACTACTGGGACGATGACCCGGCCAGTCCGAGGTACAACCTCTGGACCGACGCCAGGCATCACAACGCGGGCGCCAATCCCGAGCCGATGCACAACGTCCCCGTCTACAACTATGCGGCGGTGATCGCCTACAACCTGGCCCGCACCCCGGGCGCAGGATCGGCGATCTTCTTGCACGTAGGTGATGGCCACGCCACGGCAGGATGTGTCTCACTCCCTCAGGCAGAGCTCCTCACGATCATCCGCTGGCTCAGCCCGGCCAGCGATCCCGTGATCACCATGGGCGTCGTGCAGTAGGCAACCGTAACCCCAGCACCCATAGACATCTGAGCCTGGAACCTTGACTGCGGGTTTCCAGCCGCAGAACCAGGGTAGCCAGGAGCGGCGCAAAGCGGCATAACGCTGGCGGCCGGCCTGTTCACGCGGGCCTGCCATCGGACTGGATATCTGGAGCTTCGCATGTTTGCTACTGAGCCGGCATGGCCCCCAGAAGCGGAAGACGCAGCGCTCAGATCGCTTCCCGCGGCCGGCGGAGAGCCAGACTCACCGCAGGCCCCGCCGTGGGAGGAACCGGCCGGGCACGAGCAAGATCCGCTCCTGGCCTGGGGGGAACCGCAGGCCCCGCCGTGGGAGGAACCGCCGGTCCCGCTGTGGGATGAACCAGACCAGCTCTGGGCGGAACCCTACGGGGCCTTCCGGCCGGCCCGGCGTCGCCGCAGCGGACGGTATCGCCGGGCTTCCTGACGATCGCGCCGTGGCGGGCGCCGGGGTGTTGGAGGCGGCGCCTGACGCAGCCGCGGCAGCCGCCAACGGCGACGTGGACGCGATAGTAGACATCATGGAATTGAGTCCGTTCCGGATCGAGCGCTTCTACGCGCAGTACGAGCACACCACGCTTCATGCTCGGGCTCGGTCCACGACGAGCCGGACCGTGCCCGCACCGGCCAGCTGCGGGTTGCCTGGTGCCGGTTGACGATCCCGGCACCACCCACGCCGTACACCCGGCGGATGATCAGCTCCGCTTGCGGGACGCGCGCCTGGTACACCGCCGTTATGGCGCGGGCAGCGTGCCGGATCGTGCCGCGTTCCTCAGCGACCTTTCCCACCGCCGCGCCGCCTTGATCGGTGAGGCTGACGACCGGCAGGTGGAAGGTCTCGCAGAGGTTCACCAGGCGGGTGATCGCCTGGGCCCCCCGGCCGACATGGTGACACCCTTGTACGGGTCGGTGGCCAGGACCCCGACCGGGTGACCAGCCAGCCGGGCGAGTGCGGTCACCGTGCAGCCGCCGTACTCCGCGTAGGCGAACACCGAACCGCGGTCGAAGATCGCCTCCAGGACCGGCCCGACCCGGTAGGGCGTGCGGGGGGGGGCGGGGAACCGCCCCCGGCAGGGTTTCCCCCGGCCGGCTGCCCGGGTCGTCGCAGCCGCCGGCCGGTGGGAACTCGTGCACGCTTCCCGGCAGGTAGGACAGGAAGCTGCGGATCATCGCGAAGGCGGCGTCTTCGGACGCGGCGAAACGCTCGATCGTGCAGTTGCGGCGGTGCACGGCAGCGCCGCCGAGTTCCTCCTTGGTGAGATCTTCGCCGGTGCTGCCGCGTCGCCTGGTCGCCCACCAGGAGCGGGGCCAGTCGGACAAGCTCGGCGTGGCGCCCCATGAACAGAACTGACAGGTCGGCCGGACCTGTCATCTCCACGTGGTCGGCCTGCGGCGGCGCGCCGTCGTCGAGACCCGGATACCGGCTCATCACATCTGTTGTACGCGCCACCGGGCGTTTGGTTGCCTGCCCGGCGGAAATACCTTTGCGGCCCGTTTTGTTGCCAGCTACAGTGGTGACATGCCCGAAGGAAAGGGAAACCCGGTGGAACTCTGGGCAGTCAGCAAGCGGGACGAACGGCTTATGTCGGCGTGCCCGCCGATGATGGCTGCCCTGAACTGCGGGCAGACCCCGCAGGGGGCTTCTGGATAGCACCACCGCCGAAAGTCCAGGAGCCGCCCGCAGGGAAACCTCCCAGCGGGCGGTTTTCATGTACAGCGGTTCTTATGGCCGAAGGGATGACCCAGCGGATAGGGGGCCGGTCTCCAAAACCGGCGGAATGCGCGTTCGACCCGCGCCGTCCCTGCCAGCACCACCTACGGGTGAACGTGCTTGCTCTATGAAAACTCAACAGCGTGAACACCAAAGTACATAGCAGGCTTATGCACGGGACGGATCGATGTGCGCCCGCGAAGGCCTGCCAGTCGGGGCACCCCTTCCTCAAGGGGTGCCCACCTGGGCTGCTAGCTCATCCGGTAGAGCGCCGGTCCTGCAAACCGGAGGTGCGGAGTTCAAGTCTCCGGCGGTCCACTGGCCCGTAAAGGGCAACTGACGGGATGTCGCGTAAGGGTTAGCGCACCTGGTCTGGGGCCAGGTGGACGGGGTTCGAGTCCCTGCTTCCCGACCCCGGTTCTCTAGCTCAGCGGGCAGAGCAGCGGTGTGAAGAACCGCAGGTGCGAGGTTCGAGTCCTCGGGGAACCGCGCATGCCTCACAAGCATTGTGGTGATGCGCCAGCCTTCCAAGCTGGTGAGCGGGGTTCAATTCCCCGGTGGGGCTCGTATGCGCCGCAAGCATGACTGGTGATGCACCGGACTCTTACTCCGGGGAACAAGGTTCGAGGCCTTGGCGGCGCACCAGGCGGAAGTGGCGTAACGGTAGCCGCGGCAGGCTCAAACCCTGCTGGGCCGCAAGGCCCGTGCGCGTTCGACTCGCGCCTTCCGCACGCGATGGGGAATGGTGTAATCAGGCAACACATCTGACTCTGGATCAGAAGATTCCAAGTTCGAGTCTTGGTTCCCCAGCCGGGCCGCCGCCACGGCTGCGGCCCGCCCTCATACGGCGGGTGGTCCGGGTCGGCGCCGGGTGGCGGCTCCAGGTGCTCGTACTCCAATGTGGCAGAGAGGCCGGCCCGAGATGCCGGATGTTGTGGGTTCAAGTCCCTCCGAGCACACGCAGTCCGTGCCGTCGCACACGGCTGTGACCGCGCCCTTGTAAAGCGCGAGACCCGGGTCGGCACCGGGGGACGGCTCTTGTCCATGCCCCCGTAGCTCAGTGGCGGAGCACCTCCATGGCAGGGAGGGGTCACGCGGTCCGATTCTGGTCGGGGGCTCCAGGTGGAGGTAGCTCAGCTGGCAGAGCGCCGCCCCGCCAAGGCGGAGGTCGCGGGGTCATAGCCCGTCATCCACTCCACGCCGCTCTAGCCCAACTGGCAGAGGCGCTGCGCCCAGAGCGCAGAGGTTCCGGGTCCGAATCCCGGGGGCGGCACGAGGGAGGGCGAACCGGGCAGGCGTGCCGGGCTCCGTTGCTAGCGGATGCGCGCCGCGAGGCGTGATCTTCGAGTAGTCCGCCCTCCGCGCAGGGAAGGTTGACCGAGGGGCAAGGTGCCCGGTTGGAAACCGGAGGCCGGGACGGGAGTCCTGCACACGTTCGATCCGTGTACCTTCCGCGCGAGGAGGATGAAGCCGTCAGGGCACGGCCGCCGGTCCGAAACCGGATGAGCGGGCAACCGCGGGGATTCGAGTTCTCCGTCCTCCGCCACTACCTTCCGCTTGCGGGCAACGACTCAGCTGGTGACGAGGCCGCTCTGATAAGGCGGTAGCGGCATGGTCCGATTCCATGGTTGCCCACCGGCCCCAGGTCAGCGAGTGACCGCCCGGGGCTCCCGCCGGGATAGCTCAGCTGGCAGAGCGCCTGATTCATGCTCAGGAGGTCGGGGGGTCGGGACCCTCTCTCGGTACTCACAGGCCGGTAGCTCAGCGGTGAGAGCGGCGAGCTTATACCTCGTGAATCAGTCGCGGGTTCAATCCCCGCCCGGCCTACCCGAAGGAGGCAGGCATGCACACCAAACAGGCCGTCAGGATACGCATCACCTGACGGGCCGTTAGTTCAATGGGAGAATCGCCGGCTTTTACCCGGGCAGATCAGGGTTCGAGTCCCTGGCGGCCCACGATAGAGAGCGCCATCAGCTCAGCGATGAGAGAGCCTCTGTAGCTTAACCGGACAGAGCGCACGCCTTCTAAGCGTGGATGTGCGAGTTCGACTCTCGCCAGAGGCACCCAGCTGCAGGCCCCGTTAGGTTAACGGCAGACCTCCGGGTTCTCAGCCCGAGAGCGGGGGTTCAACTCCCCCACGGGGTACCACGCCGCTGTCACCCTGATGGCATGGGTAGCCGGTCCTTCAAATCGGCCTTCGCGGGTTCAATTCCCGCCAGCGGTACCGCGGGGGATTCGCAATATCATTCCGGTGTAGCTTAAGCAGGCAGAGCCGCCGACTGTTAATCGGCATGGTACTGGTTCGAGGCCAGTCACCGGAGCTTCGAGGCCAGTCACCGGAGCGTATTTCCTGGGGTCGTAACTCAGTTGGTCAGAGTGCCAGCCCGTCAAGCTGGAAGTCGCGGGTTCAAATCCCGCCGGTCCCGCCGAGATGCCGTTTCACCCGGTGTGCAATGCCAACCCACCAGGGCGGTCGGCATCTCTTACGCCCGCATAGCTCAGTGGGAGAGCGCTACCTCGACACGGTAGAGGCCGAGGCTCGTTTCCTCGTGCGGGTACCAGGCTCCAGGCTCCTCTGGTGAAACGGAGATCATGACGGACTACGAATCCGTCGTTGGAGGTTCGAGTCCTCCGGGGAGCGCGTTCGGTTAGCTCAGCTGGAAGAGCGCTGCGCCCACACCGCAGAGGACGGCGGTTCGAGCCCGTCACCGAGCACTGGTGCCTTGACCCAAGTGGCTGAGGGACTCGGCTGTGACCCGAGGATTTGCGGGTTCGAATCCCGCAAGGCACCCGCGCGTCGGTGGCAGAGCGGACGAATGCGCCTGACTGTAGATCAGGAGCCCTCAGGGGCCACGGTGGTTCGAATCCATCCCGGCGCACCAAGCTCCCATGGTCCAGCGGATAGGACGCCACCCTCTGGTGTGCCGGGAAACGCGTCACTCCCGCGCCCATGTTTCTGATCCCGATCAGCGTGGTAACCGGATTATGCGTGATCGTCCTGGATACTACAGTTAAGTATGCGGCATTTGCCGTGTGAGTCCTCGTGGCCTAGAGGATGGGCACCAGCCTCCGGAGCTGGACGGACGCAGGTTCGAATCCTGCCGAGGACGCTGTGCCGAGGACGCTGAAAATGGTTGCCTCCAAGATGGAGCATGAGGTCACACCCGAAGGCGGAGCCGCAGGTTCGAGTCCTGCTGGGAGCACGCACGCATGACGCACGTCTCGCTGGTGGTGGGGGGCGGTCTGCAAAACCGTCGGTAGATGGGTTCGAATCCCATGTGCGTCTCGATCAGCCTGCGGCGCAGCGGGAGAGGCGGCTGTCTGGCAAACAGCAGGGCGCGGGTTCGAGTCCCGCCAGGCTGGCCAGGTGTTCACGCTGTTGAACCCCGCCGGCCTGCAATGCCGTACATCCAGCACGTCCCGGCCCCCGGAGGGACGGACTCGCCTGTGAGCGAGGAGCGGGAGTCTCTAGTCATCACCGGGATACACCGGGTGCCGTCGTAGGAGGCCCGGCTGGTGACGGGGGCGTGGCCGCCCGCCAGTTCGACGCCGCCCTGATGTCGGCCGGTTTCAAGTGCTCAGGTGACCTGCTGGCGCACCTGTCCGGTCTGGACGCGGGCGCGGTGATCGACGTCGCTGTGCGCGTGCTCTGCACGGTCCGCCAGGTCGGGGTCGTTCACGTGCGCACAACGTGGCTCGCAGGCTTGGGCCGGCCCACCTGATATCGCCGTGCGCCGAAGTGCCAGGGCGCTAGATATTCCGATACCCAGGAGAGCCATGGGAGCGAAAGTGAGGCCGATGAGGAAGGTAGAGAGTGCCGCGCTGGTAACAGCGAGGCCAAAGGCGGGCCACATCGCCGGCGACCGGTCGGTCACGAGGATGACCGGGACCACCGCTCCGCCCATCAGGAGCATGTCGTAGGGCTGGTGGTAGATTGCCAGCAGCGTGAAGGCAATCACCAGGGACAGCACGGGCGGATAGTCGATCCGGCGCAGGTGCGACGGCAGTCGCGCCAGGAATGTGAGCACCAGTGCCGCCAGCGCAAGGCCGGCGCCCACCTTGACATCCAGGCCTGCCACACCGAGTCTGCGCACTAGCGCACCCAGATCGATCTGGTTGCTCAGGCGCGCAAGATGGGCACTGGCCCCGGTCACGTATGAGTTCACGAAGGTGCTTGCCCCTGTGTTAGCGATCGCCAGGCCTACCGGTGGCAGGGAGCAGATGAGGACCAGCACGGTGCCACGCCATACCACTCGCCAGTTACCCAGCACGAGGAGGGTCAGAGCGAGTGGCAGGCCGGTCTGAAGGGTGGTTGCTGCCAGCATGAAGCCGAGACCAGCCAGCCAGGGCTGCCGGGCTCGCACCACAATGACCAAGCCCAGCAGAATGAACCCGGTGGGCTGCCCGAGGAGCAACGTCATCGGGCCCCCTCCGGCACAGATGGCGAATCCGCCACAGCACGCGGAGAGAAAAACGGCCCACGGATCCCTTGGCTGGGTGAGCACGAAGACCGCTGCCCAGATGGCGAGAATACTCATGGACGCGAAGGCGAATAGCGCGGCGGGCAGGGGAAGCGCCGCGAATGGTGCCTGCCACAGCAGCGAGCCGGGGACATGCTGACTCACCGGCCAGGCGTGCCCCATCCTTGGAATGATGGCGTGCGTGGGCCCATAGATGTTAGCTCCAGAAAGGAGGCCACGCACCGCTCGCCACGTGTTGTTGGCGAAGTCCCATCCAGTCCGGATGCGTGCTGGGTGGCCGAAAGTCGTGACCTCAAGGTAAATCGCCCAGCTAGTCGCTATGGCGGCTATGGCACCGGACCCACACCACAGGAGCAGCCGACGGGTCTGGCTGTTCATGTGCCGACCGGAACCCGGAACTCTAGCCCGTCGCGATCATTCTGCCGCACGGGTGCCCGCTCCGGCGACGCAGTAAGACAACACTCATTCCGCCGACCGCACCGGCCGGGCTTGGCATACGTGGGTTGGACCTGAGCTTGGCACGGTGGATCCGGTGGGCGGGCCCGGCTGACGGGACTTCGTCCTCATAGCGGATAAGGCCGTAACGAATGGCGGTCATCAGCGCCTGAGCCCGGTTTGCCGCACCGAGCTTCTCGTACAATCGCGCGACGTACGTCTTGGCGGTGGACTTGCTGATGAACATGGCCGTCGCGATCGCTGGGATGGACATGCCATCGCGCAGCAGGCGCAGGACAGCCATCTCCCGCGGGCTTAGGGCGATCTGCTCCTGCACTGTGCGCCGCCGGGCGAGAGCCACCGCGAGCCCGGAGGCGGTGAAAGACAAGGCGGCGACCGCCGCATGCCGGATGGCAACTAGCACTTCCTCCACGGGTGCGGTCTTGGCGACGAAGGCTGATGCGCCGGTTTCCAGCGCGCGGAAGAGTACGTCGTCCTCACCGTGCGAGGTCAGTATGACAATGCCGAGGTTGGCGTAGCAGTCCCGGAACTCCCGGGCCAGCTGGAGCCCGTTGCCGTCAGGCAACGTCACGTCCACGGTGACGACATCTGGCAGCACCGTTCCGATCACAAGAGACGCGTCAGTGGCCGAGGTGCACTCAGCCACGATCTCGATATCGGAATGCTGTGCGATCAGCTCCTTCAGGCCGTAGCGAGTCAGCGTGTGACCGTCAACAATGGCAAGGCGGATAGGCATAGCGGACCCCCCACTAATAAGCTTCCTGGCACGTTTGACTCGTTCGCCTCAGCGCCTGACTGACGCAGGGTGGATGCCAGGGAAAGATGAGACCCAGGAACACGTTTCCTCCCAGTCCGGGCACCGGATCAAGGCAACCCGGCACGGTAGGCCTGAGACGCTGGGTCCCGGGGGCGCCTAGACCGTAATGCGCCGGGCGCTTCCCACTGCTGGCGTACCACAGAGTCGACTCCTGCCTGACCTGCACAGTTGACCGATTCTTGGCGATCGTTACCGATTTGTGATCTCTGGCGTGCCCAGCTTTACAACTTGGATGATCTTGATGCGGTGCTCTGCTTGCCTTACCGGCGCACGAACAGGATCGCGGCCGCGCCCGACGCTCTTACCTGCCAGGCCGGGTCGCGGTGGAGCTGGCTGGCCAGGCCGGACGTCGGGGGGACCAGCACGCAACCGGCGCCCGTCAGCTCGCTGACCGGGTTTCCCCGGCCCTGCAGCGCTCGCACATCCGCTAGCACCCGCTGACGCCCGTACAGGTCGAAGCGGGAGTCCAGCGAAACCGGGGCATCGGGCCGCTGGAGGATCACGAAGCCGCCGAGCAGGTCGGAAGTGAAGACCTTGCACCTGGGGGGGATGTCCTTGACGATCGGGACCGGGTAGATGGCGGGATCGGGCCGGCCGATGTGAGTCAGGCTCAGGGCGGCCAGGGCCGCGAATGCCGCCATGCCCGCGCTTCCGCACCGGCGGAACATGACCCGGCGGCTGCGTGCGTAGCGCAGCACCGCCGGGTGTGACGTGCGGGACAGCGCACCGGCGATGATTGGCAATCCCAGCAAGACGAGGAAGGGCAGGAACCTGATCACCACAACGGACCCGGCGGCCGGCACCCCCAGCGCGCCTGTGAGCACGGCGTCGCCACGCCGTGCTGCCAGCACCAGGGCCGTCAATCCCGTGATGAACATCGACAGCTGCATGGGACTGGCCGGATCGAAGGCCCGCCACTCGACGATGAGACCGCTGGCGGCACTTTGCACCTGCCCCGCCTGTGCGAGCACGCCGAGCCCATACGGGTTGAGCAGCGAGCCTGCCAGCGCGGCAGCGCCTGCCGCCACACACCACCAGCCGTTGCCGCGGCTGGCCCGCCTGGCAAGGAGCAGTACCGCACAGGCACCCGCGATCACCACTCCCAGCAGGGAGGCGGCATGCAGATTGACCCACCCCACCGACAGGATCCCCACCGCCATTATCGAACGAACGCGGTCCCGGCCATCCGCGATCCGGCGCAGCAGCATCACCAGGACGGGAACGGCGATGTAGTCCGCCAGTTGTGGCCGCGCCGACAGCCACTCGATAAGCAGCGGTGAGCCGAGCAGCAGCAGCCACCCAGCTACCTGCGGGGACGCACCGAGACATCTGGCCAGCAGCAGCACCATCCCCGCCACCATCATGGCCAGCGCGGCGGATGCCCACGCCACTGCGGGCAAGCCGCCGATCCGGTACGCCACCGCGAGTACGACATCGAACCCCCACGAGTTCAACGTCCACGGCTTGCCGTGCACGGTCCAGGTGAACGAGTCCACCCTGGGAATGGCCTGGTGGGAGAGGGTGAGGAGCCCGCCCCGGATCTCCCAGAACGTGTCCCCCTCGGCCAGGGTCCCGGCCCGGAGCACCGCGACGGGCGCGAAGGCCAGCCACGCCAGGAGCCAGGGCCTGGCCCTGGCCCTGGCCCTGGCCATGACGTCCTCACCGGGCTCGATGCCCTGTTCCGGGAGGGCGATCTGCGTCGTCACCGGTCAGCCACCCACCAGGATTGCGAGCAGGACGCCACCGAGCAGGAACGGGCCGAAGGAGATGTCGCCACGCAGGGTGATCCGCCGCGCCGCCAGCAGGGCCAGGATGCCCACGGCGGACAGCAGGAATCCAAGGGCGGCTCCGAAGAGCAGAGTGGGCCAGCCCAGCCAGCCCAGGGCCAGCCCGGCCAGCCCGGCCAGCTTGACGTCACCGCCCCCGAGTCCCCCCGGCCGCGCGAGGGCCATCAGCAGGAAGACCGCGGACAGGGCGGCACCGCCCAGGAGCGCCCGGCCCAGCGCGCTCCACTTCCCTTCCATCACGGCGGAGACGGCCAGCAAGGTGATCAGCACGGGATATGCGGGCAGGGTGAGCCGGTCCGGTAGCCGCTGAACGGCGATGTCTATGGTAGCGAGGGCCACGCCGAGGGTGGCGAGGAAAGCGAAGGGCACGACTTCGGGCTGCCCGCCGAACCTGCCGCACATTAGTGCCACGACAGTGGCAGTGGCCAGTTCCAGCACCAGCGGGGTGCCAGGGCGGCGCCCGCAGTGCGCGCATCGCATCACCAGCCGGGATCGCAGTGGGCCGGCGCAGCGCGGGCAGGTTGTCCGGTCCGGCTCACCGGAAGGCACAGACAGCCGGAAGACGGCGCCGCGGAGTGCGGCGCCGGCCACCAGGCCCACCCCCGCGCCGACGGCGGCCCATACCAGGTTCATGGCGCTCCACGGTAGGACGGCAGCCTGCGGAGATGGAACGTTCTCGGCCAATGACTGGCCGGTCAGCGGGCCTGTGCCGGCCGATCGGCCGACATGTCCTCCGATAAGCCGGATTTCTGTGCCCGTCCGGCCGATGGACTAGCGGGCTGGGGGCGAGCAGGGTCGTGCTGCCGGGGCGGCAGTGCCGTCCCACCGGGGTGGGATCACTGCCCGCCGACACTTGAAGGAGTCCTGACATGCTCAACGCGCTGATGTACATGCACACGCTCCTCAGGGAAGGACTCGCGAAGCGGCTCCACCTGGATGACCGTGGCGTGACCTCCGTGGAGTACGCCTTGCTCGTGGTGCTCCTCGTCTTCGTGATGGGGCTGGGCGCTGTGCTTCTGGGCGGTGGCCTCAGCACAATCTTCAGCAAGACCGGGTCCACCGTGGGGGGCGCTACCGTCCCCAGCCCCTGACCCAGCGACGCGGGCGGGACGGCCAGCCTGCCGTCCCGCCCTCCCTCGGCGGGAAAGGGAACCCAACGATGATTCGGCCACCGTTCAGGAATCGCATGCCGGACCGAGGGGCCGTCGCGGTCGAGTTCGCGCTGCTGCTGCCGGTGCTGCTGCTGATCGTGTTCGGCATCATCGACTTCGGCCGCATGCTCAACGCCCAGATCACGCTCACCCAGGCGGCCCGGGAAGGCGCCCGGCTGGCGGCGCTGGGTGATACGTACCAGGTGGTGCAGGCGCGGGTTACGACCGCAGCCACCAGCCTGAGCGGCGTTAGCGTGCCGCCGTATGCGCCCTGCCCAGCTGGCGCGAGCACAAGCGCGAGCGCGGACGCGACGGTCCAGGTTACGTATCAGTTTCAGTTCGCCACCCCCATCGGCGCTTTCGCCGCGATGTTCGGTGGCTCCGGCTTCGGGTCCCCGATCACGCTCACCGCCCAGGGGGTCATGCCATGCGAAACGTGATCTTCCGCTTTGCGCGCCCGATGACGCGGCTGCGGGGCCGTGACGAGCGGGGCGCGATCGGTGTGATGATCGCGGTACTGATCGGCGCCGGCGTGCTACTGGGTGCCGCTGTTCTGGCGGTCGACGCCGGCGAGATCTACCAGAACCGCGCCGAGTTGCAGAACGGCGCCGACGCGGGCGCGCTCGCCGTGGCCAAGAGCTGCGCGCTCGGCACCTGCGATCCGGGCCTCGCCGCGCAGTACGCAGACCTCAACGCCTCGAAGCTGACCGGAAACACGGCCGGGATTTACTGGGTTTGTGGCTCTGGGCTGGGAAACTGCCAGGGCCCCAACCCCGGTACGGTCACCAACTGCCCGTCGCCATCTCCCGGCGTGAACTGGGTTGACGTCAACACCTACACCCAGATGCCTGGTGGCGTCTCCCATCTGCTGCCTCCCGTGTTCGCGCGCATGCTGCTGGGTGGCTCGAGCTACAACGGCACCACCGTGTACGCCTGTGCGCAGGCGGCGTGGGGTGCCCCCACGACCGCGACCACGGTCGGATTCACGATTTCCGCCTGCGAATGGGACACGGCGACGAGCAACGGGATCTCGCTCGCCCCGCCCCCGCCCTATTCGATGCCCCCGTCGGCCACGCTGATCCCCTTCGATCAGTCGCTCACGCTGCACGACTATTCGAAGAAGGTGACAAGCGGGACGTGTCCGGCCAATCCGGCCGACGCGGACGCCCCCGGTGCATTCGGGTGGCTGCAGGACAAGAAAACCACCTGCTCGGTGCTCATCAGCAACAACCAATACGCCACCGGCACCGGGGTGGAGGCCCAGAACTGTGCCGCCGTGCTGCAGGCGGCCTGGCAGAACCAGACCATCCTCTACGTGCCGGTCTACAGTTCGGTCACGCTTCAGGGGTCCAACACCGTCTACACACTCAAGGGCTTCGCCGGCTTCGTCGTCACCGGCTATAACCTGCTGACCTCTGGCGCCGCCAAGTGCGGGCAGGGCAGCCCGGCCTCCTGCGAGCCGGACTGGCTGAACCCGGGCCTGCTGTGTGGTCCCCCCACGGTGTGCATTGACGGCGTCTTCGTCCAGGCCCTGTGCCTCCCGGCGTCCTGCCCCACACTCGGCGGCACCAACCTGGGCCTGACCGTGGTCCGTCTTACGGGCTGAGTCACGCCGGGCACCCCAACTGCGCCAGAGGAGAGTAACCCGTGAAACGTCGTGTCCTGACTGTCATGCTGGCGGTGCTGCTTGCCGTGCTTGGCACCGTCGGGGTGCTGGCCTATGTCCATCAGGCCGACGCCCGTGCCGTGGCCGGGATGAGGTCAGTCACCACACTGGTGGCCCAGCAGCAGATCCCGGCGGGAACCTCCGCCAGCGCCGCGCTGAGCGCGGGGCTGCTGAGCAGTCAGACGCTGCCAGCGTCATCGGTGCCATCGGATGCGATCCACTCGATCACGCCCGGGCTCGGCGCCCTGGTGGTGAGCGCGGATGTCCAGCCCGGGCAACTGCTGCTGCGCCCCATGCTGGTGACGGCCGCGCAGGTGACTGGAGCCGGGGCTCTGGCAATCCCAAAGGGAATGGTCGCGGTGACCGTCCCGTTCTGCCTCCCGGAGGCGGTTGCTGGCTACGTCCACCCCGGTCTGCAGGTCGCAGTGTTCGACACCTACTCCAGCAAGGCGCTGAGTGCAGATTGCAGCGGGTCACATCAGCAGCAGACCGGCGTCCATACCAGGCTGGTACTGCCCAGGGTGGAGGTCCTCTCCGTGGGTCCGGCCGCGGCGCAGAGCGCTTCCACCGCTAACAGCACTGCCCTATCGGCCAGCCAGGCCAGTCCCGGGACGTCCACCCAGGGTCCCGTCCTGGTCACATTCGCCGTCAATCAGGCGGACGCGGAGCGGCTGATCCTGCTGAACGAGTCGGGCTTGCCCTACCTAGCGCTGCTCACAGGCTCCTCCCAGACCGGATTCGACGCCGTCCAGCAGCCGCTGTTCCGGCCGTGACCTGAGGAGACCAGATGCCCATCCTCTGCGAGGCGCCGGTCGGTGCCAGAGAGCTGATGCACAGCATCGGTGGCGAGGTGCGTGCGGTGGGGAACCTGCGAGCGGCGGCGCAACTGCTGGACAGCGATCCGGCGGAGGTACTGGTGGTGATCGGCCCAGATGCGGCGACACATGAGGCGCTGGCGTTCAGCGCGGCGCTGCGGCTGGACAGGCCGGCGGTGGGCGTGGTCTGGGCACGTGATCATGTGGATGTGGAACTGCTGACCCTGGCCCTCCAGTCGGGAGTGCGGGAGGTGGTGCCAGCGGGTGATCACGCGGCCCTTGCCGCGGCATGCCAGCGTTCCCGGGATGTGTCGCGGCGGATGCTCACCGCTGCTCCTGCCGAGGATAACGAGTCGGCACGGGATGGCCGGATCATTACGGTGTTCGCGGCTAAGGGCGGATGTGGGAAGACGACGCTGTCGGTGAACCTGGGAGTGGTGCTGGCCAGGGATCTCGGACGCAAGGTGTGCGTTGTGGACCTGGATCTGGCGTTCGGAGACGTGGCTATCAGCGTCCTGCTGGATCCGGCACGCACAATAGTCGACGCGCTCCCGATGGCCGGGCACCTCGATGTCACAGGGGCGGCGTCGCTGCTGACCACGTACCGCCAGGGGCTGGCGATGCTGCTGGCGCCGGTCACCCCCGGAGATGCGGAGAAGATCCCGGCGTCGCTGGTCGGGGAGCTGCTGGGGGTATTGCGAACCATGTTCGACTACGTGGTGGTGGACACCCCGGCGCAATTCAGTGAGCATGTGCTGACCGCGATGGACGCCTCCGCCCATCATGTGCTGCTGACCACTCCGGACGTGCCGGCGCTGAAGAACCTTCGCGTCACCCTGGACATGCTGGACCTGCTGTCCTACCCACGCGGGATCCGCTCGGTGGTGCTGAACCGGGCCGATTCCAAGGTGGGGCTGAGCGTGGAGCATGTGCAGCGGGTGGTTCGGTGCCCGATCTCCGCGCATGTTCCATCCAGCCGCGCCGTGCCGGTGTCGATCAATAAGGGCACGCCGATCACCCTGGACAACCCGGCGCATCCGGTGAGCCAGGCCATCATCAGGTTCGCGCAGCAGCGCCTGGCCGACGCGCCGGGATCAGGTGCCCGGTTCCCGGTGTCACTGTCGCGGCGCGGGAGGCGGTCGGGATGAGCCTGTCCGAGCGGCTGGCACAGCGGCTGGCACCGGCGGCGGAGTCGCGGGAGCAGCCGGGGCCCTCGCGGCGGGCTGCCCGCCATGCCGACCCGTTCGCCGTGGTCAAGCGCAGTGTTCACGAGGCGTTGCTGGAGACGCTGGGCCCCAGGCTGTATGACGCGCACCTGGAGCAGCGGGAGCTGGAACAGCAGGTGACGCAGACGCTGCAGGCGGTGCTGCAGCGCGACGAGACCCCGATGACCGCCGCCGACCGGTCCCGGGTCGCGCAGGAAGTGGCCGACGACATCCTGGGCCACGGCCCGCTGGAGCCCTATCTGCGCGCCCCTGATGTCTCGGAGATCATGGTCAACGGCTTCGATCAGATCTACGTCGAACGTGACGGCAAGCTCTTCCCGGCAGAGGGGGTGTTCGCCGACGAGGGCCACCTGCGGCGGACGATCGACAAGATCGTGGCGCGGGTCGGCCGGCGGGTCGATGAGGCCAGCCCTATGGTCGACGCCCGGCTGCCAGACGGCAGCCGGGTCAACGCCGTGGTGCCGCCTGTGGCGCTGGACGGTTCATTGCTGACGATCCGGAAATTCGCCACTGACCCGTTCACCGTCGAGGACCTCATCTCGTTCGGGACCCTGACCCCAGCGGTCGCGGGCCTGCTGCGCGCCTGCGTGGCCGGCCGGCTCAACGTCGTCATCGGTGGTGGCACCGGCTCCGGCAAGACCACCACGCTCAACGTCCTGTCCTCATTCGTCCCCGCCGACGAGCGGATCATCACCATCGAGGACGCCGCCGAACTCCAGCTGCGCCAGGAGCACGTGCTCCGCCTGGAATACCGCCCGCCCAACCTGGAAGGCCGCGGCGAGATCGCGATCCGTGACCTGGTCCGCAACTCGCTGCGGATGCGCCCCGACCGGATCATCGTCGGCGAGGTCCGGGACAGCGCCGCCCTCGACATGCTCCAGGCCATGAACACCGGCCACGACGGGTCCCTGACCACTGTGCATGCCAACTCCCCTCGCGACTCACTGGCCCGTCTGGAGACCATGGTGCTCATGGCCGGCATCGACCTGCCCCAGCGCGCCATCCGCGAGCAGATGGCTTCCGCGATCGACCTGATCATCCACCAGGCCCGGCTCAAGGACGGAACCCGGCGTATCACCCACATCACCGAGGTCGAAGGCATGGAAGGCGACATCATCACCCTCCAGGACGTGTTCCTGTTCGACTTCCACGCTGGCGTGGACGAGGAGGGCCGCCACCGCGGCACGCTGCGCTCCACCGGCCTGCGCCCGCGTTTCGCCGCCACCCTGGCCGACCGCGGCGTCCGCCTGCCGGCGGGATTCTTCGGGTCTGAGGGGCTCGCCCGATGACCTGGATGCGGATCTGGCGGCGCGCTGCTGTGAGCATCCTGGCGGTTACAGGCATGATGCTGATGCTTCCGCTGGCTGCGCCAAGCGCCGCCAGTGCCCGCACTTCAGTCCGTGCCGCGGTGATCCTGCTGGACATCAATGCCTCAATGCCCGCCACGGGCATCGCGGCCGAGCGCCACGCGGTCCTCGCTTACGCGCGGGCGCTGCCTGCTGACGTGCGGGTGGGGCTGATCACCTTCGGTGATGGGTGGCAGATGGCGCTGTGGCCGACCACCAGCCGTTCGCGGCTAAGGGCGGCAGTTACCGCCAGCAAGGCAAGCGGGGCGACCTCCATGGGGATCGTTGGCGCACTGTCTCACGCCACGTCGGTGATGCACGCTCTCGACGCGTCGGCGGGAAGGCTGGTGGTGCTCTCCAACGGCGAGATGCTCATCGGGCCAGCGCCCGACGCGGCCCTCCCCACCGACGTCGTGATCTGGTACTTCGAGCGTGACGATCACATTGGCCTGCTCCGCACGCTGGCGTCGGCCAGCGGGGGACGTATCGCTAGTCCCGCGAACGCCGCCGCCCTGGCCACCGCCTTCCCGCCTGCTCCCAGCACGCATCCGCCGACCAGTGCTCCTGCACCATCCCCGGCCGTGGCTGCGCAGCATGCCGGCGGTGTTTCCTGGGGCCTGATCGCGGCGCTGGCCGCTGTCTTCGCGGCGTTGCTGCTCGTCGGCCTGATCGGCGTCAGCTCGCTCTACCAGCAGGACCGGCACCGGGCACTGGCAGACCAGATCGGACGGTATGGTCCCCGGCATGCGCCTGCCCAGGCCGGCGAAGAGGGGAGAGTGGCCAGCACCGTCATTGGGCTGACGGGCCAGTTGCTGCGGTCGAGTAACTCCGAGCGCGGACTGACCCAGCGGCTGGACCTGGCGGGCATCTCCCGGACACCAGCCGAATGGGTGGTGCTGGGGGGTTCCGGCTGCGTGGTGCTGGCCGTCGTGCTGACCCTGCTCACTGGCAACGTCCTGGTTGGCGTCCTGGCTGGGGCGGTGGCCGGCTGGCTTGCCATGCGGCTGGTTCTGAACATACGGACCGGGCGGCGGCGGGGCGCCTTCGGTGAGCAGTTGCCAGACCTGCTGCAACTCATCGCGGCCTCGCTTCAGTCCGGCTTCTCATTGCCGCAGGCGCTGGACGGAGTGGTGCAAGAGAACACCCAGCCGGCCGCTGGCGAGTTCTCCCGCGCCCTGACCGAGGCCCGGATCGGTGCCGACCTGGAGGACGCGCTGGATGGGGTAGCGAACAGGATGAACTCCGACGACCTGCGGTGGACAGTCATGGCAATCCGCATCCAGCGCCAGGTCGGCGGCAATCTCGCCGAGGTGCTGCAAAACACCGTCGGCACCATGCGCGAGCGCGCCTACCTCCGCCGCCAGGTGCGGGCGCTCAGCGCCGAGGCACGGCTTTCCGCTTACATTCTGAGCGTGCTGCCGCCCCTGGTCGGATGCTGGCTGCTCTTCATCGACCCGACGTACATGCGGCCCCTCTACACCACGCTGGCGGGGCTGCTCCTGCTCGCGGTCACCGTGGTGCTGTACGTCGTCGGAGTGCTGTGGATGCGGAAGGTCATCAGGGTGGTGGTGTGAGGTGAGCAGTTCGGTGTTCCTCGGCGGCGCGCTGGTGGCGATCGGGCTGGCAATCGCCATGCTGGTGGTGACGGTATTCCCTGCGCGATCCACCCGACGCGGAGTCGGGGTGGCGCTAGCCGCGATCGAGCAGCGTTACTCCCAGCGGGGTCCGGGTGCTGAGCGGGCGTCCGACCCATTGGCGGCGCTGCCTGGATGGTCGCGGGGACTGGCCCTGCGGCTGTCCCCCTCAGGGATCGCCAGCACATTGCAGCGCAGGCTGGACCTCGCAGGCAATCCCGGGCGCTGGACGCCCGACCGGATTCTGGCGGTCAAGGGGCTGGGGATGCTGGTGCTCGCCCTGCTGGGCACACTGTACGGGCTGCACAATTTCGGCCTGCTGATCCTTGGCGCCGCCCTGGGCGGCACCATGGGCTTCTTCCTGCCCGACGTGCTGCTCTACAACGCGGCCAAGAAGCGGCAGGCGCGGATCCAGGCGACCCTGCCGGATGCCCTGGACATGCTGACGATCTGCGTGGAGGCTGGCCTGGGGTTCGACGCGGCACTCGGCCGGGTTGCGCGCAACACCAAAGGACCGCTGGCCGCGGAATTCGCCCGGGCCCTGCAGGAGATCCAGATCGGCAAGACCCGCAGCGCGGCGCTGCGTGGCGTGGTGGACCGCACCACCGTCCCGGAACTGCGGGCGTTCGTCTCCGCCATTGTCCAGGCGAGCGAACTAGGTATCGCGGTTGCGCGGGTGCTGCGCGAGCAGGCCAAGGAGATGCGACTGCGGCGCCGGCAGCGGGCCGAGGAGAAGGCACAGAAAGTGCCGGTGAAGCTCATGGTCCCACTGATCTTCTGCCTGTTGCCGGCTTTGTTCGTCTCCGCCATCGGGGCAGGTGTGATCACCATTGCGCACACCTTCTTCGGCACCCACGGGCTGTTCGGGTAGTGCGCCATGCCCGCCATATCCGGTCGGCCACGTCCCGACCTCGGCAGGCTGCTCATGCTGCTGGCTGTCACGGGGCTGCTGCTGCTGGACCTGGCAGGCCTGGTACGCGGCAGCGGCCACGCTGGGACGGCCGTGTTGCGGTGGCTCGGCACCGGGCTGGTATGCGTTTTCTACACGCTCATCATCTGGTGCTACCTGCGGCGCGGTCCCGCGATCGCCACCAGCAGGTCGATCAGCGCGCACGCTGCCGCAGTAACGGCGACGTGGGCGCCTTTCGTGCTCCCGCTGCTTCGCGGAGCACCCCCTGGCGCGGGCCGGGCAGGGATTGCCGACCTGCTGCTCGTTTCCGGCACGGCATGGTCGCTATGGTCACTGCGGTTCCTTGGCCGCAACCTGTCGGTGATCGCCCAGGCCAGAGAGGTGGTAGATCGCGGGCCCTACCGGTTCGTGCGGCACCCGCTCTATGCGGGGGAGATGGTGTCCGCGCTGGGGATCGCCGTGGCTGCTGGCAGTGTCATGGCGGTCGTCTGCTGGCTGGGCATCAGCGGCCTGCAGGTCTACCGCGCGCTACGCGAGGAGCAGGTCCTGCTGGAATCCCTGCCCGGTTACCACGGGTACCGGAACCGGACCGCCGCTCTGCTGCCCGGGGTTTTCTAGTGCGAACTCAGCGGGTTCTCATCGTGCAAACCGGCGATCGTGCGTCCACCACCCGGCGGGCCGATTCGACCAGGGTGGCCAGGCGCCGGCCGTGCGCGCCGCGCCAGTACACCTTGCCGCACGAGCGGCACCGGGCGAACACCTCGTAGGTGCGCCGGGTTCCCGGCCGCAGCAGGTGCTCCACCTCGTTCTTCGCGACCGGCTCCAGCATGCCGTTACAGGCGGTGCATCTGGTCCAGGGCCGCAGCGGCGGGGCGAAACGGTCGAGCACGTCACGCAACTGCGAGTCAGGATCGGCCCCCCGCACATATGCGCCGAACCGCACCGCCCGCCGCCGCAGCAGGCCGCGATCCTGGGTCAGCAGCACCCTGTCCTGCGCCGCCGCCAGCTCGATCAGCTCATCGTCGCCGGCGTCGTTGCGGTAGGCCGTGTCCAGGCCGAGGAGCCGCATCCGCCGGGCGAGCGTTCCCAGGTGCACGTCGAGGCAGAAACGCGGCCCGGCGGCGGGCAGCCGCTGCGGCCGGGACACCGCCCGTACCAGCACCGGCCTGCCCTCGGGCACCCGTTCGGAGGCCTGTGCCCGGCGCCAGCCGATGAGCAGCTCACCGACCTCCGGCAGCGGGACCCCGAGTGACTCGACGACATGGCCCAGCGAGGACGTGGCGTCGTAGCCGACCTCGACCCGCCCGTCCGCGCGGTGGCGGCCGTCCAGGAACATCCGCAAGGCTGGATCGAACCGCAAGGTGATCGGGTACCCGGCCACCGGGCCGCCGGGATCAGCGGCCGTCATGGTTTCGCGGCGCCCGGCGCGCCCTCGCGCCGTGCTGCCCGGCCCGTTGCGCCATGCCTTCACCCTGATGCCCGCTCGCGGGCAGCGGCAAGAGCCGTTGGTCCCCCGTCGCGGTGCCCGGGCACGTCCGGCCTGTTCCGGGGATGGGCAGGCTGCTGGGGAGATTGTCATGAGGAAGCAAAGGATTTTGGGGTACACGCAGCCGCTTTAGCCCGTACGATTACCCTCCATCCGCTTTGCCGGCTGGGTGGGTCATTTGCCGGCTGGGTGGGTCATCTGTAGCGGGGAGACTGGTGCTCGTACTCCGGCGGGGATACTCGGTGCCCGAGAACATCACGATGTTCGCCGCGGGCGCCGCCGTCGTGGGCACTGCCTACCCGACCCTGATGAGCTACACCCATGGGCACGGGATCCCGTGCCCGCTGCGGACGCTCACCGGCGTGCCATGCCCGTTCTGCGGCCTGACCACCGCGACCGTCGCACTGACCCACGGTGAATGGAAGACCGCCGCGGCCACCAGCCCGCTGGTGTACCTGATCGCCGCGCTTGTGGCCTGCACCGCTCCGGTGCTGCTGGCGCGTACTGCCGGGCTGGCGTCGCCCCCCCGGCCCTGGTCAGCAGCGGCCCGCCGCCGCACCGGCTGGGTCATGGCGTGCGTGGTCGCCCTGAGCTGGCTCTTCCAGCTGCACCGGTTCGGATTCGTATAGACCCGCACCCCTGACCGCCGCGGTGGCGGCAGATTCCTCCCTCAGAAAGGTTCCTCCCGTGGCATACGCAGCAAATCCCCCGGCATCCGCGGCCTACGCGAACTGGGGCCAGCGCGCTGGCGCCTACCTCATCGACTACGCTCCGGTCCTGGCCGGGTGGATCGTCGTGTTCATCCTCACCGTCATCATCCAGAGCGCCGCCTTCGGCCTGATCCTCTGGTTCCTCTTCTCGGTGGGCTCGCTGGGCTGGTGGATCTACAACCGCGCCATCACGATGGGCAACACCGGGCAGTCCCTGGGCAAGCGGGTGGTCGGCATCAAGCTGGTCAGCGAGGCCACCGGCGCGCCGATCGGCGCCGGCATGGCCTTCGTCCGTGACCTCGCCCACATCGTGGACGCGGTCATCTGCTACGTCGGCTTCCTGTTCCCGCTCTGGGACGCCAAGGCGCAGACGCTCGCCGACAAGATCATGACCACCATCGTCGTCCCGGCCTGAGGCAAGGACACCGCAGGGGGTTCCGCGCACAGTACCGCGGAACCCCCTGCTGGCGGTTTACCGCTGGCCTAGATGCCGCAGTCCCTCTCCCACATACAGCTGCCGCGGCCGGGAGATCTTCTGCTCGCCGTCGCGGATGCCTTCCTCCCACTGGGCCAGCCATCCCGGCATCCGGCCGATCGCGAACAGCACCGGGAACATCGCCACCGGGAAGCCCATCGCCTGGTAGATGATGCCCGAGTAGAAGTCCACGTTCGGGTAGAGCTTGTGGCTGATGAAGTACTCGTCGGCGAGAGCGATCCGCTCCAGTTCCAGGGCGATGTCGAGCAGCCGGTTGCGCCCGGTGACCTCGAACACCTCATCGGCGATGCGCTTGATCATGGTCGCCCGCGGGTCGAAGTTCTTGTACACCCGGTGCCCGAACCCCATCAGCCGCAGTTCGCCCCGCTTGACCCGCTCGATGTAGCCGGGAATGTTCTCCACCGAGCCGATGTCGGCCAGCATCCGCAGGACCTGCTCGTTCGCGCCGCCGTGCAGCGGGCCGTACAGCGCGGCGGTGGCCGCGGCCGCGGCCGAGAACGGGTCCACCCGTGAGCTGCCGACCACCCGCATCGCGCTGGTCGAGCAGTTCTGCTCGTGGTCGGCGTGCAGGACGAACAGCACGTCCAGCGCGCGGGCGAGCACGGGGTCCGGGTTGTACCTGGGCTCGGTCATCTTCCACATCATGGACAGCAGGTTGCCGGTGTAGGACAGCTCGGCGTCGGGGTAGTTGTACGGCAGGCCCTGGGCGTGCCGGTAGGCGAACGCGGCCAGCGTCGGGATCTTCGCTATCAGCCGCGCCACCTGCAGGTGGCGGTGCTCGGCGTCGGAGATCTCCTTGGCGCCCGGGTAGAAGGTGGACAGCGCGGCGACGCTGCTGACCAGGATCCCCATCGGGTGGGCGTCGTGGTGGAAGCCGTCGATGAACTTCTTGACGTTCTCGTGCACGTAGGTGTGCCGGGTGATCTCGTCGGCCCAGCCGGCGGACTCCTCCTTGCCGGGCAGTTCCCCGTGCAGCAGCAGGTAGGCGACATCGAGGAACGAGGCCCGTCCGGCGAGTTCCTCGATCGGGTAGCCGCGGTAGCGCAGGATCCCCCTGTCGCCGTCGATATAGGTGATCGTGCTGCGGCAGCTGGCGGTGTTCATGAACGCCGGGTCATAGGAGAGCAGCCCGAAATCCCCGTCGGCGGCCTTGATCTGGCGCAGGTCGATGGCCCGGATGGCGCCATCGGTGATCGGCAGGTCGTAACTGCGGCCGGTGCGGCTGTCAGTCACATGCAGCATGCCTTCTGGCTGGGTGGGTTGTGTTGTCATGTCAGCTCCTGATAGGCCGGCGTCCACATCTGCGCGTCGACGAGATCCGTTACTGGCACGTCACTGTCTATGCGTGCCACGCCACTGCTGAGCGCCTCCTGCGCGACCGCGACGGCGATCGCCCTGGAGACTGCCCGCAACTCTCCCAGTGGTGGGTACAGCGCCCCCTGCGCGAGCCGCTGCGGCGGCACCAGGCCGGCCAGCGTGGTGGCGGCCACGGCGAACATGCGGTCGGTGATCTCGGTGGCCCCGGCCACGATCGCGCCGAGCCCGATGCCCGGGAACACGAACACGTTGTTGGCCTGGCCCACCAGGTGGGTGCGCCCGCCGGCGCCGACCGGATCGAACGGGCTGCCGGTCGCCACCAGCGCCCGCCCCTGGGTCCACTCCAGCACGTCGGCCGGGGTCGCTTCCGACTTTTCCGTCGGGTTGGAGAGGGGGAACACGATCGGCACCGGTGTCCGCTGCGCCATGGCCCGGATGGCGGCCTGCGTGAAGGCACCCCCCGTCCCGCTCGTCCCGATCAGGATCGTCGGTGCCACCTGCTGGATCACGGTCTCCAGGCCGTAGCCGCGGGCGGGGGCGAAGCCGAGCCGGTCAAGCTGCCCGGCCGGCAGCGCGAACGGCCGCTTGTCCTCGTCAACATGGTCGCGGCCCTCGAAGATGAGGCCGCGCGAATCGAGCATCACCAGCAGGGGCCCGGCGTCTCCCGGCCTGCCCGCGCCGGCTAGCCGGGCCCGGGCAGTCTGGGCGACCAGGGTGGCGATGCCGGTGCCGGCCGCGCCAGCCCCGAGAAACACCAGCCGCTGCGCTGCCAGCGGCTGGCCGGTGATCTGCAGCGCGGCGAGGATGCCGGCGGTGATCACCGCCGCGGTGCCCTGGATGTCATCGTTGAAGCTGGGCAGGCGGTGGCGGTAGCGCGCCAGCAGTGTGATCGCGTTGTGCTGCTTGAAGTCTTCCCACTGGAGCACGGCGTGCGGCCAGGTGCTGGCGACGGCGGTCACGAACGCCTCGATGAAGGCGTCGTAGGCGGCGCCGCGCAGCCGTGGCTTGGGATAGCCGAGGTAGAGCGGGTCGGCCAGCAGGTCTTCGTTGTCGGTGCCGCAGTCCAGTGATACCGGCAGGGTCAGGCCCGGGTGGATTCCCCCGCCCGCGCAGTACAGCGCGAGCTTGCCGACCGGGATGCCCATGCCGCCGGCTCCCTGGTCGCCCAGGCCCAGGATGCGCTCGTTGTCGGTGGCGACGATCAGCCGCACCTCCGGCCGGCCCATGCAGGCCAGCACGTCGGGGATCCGGTCGAGGTCATCGGGGGTGATCCACAGCCCGTGCGGGCGGCGCACGATGTGGCTGAACTGGCGGCACGCCTCGCCGACCGTCGGTGTGTAGACGATCGGCGCCAGTTCGTCCAGGTGCCCGGCCAGCAGCCGGTAGAACAGGGTCTCGTTGCGGTCCTGGAGCGAGGCAAGCCCGATGTAGCGCTCCAGGTTGTCGCCCTTGCGCCGCAGGTGCTCCAGTTCCAGCGCGACCTGCTCGTCGATGGTCGTGGTGCGCCAGGGGAACTGCCCGCACAGCCCCAGTGCCTGACGTTCGGCGGGGGTGAAGGCCGTGCCCTTATTGAGCAGCGGCCGGCCAAGGATGTCTGCTCCCCTCATACCTCGACGGTAAGCCGGGCCGGCGCGCGCGGAGGGTGCCGTTGGGCCCAGGTCTGCGGGACCTAGGTGGGTTACCGCACCGCGCCCGGCCCCGGGCCGCGCTGGCAGGTGGCCGGCCTAGGGCTCGCCCCCGGCCGGCCGCGCCGTGAGCACGCCATCGGGTTCCAGGGCGACCCGCGTCCGCAGCGGCGCGCTGACCCGGTCGAGCGTGGCCGCCAGCCAGCGCGCGTCTGCGGCGCTGGCGTGCCGCAGCCGCATCCGGTGGGCCTGCAGCGGCACCATCGTCAGCCCTGCCAGTTCACCCGTGCCGCGGCGAACCTGGGCGACGTACAGCAGCCGCAGGTCGTCCCGGTACTCCTCGTACCCAGTGATCCCTTCGTAGTCGTCGATGAAGTCACCGCAGCCGTACAGGATGAGCTTGCCGCGGTACACCTCCAGTGGCCGGGGGTGGTGCGAGGAATGGCCGAACACCAGGTCCACCCCGCCTTCGATCAGCCGGTGGGCGAAGGCTGCCTGCTCGCTGCCCACCTCATATCCCCAGTTCGATCCCCAGTGCAGGGAGACCACGGTGACGTCACCGGGGCGGCGGGTTGCCCGCACCCGGGCGATGACCTGGTCGGCGTCGCCCGTGCGCAGGCCGGCCAGCAGGTCGACGCCGGGGCGGGCGTCGCCCGCGGCCCAGCCGGGCGGGATGCCGGAGGAGCGGTCCCCGCAGGCGAAGACGACCACCCGGCCGCCCCCGGCCAGGGTCACCGGCACCGGCCGCCGTGCCGCTGCGCAGTCCCGCCCGGCGCCCACCGCGGGCAGCCCCGCCCTGGCCAGCGTGTCCAGGGTCTCCGTCAGGCCCCGGCGCCCGAAGTCCAGCACGTGGTTGTTCGCCAGCACGCACACATCCGGCCGGGCAGCGGCAAGGCAGGCGATGTTGGCGGGGCTCATCCGGTAATGCACCGTTTTGCCTGGGTCGAAGTCGCTGCTGCGGGTGATGCTGGTCTCCAGGTTGATCAGCCGGACATCCGGTGCCAGGCCTGCCAGCACCGGCAGCGCCTCGCCCCACGGCCAGGCGTAGTCCACCGGGCGGGGTATCGGCCCGCTGGCCGCCTCCGCCAGCGCCACATAGCTCAGGGCGCCGGGCGCATGCGGCTCCCGCAGCCGGGGATCCCCCGGGTGGGGCAGGATCTGATCGACACCGCGGCCGGTCATCACATCGCCGCACAGGGACAGTGTCACCACGTCATCGCCCACCTCTCCACTGTGCGCGCCGGGCCGGCGGGCAAGGCCGGCCGGGGGTGGCAGATACGTAGTCATTACTGATGTGCAGCCGGACCGGGGCCGCTAGCGTCACCGCGGGCAGGAAACAAGGAGCAGATCGATGCGACGGAACCTCACCGGAGTGCGCCCGGCCCTCGGGCTGGCGGTGGCGGGCCTGGCGGTGGCGGGCCTGGCGGTGGTGACCCTCGCCGGCTGCGGGGGCGTCGGAGGTGCCATCCCCACCGGGAAGCTGTCCAGCATGGCCAGCGCCGCGTCAAGTGCCGTCCAGAGCGCGACCGGTGGATCCCTGAAATCGTCGCCGCTGTATGGGCTCACCAAGCTGAGCAAGGCGCAGTTGTGCGGCGTGCTCTCCGCCAGCGAGGCGGCGCAGATCCTCGGTACGTCCACCATCGCCCCGCAGTTCGGCAACCGGTTCGGGCTCGGCATCACCTGTGAGTGGATGAAATCGTCCGGCAGCAGCACCGAACTGTACGCCGGCCTGTCGACGATCATCGACTGGCACGGTGCGCAGGCCATCGACAAGCTGCTGAAGACCACCCCGGCCACCATCGACGGGCATCCCGCGCTGGAGGCAAGCCCGCAGGGCATCAACAGCTACGCCATGATTGATGTGGCGCTCGGCGGTGACCATGACCCGACGGTCGAGTACCGGGCGCCGACCATGGCGATCGCCGTCAAGCTGGCGCAGACCGTGACTCCCCGGCTGCTGGCACTCCCGCACTGACCCAGGGCACCCGGCCGGTACCGGCCCGCACCGGTCCGGTTCAGCTGACGCCCATCCTGATCCGCGGAGCGCGCGCGGGATCCAGCCAGCGCAGCACCTTGAGTAGTTCCCGTTTGGGCAGTGTCACGCAACCCGCGGTCGCGATACCGATGTTGACATGCAGGAAGATCGCGCTGCCCAGGCCGGGAGTGCGCGCGGTGTTGTAGCCGATCACCGCGCCGTAGTCATAGCCAGAGACGTCCATCGGCTCCGGGTTGAGCCCGGGGCTGGCCCGCCGCTGGTCGACCCACTCGTTGTACAGCGGACTGGCAGGGTCGTCGTCCCAGTAGTCGTAGGGCTGTGCCTGCCGGTACCGGAACCTGACCCCCGGGTCTGGCTGGACTCCGAAGAAGAACCCGAAGCGGAACGATCCTGACGGGGTACGGCCGTCGCCCTCCCGCTTGAGTCCTGGCGGCGCAAAACCGTTCCGGCCGATCCGCGCCGTCCACGGCCCGAAGACCTGCCGCCAGCGGCCGCCGGAACGCTGGTATGCAATGAGCGCGGCGTAGGTCGCGCCGTAGGACGAGGCTGTCACAGTGACGAGCTGCCGCCCGGCGAGCGGGTCGGCCGGCCCCGGGGCAGCCGCGGTCGCTGCCGCCGATGTGCCCGCCGCCAGCGGGGCGGCGGAGATATGCGGAGCCGGCGGCGGCCCCGCGGGCGCCGGGCCGGCGCCGGCGGTGCACCCGGCGGCCAGCAGGGCACCCGTCAGCAGGGCGGCCAGCCGGACCCGGGGCATGAGCGTCATAGTGACACAATGCCCGATCCGCGTCGGCTGAGTGGGCGCTACAACACCGCCTACCAGAACGCGGCACGGCTGTGAGGCTCGCCTGCGTGGCCGGCGTCACTCCCGCACTGTCACCGCTTATGCCGGTCAGGAGTCCTGGCCGGACATCTCCGGCACCACCAGGACGGGCAGTGGGGACTTGTGCACCACCTCGTGGGCCACGCTGCCCAGCAGCATCGACGTCAGGTCCGAGCGGCCGCGGGTGCCGACCACCAGCAGCCCGGCCTGGTGGTTCGTGGCGGCATCGATCAGGCCACCGCCAATCCCGATCTCCAGCTCGCGGTGGACCTCGCCGGTGGCGGAGATCCCTGCCGCGATGAGTTCCGTCACGTAACGGTCCACCAGGTGCTGGGCGTCATCCTTGGTTTCGGTGGTGTACGGCGCCGCCTTGGCGTGGTGCACCACCACCCCGTGGAAGACCACCACCTTGTCCTTGGTCTCCGCGGCCATCTTGGCGACGGTCTGCACGGCGTGGTCAGCGTGCCCGGACTCGTCCACCCCGACCACGATCGTTCCGAACATTGAGCCACTCCCCTCGTGTCCTGCCAGGCTGCTGCCGGGGATGGGCGGCGGCGGCCCGGCCACCGCCGCCCATCCGGCGATCAGAGTCCTTCGTTGATGAGCCGGCCCGCCCGCTCATACTTGGCCGGGTTGCGCCGCCTGAGGTAGAAGGCCATGGCAATGCCGCTGAGCACGACGACCAGATCGACCGGGCCCAGCCAGTACGCGTAACTGTAACTGGAGGCGCCGAGGAAGCCGATGTTGGTGAACAGCAGGTAGACCACGTAGGCCTGGGAGACGAACGCCAGCACCGGTGCCAGCCGGGTCTTCCACCAGTGCACCTCATCGCGGTGGAAGCGCTCGTAGTAGACCAGGATGCCCAGCGACACCAGTGCCTGCACGGACAGGATGATGATCACGCCCATGACCGCCATCAGGCCGTAGACCTGTACGTAGGCCTGGGAGGTCGGGTCGTTGGTGCCGGTGAAGATGGCGAACAGGGCGATGATGATGGCGGCGATGACCGACTGGGTGACCGATGCGATGTGCGGGCTCTTCCACTTCGGGTGGGTGCGGCCGACCGCGGCAGGCAGCAGGCCCTCGCGGCCCAGCGAGTACATGTACCGGGCCGTGGTGTTGTGGAAGGCCATGCCACACGCGAACGAGCCGGTGATGATCAGGTAGCTCATGATCGACGAGACCCACTGGCCCGCGTACAGCTTGGCCGGGGTGAGGTAGAAGTCCGCCGGGTTGGACTGCGCCTGGGCGATGGCGGCGTGGGTGGTGGCGTAGCCGTTCAGCGGTGCCCACGAGGTGATGGTGTAGAAGACCCCTAGGCCGATCACCGAGATGTACATGGCGCGGGGCACGATCCGCTTCGGGTCGCGCGACTCCTCGCCGTAGTTCGGCGCCATCTCGAAGCCGACCCAGGACCAGAACGCGAAGAACAGCCCGATGCCGATCGCCCCGGCGGCGAGCTTGCCCGAGGCGGGGAAACTCCGGAACCCCGTCCACGCGTCGATGGGGCCGAAGACGGATTCTGCGTGGGCCAACCAGGAGCCTACGACGATCAGGCGGCAGGAGATCTTGGCGGCGCGCG